>Ga0079225_10002166_pt1 | contig 11219 bp, 11 predicted proteins | sample Poulit2012_FD_76344 | JGI IMG/M metagenome (GOLD analysis project Ga0079225, IMG submission 76344) | Agricultural soil microbial communities from Georgia to study Nitrogen management - Poultry litter 2012 | ecosystem: Environmental > Terrestrial > Soil > Agricultural land | place: USA: Georgia...
CGCCGGCCAACCACCGGATCAGGTCGAGATCGTGACACGTCTTGGCCAACACCATCGGACTCGACTCGGCCGCGTTCTTCCAGTTCCCCCGCACGTAGGAGTGGGCAAAGTGCCAGAAGCCGATGTTCTCCTCGTGTCGGATGGTCAGCATCCGGCCCATCACCGGCATGCTCAGCAACTGGTGCACCGCCGACCAGAACGGAGTGGACCGCAGCACGTGTGCCACACCGATCGACGCCCCAGTCCGGCTAGCGGCCGCGGCCACCCGCTCCAACTCCGCCTCGGTCGGCGCGATCGGCTTCTCCAGCAGCACCGCCAGGCCGAGCTCGGCCGCGGCCACCGTCGGCTCGACATGTTGATGGTCCGGTAGGGCCACCACCACGGCATCGAGCTCCAGCGCCGACGACGCCGCCAGCAACTCGCGCCAGTCGTCGAACCGGGCCGACGCGGGGACCCCCGCCTGCTCGCCGAGCGCGTCGCGGCGTGCCGTGCGTGGGTCGGCGACCGCCGCCACATGAGCGCGCTGTGGGTGCCGGACGAACCATCCGCCGTAGGCCTCACCACCCCGCCCGCCGGCGCCCAGCACTCCGATCCGCAGGCTCTGCGTGTCGGCATCGACCGCCGTCGGATGTGGTGCGGTCATCGGGTCTCCTCCTCGATCAGCTCGTCCAACTCCGCCAAGGCACGTGCGGCCAACTCCTGCAAGTTCCACAGTCCGCCGGAGATCCTGCTCAGGTCCTCCTCGGCCACGGTATCCACCGGCCGGTCATAATCCGCTCCGAACTGCTTCTGGGTGGAACCGAGATGCGCCAGGATGAGTTCCCGGGCCCGCTCCGGGTCACCGTCGGCCACAGCCTCGGTGATCTGGCGATGCCACACGCTCTGCGTCGAGCTGACGGCGCCCCGGCGCAGCATCATGAACAGGATGTACGGCGCGATCGACCGGTGCATCGCCCGCAGCACCGGGTTGCCGGACGCCACGGTCAGCAGCGAGTGGTAAGCCAGATCACGTACTCCTTGGTTGAGCAGCTCGTGACCGTCGTCCACCGCAGCGCCGGTCGCCTGCAGCCGGGCGAGCACCGACCCGCCACGACGCAGCGCGGCGAGCCTGGCCACCTCGCCCTCGACGACCATGCGTGCGGCCGCGACGTCGCGAACCGTCGCACCGCTTGCCACCATCAACCGGCCCAATGGTTCGGACAGGTCGCTGCCCGTCGGCCGTCGCACGAAGGTCCCCCGCGCAGGGCTGATCTCGACCAACCCGGCCGCGCTCAGCGTGCGCAGCACCTCACGCACCACCGGACGCGAGACCCCGTGCGCGACCGCCAGCGCGCGCTCGCCGGGCAGCCGATGACCCGGCGGCCACTCGCCTGCCCCGATCCGCTCCTCCAACTCGCGCCGTAACGACGCCCCCGCCGCGCTCAGCGGCGACCGCAGCCCGGTGTCGCTCACAGACCCTCCCGACGATGGCTCGCCTCGACCCACCACGACGCCGACGACGGCGCGAGCATCGACCCCGCAGACCCCGACGCCGACCCAGCGGTGCCGTCTGTGCCGCCTGTGCTGTCGGCGATCGCGCCACCGATAGAGTCCCAGACCCGCACCGCTGAGCGTTGTGGGTGCCCTCGACGGTCACCGGCCATCGGCAGCGGCATCCAGTCGCCGCCGGTGTTGAGCAGCGCGGTCAACGGTCCCCGATGCACTCGCAGCAGGCCGGCGGCGGGCAGATCGACGGTCACACTCGAGGGCAGCCGATCCCGGATCGCGGCATTCGCCTGCAGCAGCGCTCGCCAACGCTGATAGTGGCTCGTGACATCGGCGTACTGCTCTTCGGCGTATCCCGCCGGTGGACGCGGTGAGACCGGGAGCCACGGCGTGCCGCGAGTGAACCCACCACCGGGCCCGGCCGACCACGGCATCGGAGTGCGAGCACGGTCCCGGGACACGGCGTGCTCGCCGGCCCGCGCCGCGATCGGATCAGCCGCCGCCTCGGGTGCGACCGAACCGTCGGCACAACCGAGTTCCTCACCCTGGTACAGCAGATAGGGTCCCGGCAGGGCCAGCACCACCGCCGCCACGGCCAGTGCCCGGTCCGCACCGAGGGCACCACCGCCGTAGCGCGTGGTGGGGCGGGAGCGGTCATGGTTGGACAGGAACCAGGACAGCCGCCCGGGCGCGGCGGCTTCGGCCGCCTGTAGTACGTGCGCCAACGCCTCGGCCTCGAACGGCTGCCGCTGGACGTCGAACCACATCGCGGCGTGTAGCCCGTCGTCGTCGCGGACGTAGCGCACGACCCGGTCGCGATCGTCGACCACGGTCTCCCCCAGCAGCAGATGCGGGCCGTCCCGGCGCTGCTGCAGATGGGTACGCCACCCGCGGTAGATGCCGAGCACCTCGTCCTGGTCGACGTCGTACAGTCGCTGCAACTCCCGCGCGGAGGCCACCCGTCCCAGATCAAGCACGTTCGATGCGGGCTCGAGTGCCGGGTTGTCCGGCAGGCCGGGGTGCTTGAGCAGGCTGTGGGCGACGTCGATCCGGAATCCGTCCACACCGCGATCGGCCCAGAAGTCCAATATTCTGCGGAACTCGATGTCGACCTCGGGGTTTGCCCAGTTCAGATCCGGCTGCTCCGGCAGGTACAGGTGGAGCCAGTACTGGCCGCTGTCGGGGTCCAGCGTCCAGGCGGGCCCACCGAAGTTGGACCGCCAGTTGTTCGGCGGCCCGCCGTCGGGTGCCGGATCACGCCAGATGTAGCGATCCCGGGCGGCCGGATCGTGTCCGGTGCGTGCGGCGTCGAACCAGGGGTGCTGGTCGGAGGTGTGGTTCGGCACGATGTCGACGACGACCTTCAGTCCGTGCTCGTGCGCGGCATGCACCATGGCGTCGAAGTCGGCGAGGTCCCCGTGCGTCGGGTCGACGTCGCAGTGATCGGTGATGTCGTAACCGTGGTCCAGCCCTGGTGAGGGGTAGAACGGGGTCACCCACAGCGCGTCGACCCCGAGATCGGCCAGATGTCCGATCCGGGAGGTCACCCCGCGTAGGTCGCCCACCCCGTGCTCGCCAGAGGTGCCCGAATCGGCGAAGCTTCGGATGTAGACCTCGTAGATGACGGCGTCGGCCCACCATGGACTGATCGGGCGGCCGCCACGATGTGACCCGCTCACCCCTTCTCCGCTCCCGCCGTCAGACCGGAGACCAGGGCACGCTGCGCGGCCAGGAAGCCGACCACCACCGGGATCGTGATGGCGATCGACCCGGCCATCAGCACCGTCGGCGGCACCCCGAACTCACTGAGTTGGGCGATGCCCAGCGAGACCGTCCACCGCTCGCGATCGTCCACCAGGAACAGCAGAGCGAACAGGAACTCGTTCCAGGCGATCACGAAGACGTACAGCGTGGTGGCGACGATGCCCGGCATCGCCATGGGTAGCACGACCCGCCAGATCAGCTGGGCGCGGGAACACCCGTCGATCAGCGCCGCCTCCTCGACACTTTCCGGTACGGCGAAGAAGTAGTTGCGCAGCATGTACAAGGCCACGGGCACGGTCTGGGCCATGTAGATGATGACCAATCCGAACAGCGAACCGGTCAGCCCGATCCGGCTGAACAGCACGAACAGCGGGACGGCGAGCACGATGCCGGGAAACAGGTAGACCAGCAGGAACAGGCCGTTGATGGTGTCCCGGCCGAAGAACTTCAGGCGCACCGCGGCGTAGGCGCCGAGTACGCTGCAGGCCACCGAGGCGGCTGTGGCCCCGGTGGCCACGATGACGGTGTTGCGCATGAATCGCGCCAGGCCGAACCCGCCGTTCTCCTCGCTGCGTAGGGCCTGGGTGTAGGAGCCGAAGTCCATCTCCGCGAACGACGGCAGTAGATTCAACGGCTCGTTGATCACCGACGGCAGCGGGCGGATGGACAACACGACCCCGTACAGCAGCGGGCCGGCGGTCGCCACGACCGCCAGCACGATGATCACCGGGCGCAGGACGGACAGACCGCGCCGTTCGACAGCGTGCCGAAGGGAACGCGGTGCCCGAGCCGGTGCCCGTGTCGGTACCCGTGCCGGGGCAACGTCGCTGTCACTCATACCGACTCCTCCCTCCGGCTCATCCACAGGTAGACGAGCAGGAAGACCGCCAGCACCGCGGTCATCACCAGACCCAGGGCGGAGGCCGTGCCGATGTTGGCCCGGTTGATCAGCTCCTCGTACACCCGCACGGCGATCACCTGCGTGCCACCGGCGCCCCCGGTGAGCAGGTAGATCTCGTTGAAACTCTGGAACGACCAGATGAACCGCAGCACCGACAGCAAGGCAATGACCCCGGCCAGTTGCGGGAGCAAGACGTGTCGGAAACTCTGCAGCGGAGAGGCGCCGTCGATCAGTGCGGCCTCCTCGACATCACCCTGCGCCGCCTGCAGTCGGGCCATGATGAACAGGAACGCCAGCGGGAACGACTTCCACACCTCGAACACGATGACCACCAGCAGTGTCAGCGGGATCGGGACGCCGGCGACCTGCGTGCTCGAGGTGGACAGAAAGTTGATCGGCTGGTCCCAACTGAGGAACTGCCGCCCGATGGCGTTGATGATTCCGTACTGGGAGCTGAGCAACTGCTCCCAGATCGTCACCGCGGCCACCACTGGGAGCACGTACGGGATGAGCAGCAGCCCGCGCACCAGCCCGCGACCGCGGAACGGCCGTCGTAAGGCAAGCGCCAGGACCAGGCCGACCCCGATGGAACCGATGGTGCTCAGCGCCGCGTAGACCAGGGTGGTGCGAAACGCCGCCCAGAAACCCGAGCTGGTCAGCACCTGCTCGAAGTTCTCGAAGGTGACGGTCAGGTCTGCCAGCGTGAGCGTCTGGATCTCGATCAACCGCAGGTCCTGGAACGCCAGGACCACCACGGCCAGGAACGGGATCAGGACCACCAGGGTGACGATCAGCAGGGTGGGCGTCACCAGGACCTTGCCGGCGCGGTTCTCCTGCTGGGAGAGGGTCCGCATCCCGGACCCGCCCGCTCCGGGCCAGTTGATGCGGGGCCAGCTGATGCGGGGCCTGCCGCGTGCGCCGCGTGGCGGAGCGGGAGCGCTGCTCAATTGAGGTCCTGTTGCACCGCTTCGGCTGCCTCGGCCATGGTTGCGGCGACCTGAGCGGGATCGGCGCCGTCGAAGAGCGGGCCGATGTCCTGCACCAGGGTGTTCTGCGAGTAGAGCGCGCCCGCGAGCCCGGCGTGCTCCGTTCCGAAGCCCCACCGCTCGAAGGTGTTCGCGCCGTCGACAAGGGTCTGGATGGTCTGCTCGTCGTACACCTCGGAGATGGCGGTCCCGCTCTCCTGTTCGGCGCCGAGCTCGAGGTCCGCCCAGGCGTCGGCGTACTCGGTCGGGGAGTCGGGCGTGCCGGCACGCATGGGGACGCGACCCTCGGCCGCGACGTCCAAGGACTCCAGGTAGCCCTCAGAGAGCATGTACTCGGCGAACTGAACGGCGCCCTCGGTGTTGCTACCACGCGGAATGCTGTAACTCAGGGTGAGCCCGTACCCGGCAGGCTTACCCTCTGGCGGCGCCAGCGCGGAGACCACACCGGTGTTCTCAGCCAGATACTGTGGGTTGTCAGCGCACTCCTCGCAGCTGACCGGGAAGTTCTCGTCCAGCCCGGCGATCTCGTCAAGCAGGTGGGCGCCCCAGTTCACGATCGCGGCGTCACCGGCGAGGTAGGCCGCACGGGTACTCTCCACGTCTTGACCGCCGCTGACCGAGGCCTCGGCCAGCCGCTGGTAGAGCTCCAGGCCCTGGATGCAGGCGGGTTCCTCCAAGGCGATCTCGCCCGCGTCGTCGACCAGTTGGCAGCCGTTGCCGACGAGCAACGACTCCAGGGTCTGGTTGGTGAACGGATCCCCCGGCTGGGTGCCGAGCACGATGCCGGCACGTCCGTCGGTGTTGAGCTCTTCGGCGGCCGAGGCCAGGTCCTCCAGGGTCTGTGGCTCGGAGAGGCCGGCCTCCTCGAACAGGTCGGTGCGGTAGTAGAACAACTGGCCCCAGCCGTCGCTCGGCGCGGCCAGGAGCTGGTCGTCAACCGTGACCAGATCCAGCGCGCTCTCGCTGAAGGTCGCGGGGTCGAGGTTGTCGACGACCTGCTGTGCCGCCTCGCCGTCCAGCAGGCCCTGCTGGTTCCAGTTGGCGACCTGATCCGGCGCCGTGAGGATCACGTCGGGCACGTCGCCGGAGGCCGCACCGGTCACCAGGGATTGGTTCTGGTCCTCGGCAGCGAGCCCGACGACTTCCACCTCGATGCCGGTCTCCTCGGTGAACGCCTCTGCCGCGGCCTCTTGGCCGGCCATCCGCTGTGGCGTGCTGTGCGGGGTCCAGAACGTGATCGAGTCACCGTCGCTGCCCCCACCGTCGTCGTCCCCGCCGCCGCATGCGGCCAACAGCAGGACCGCGACGCCGGTAGTGGCGATCTGGGCCCTGGGCCGCGAGAAGAGCCGCCGCGAAGTAGGCCGTGACGAGCGGAGCGAAAAACCTGGCGTGGTGCGCGTGGGAGCCATCTCGCCTCCAACTGGTAAGACCGGTCAGGCCAGCCGATCGTAAGCGTCGTGACCCGGCGCACACAACCGGGTCAGCAGGACTGGCAGACTGAGCTCATGCGCCCCGTGCTGGAGGTCATCGCCATCACAGCGGGTGATGCCCGTGGTGCGATGGAAGGTGGTGCGGATCGACTCGAAGTGGTCTCGGACATCGCCTCCGGAGGGTTGACCCCCTCATTGGAGCTGGTGCGCGATTTGCGGCAGGAGTGCGACCTGCCCCTGCGGGTCATGCTGCGTGGGCACGACGATCACTCCACCAGCGGGTCCGAGTTGTCCCGGCTGAAGGGCGCGGCCCACCAGTTCGTCGCCGCCGGAGTCGAGGGGTTCGTGCTGGGCTTCCTCGGTCCGGAGGCGGAGATCGACGTGGCGGCCACGGAGGACCTGGTGGAGGCGCTCGACGGTCTGCCCTGGACGTTTCACCGGGCGATCGACCACGCACTGAACACCGACCGGGCCTGGCAGGTGGTCTCCGCGTTTCCCGGGCTGGATGCCGTGCTCACCGCGGGCTCCGCACGTGGCCTGGGGGCGGGGATGGACGATCTGTGCCGCCGGGCTGCGGCTGATCCGCGGGTGGCCGAGCTCGTCCTGGCCGGCGGTGGGTTGAGCCCGGAGCAGGTGCCGTGGCTGGCCAGGGCGGGCGTGCGTGGCTTCCATCTGGGCTCGAAGGTGCGCCCGGACGGGTCGGACAAGGCGTATATCGACGCCGCCCTCGTGCGGTCCTGGCGGCTGTTGATCGACGACGCGGTCGCCGCTTCCCTGTGATCCTCATCGACCCACCCACCACGCCGGGGCACGGGCGGATGTGGTCGCATCTGGTCTCGGATGCGTCCTTGGCCGAGTTGCACGGGTTCGCGTTGGGCAACGGCCTGCCCGAGCGAGCCTTCGACGCCGACCACTACGACGTGCCCGCCGACATGTACGACGACCTCGTCGCCGCCGGGGCAGTCGTCGTGACTAGCCGGGAGCTCGTCGCGCGGTTGCGTGCCGCGGGCCTACGGCGTCGCAAGCGGGCGTGACGACATGACCGAGCGACGTCCGAACCTCCTGTTGGTCCTGGCCGACGATCACGCCTCGCACGCCATCGGCGCCTACGGTTCGGTGGTCAACCACACACCGAACATCGACGCCATTGCCGCCGCCGGGCGCCGGGTGGACAACTGCCTGTGCACCAACGCCGTGTGCACCCCCAGCAGGGCTTCGATCCTGACCGGGACCCACAGCCACGTCAACGGCGTCACCACCTTGCACTCGACCTTCGATGCCAGCCAGCCGACGTTCATCTCTCAACTTCAGCAGGCCGGCTACCGCACTGGGATCGTCGGCAAATGGCACCTGGGCGAAGGACCCGGACAGGACCCGCAGGGTTTCGACCACTGGGAGGTGCTGCGCGGGCAGGGCGAGTACGTCAACCCCCAGCTCCTTTCCGCGGACGGAGTGGAGGTGGCCGAGGGGTATGTCACCGACGTCCTCACCGACCGCGCGATGGCCTGGGTGGACTCGCTCGACGGCGACGAGCCGTGGTGTCTGCTGCTCTACCACAAGGCCCCGCACCGCAACTGGCAGCCCGACGCCGAGCACGACGGGATGTATCGCGATCCGATCGCCGTGCCCAACACCTTCGACGACGACTACGCGACGCGTTCCTCCGCGGCGCACACCGCAGCCATGCGCGTGGCCGACCATCTCAACCTGAACGACCTCAAGCAGGAACCACCGCCGGACCTGAGTTACGAGGAGCTCGCTCGGTGGAAGTACCAACGGTTCATGGAGGACTATCTCGCCTGTGTGGCCTCGATCGACGACAACGTCGGACGGCTCACCACCTGGTTGCGACGGCGCGGTGACCTGGCGGACACGGTGCTGATGTACAGCTCCGACCAGGGCTTCTTCCTCGGGGACCACGGGTGGTTCGACAAGCGCTTCATCTATGAGGAGTCGCTGCGCATGCCGCTGGTGGTCAGTTACCCCAACGGGATCGAGCCCGGCCCGCCGGTGACCCAGCTGGTCTCCAACGTCGACCTGGCGCGCACCGTTCTCGACGCTGCCGGCGTGGACGCTCACGAGCGGATGCAGGGGGTGAGTTTCTGGCCACAGCTCACCGGCTCGTCGGATCCCACCCAGGATGCGATCTATTACCGGTACTACGAGAACGACGACAAGGAGAGTCACGTCTTCGCCCACTACGGCATCCGGACCGAGCGCTACAAACTTGTGTACTTCTACAACGACGGGCTGGGTCACCCGGGATCGTCCGGACGCCGGTACGTGCCCGAATGGGAGATGTACGACCTGCACGAGGATCCCGATGAGGTGCGCAACGTCTACCTCGATCCCGACTACCGCCAGCTGCGGGAGGAGCTCAAGGTCCGGCTGTGGGAACTGCAGGCCGAGGTGGGCGACACCCCGCACCCGGACCAGATTCGACCCGCAGGCGCGGTGATGGCGCAGCAGAGGAACCGATGAGTTCCGCCGACGAGCCCGGTCGTAGCAGTATGACTGAGATGACGCACACTTCAACGACCCTGACGAATATCGGCGTGGTCATGTTCGCCGTCGCCGATCAAGACGCTGCCCGCGCCTTCTACACCGAGAAGCTCGGCTTCGAGGTGCGCGGCGACACGCCGTTCGGCGAGCACGGCGAGCTGCGCTGGCTGGAGGTGGCCCCGCCCGGGTCGCGGGCCCGGCTCGCGCTGAACCCGCCGATGGGCGGTGAGCCCGGCGGGGGCATGATCGGTGTGGAGACGACAGATGTCACCGGGGAGCACGCGCGCCTGAACGCCATCGGTGGCATCGACCTCGACCCCGAGCCGATGAGCGAGCCCGGCGCCCCGCTGATGTTCATGCTGCGCGACCCGGACGGGAACGTGGTGGTTGTGGTCGAGGAGATCAGCGGGACCTAGTCAGGTAGTCACTTCCGTGCTCACCGAACAGTTGCTGATGCCGGAGTCGGACGGTCCGGCTGATGCCGAATGCCCCGGGTGATGAAGACCGCGGCGGTCTTCCACGCCTGCGTAGGCTGCCTCCGGGTGCCCAGTTGATAGCGTCACGCGTAGCAGCGACGAGCACGGAGAGGGGCACGCGATGAGCGACAACGCACTTGCGTGGCGCCCGGTGACGCGCATGCGGATGCACGAAAAGGCCCTGGGGCAGGTCGAGGAGCGGATCGTGCAGGGCCCGCTCCTCCCGCGGCTGTGCCGAGAGCACCTCACCACGTTCTACCGCGACGTTCCGCTGCCCCAGTGACCGAACAGGTGGGGACGCCAAGCGTCGCGGAAAGTTCGATCGACGACGTGCTGGTTCGGCAGGCTGGTCGCGTCGGGCGGATCACGTTGAACCGCCCGAAGGCGATCAACGCGCTGACGTTGCCGATGATCGAGGTCATCACGGCCACCTTGGAACAGTGGCGGCACGACCTCGCGATCGAGGTGGTGGTGCTGGACGGCGCGGGTGATCGCGGGTTCTGCGCCGGTGGCGACATCCGTGCCGTGTACGACAGTGCGTTGGCCGGCGACGGAGCCGCGGGAGCGCTGTGGCGGGCCGAGTACCGGCTCGACGCCGCCGTGCGGCACTACCCGAAACAGGTGCTCAGCCTCCTCGACGGGATCACCATGGGTGGTGGCGTGGGCATTGGCTGTCACCGCCCGTTGCGAGTGGTGACCGAACGCTCCCGGCTGGCCATGCCGGAGGTCCGGATCGGGTTCGCCCCCGATGTGGCAGCCACGCTGCTGTTCGCTCAGGCACCCGGCCGAGTCGGCGAGCACCTGGCGCTGACCGGCGATTCCATCGGCGCTGCGGATGCGATCTACTGCGGACTCGCCGACCATGTCGTCTCCTCGGAGCGGCTGTCCGAGTTGGTTTCCCGCGTCGAGGCGGAGGACGTCGACATCGTGCTCGCCGACCTGGAGCCAGTGTCCGAGGAGTCGGCGCCCGAGGAACCAGGGTTGGCCACTGACCGGATCTGGATCGACGAATGCTACTCCGGTGGCACCGTCGAGGAGATCCTCCAGCGGCTGGAGGACCAGCCGAACGAGAACGCTGGAAAGGCGGCCGCGCAGATCCGAAGGGTAGCGCCACTGGCGGCCGAGGTCACCCTGCGGGCGATGCAGCAGACCCGGCGCGAAACCCCCACCATCGAGCAGGTGCTGGCACGGGACTACCGCGTGATGACCCGATTCCTCGACACCCACGACCTACGAGACGGCATCCGCACGATGGTCGTGGACAAACACGACTCACCCACCTGGAGCCCGTCCGCGTTGGGGGATGTCACTGAGCACATGCTCGACCGGCATTTCGCGTCGCTGGGTGAGGGCGAACTACAGGTCTAGCGCTCCGAGCGACCCCTCACAACACATCTGGCGTGCCTTCCCTAAAGGTTCGAGAGACGCCACTAGTCACGGGTTTAGCCGGATCGTGTTGAACTGCGTGAAGTCCACATCAGCGTACGTATTCGGATCCATTTCGGTTCCGCAATTTGTGCCATCGGCGCCCTTGCAGAGGCTCACCGTGGCGCCACCGTACTGGTTGTTGAAAAGGCGCTGGACGCCGTACTCCGCGTGCAGCGGGTGCGCGCCGTAGGAATGGTAGACGTGCTCGGGGTTGCCCCCGTTCCAGTTGTCCTGTGGGTAGATGCAG
>Ga0079225_10002167_pt1 | contig 11218 bp, 11 predicted proteins | sample Poulit2012_FD_76344 | JGI IMG/M metagenome (GOLD analysis project Ga0079225, IMG submission 76344) | Agricultural soil microbial communities from Georgia to study Nitrogen management - Poultry litter 2012 | ecosystem: Environmental > Terrestrial > Soil > Agricultural land | place: USA: Georgia...
CTCCCGGTCGCATCAATATTCACGCCCTTGATCCTGTTTATATATGTGCTAAAGTCGCTTTTACTCCATTTATGGAACGAATTAACGTTTGGGATATTTTGAAAAACACTTTAGCGGGTGAACGTGGAATTGGTGGGATCGAAACAAAAGGGTTATTACGGGTTGGTATTCCTTTTGTTGAAAATAATTTATAAGTAATATGCATATATTTATTAATCGTGGGCAAAAACGATAACAATTGACACATATAGTCAATCTGCTATAATGTATAGTTTATTTGACTAAATAACAAGCATATGTTATAATTAGCTCACGAGGTGGATATAGTGAAAACATTACGTGAAATAAAGCAAAATCTTGAGAGTCAAATTGGCAGACGTTTGGAGTTAACCGCTAATGGTGGAAGAAGACGAACGATTAGCCGTTCGGGTGTACTTGCAGAGACTTATCCTGCAGTATTTGTTGTCGAACTAGATCAAGATGAAAATGCCTTTGAACGTGTATCCTATAGTTATGCCGATGTTTTAACAGAAGCTGTTGAATTAAACTTCTTCGATGAAAAATCACAAATTGCTGGTGAGTAGCAAAATAACTTTGCTACTTATTTTTTTGTGAAAAACTCGTATCGTAAAATTTACCGCCTTAATGTTAATGACAATGAATATCATTTTTGGGGAGTTACTTATGAATTTAGAAACAATGTCAATTAAAGAAATTTGGGAACAAGTTGAACAAGTCTTACGAACGGACCAAGAACCGTATAAACATTTAAACGCTATTTATGGGCTCCACTTAGATGAGGATGTTTACCAGCTTCATTTTAATAACGGTGAAATAAACTTTTATGAAGGTATCGTGGAAAATGCCCAATGCACGTTAAGGATGTCGGAAAAAAACTTTAAAAAGTTTCTCAAAGGTGACCTCAATCATGCGATGGCATTTATGTCTGGCCAACTTAAAGTAGATGGCGATATTCGTTTAGCTTTATCATTAGAAAAAATATTAAGAAAATATAATCTATTTTAAACATTCGGTGAGTTTATTTTCTCCAAACTTAAGCCAATCGGAAAATCGGCTATATAATAATGGAAACAATTGCTAATTACTAAGTGATCGTATAAAAGTTACTTAATCGGTTAAATTAAACATGTCGTAAAACAACTGAAAGGAGTTGTTCTTTCATGAGTAGGCGTCGTGGAATGATGTCGGACCGATTGAAAGAAGAAATTGCCAAAGAGTTAGGTTTTTACGACACGGTTCAGCGTGAAGGATGGGGCGGTATCAAAGCAAGAGATGCCGGTAACATGGTTAAGCAGGCCATAAAAAAAGCTGAACAACAGATTGAAGAAGAAGCAAACCCTAAATAGGGTTTGCTTTTTCCTTAACATTTTGGAAATTTACATAAACGTTTACAAACATCTGCTAAATTGACGAATTATACTTGCCTAAACACGGATGAAAGTGGTATATTTTTATTAATCATTCGGTTTTGGGGTGTCGTCATGAAACGGAGCCATCGTTTAGTTGCTTTAACGAATTATTTTTTAACACATCCACATGAACTTGTACAACTTTCTTATTTTGCGGACAAGTATACGTCATCAAAATCTTCAATTAGTGAAGATTTAACGATTATCGATCATATGTTCCAGCAAGAAGGTGTAGGTTTTTTAAAACGGACGTCTGGTGCAACAGGTGGTATTAGGTACATACCATTAGGTGCAAAAGATGAGATAGAGAAGTTTATTCATGAGTTATGTGATTTATTGAAAGACCCTGAGCGAATTCTTCCGGGTGGTTATTTATATATGAGTGATTTACTCGGCAATCCGGGTATTATGCGAAAAATTGGTCATGTTTTTGCGACTGCTTTTGCTCACCTAGATATAGATGTTATTATGACTGTCGCAACAAAGGGTATAAGTTTAGCCCATGCTGTTGCCTATCATTTAAATAAACCTGTTGTGACCGTTCGCCGGGATCCTAAAGTGACTGAAGGATCTTCTGTAAGTATTAATTATGTTTCGGGCTCTTCCCGTAAAATTCAAACGATGGTACTACCTAAGAGAAGTTTAGCAGAAGGCGCAAATGTTTGTATTGTCGATGATTTCATGGAAGCTGGCGGAACGATTAACGGAATGATTAGTTTACTCGCTGAATTTAATGCACAAGTGAAAGCGATTGGTGTTCTCGCTGAAGCAGATGATGAAGAGGATGAACGAGTCATTGAAGACTACCTCTCGCTTGTTAAAATAACGACAGTTGACGTTAAAAATCATTACACGAAAACAATTCCGGGTAATTTATTGCCATATTTAGCAACTAAATCTTAATAAAAATGGAGATAGTGATCAAATATTATCTCTATTTTAGCGTACATATTGTATGCGCTTTCATATATTTTTTAAATATTAAATTATTTCTAATATTTAGCAGGAGTTTTTATAGCTTTTGTTGAATATTGGAAGTAAGTCTTATGAAAAAAAAGGTGGTGAAACATCATGGAAGTAACTGACGTAAGGTTACGGCGTGTAAATACAGAAGGAAGAATGCGAGCGATTGCATCAATTACATTTGATGATGAGTTCGTTGTTCACGATATTCGGGTCATCGACGGAAATAATGGCTTGTTTGTCGCAATGCCGTCTAAACGTACGCCAGATGGCGAGTTTAGAGATATTGCTCATCCGATCAACTCAAGTACGCGCGCAAAGATCCAAGACGCTGTATTGGAAGAGTACCGCCGTGAGGGGGAGTCTGAAGACGATTTTGAAGAAGCAGGCGTTTCATAAAACTTAATAAATATGATTTAATAAGAGGACTAATCTTTATAAGATTAGCCTTCTTTTTTTGTCTGGAAATAAGCAATAAAATGGCCATCGTTACAATATTTGTCAATGACTGATGAATTTTGTAAAAGATGTGTGACATTTATTGAAATGAATGCATATTTAAGATATATTCAATTATGGACAAGTAGAATGGAGGTAACTCTCATGGCAAAACGTTTTGCTGTTATTTTAGCAGCAGGCCAAGGAACGCGGATGAAATCAAAAATCTACAAAGTTCTCCATCCCGTTGCCGGACGACCAATGGTGATGCATGTGATTAAACAACTTGAGTCACTGCAACTTGATGAATTGATCACAGTTGTTGGACATGGATCTGAAACGGTTAAAGAACGTATCGGACATTCAACAAAATTCGTCACCCAAGAAGAACAATTAGGGACCGGTCATGCCGTCATACAAGCGGAAGACCTTTTAAAAAATAAGGCAGGTACAACACTTGTCGTCTGTGGTGATACACCACTTATTACAGCAAAAACATACAAAGAACTCTTACAGCATCATGAGCAAACAGGAGCGAAAGCGACAATTTTGTCAGCAAAAGCACCTGATCCAACAGGGTATGGTCGAATTATTCGTGATGATCATGATGAAGTTGAACGAATTGTTGAACATAAAGACGCTAATGAAACTGAAAAATTAGTCGATGAAATTAATACAGGAACATATTGCTTTGATAATGTTGCTTTATTTGAAGCTTTACAAAATGTATCCAATGATAATGCGCAAGGTGAATACTATTTACCAGACGTTATTGAAATTTTACGTAATGCTTCGGAAAAAGTGAGTGCCCATGTAACGAATGACTTTTCAGAAACAATCGGTATTAATGATCGTATCGCCTTAGCCGAGGCCGAACAAATTATGAAACGTCGTATTTTAGAAAAGCATATGCATAATGGTGTGACAATCATCGATCCTGCAAATACGTATATTGGCCCGGATGTCATGATTGGCCAAGATACAGTCATTTATCCAGGAACGATGATCTCGGGTGAGACGAAGATTGGTACAGACAATACGATCGGTCCACATACCGACATTACTAATTGTACCATTGGTAATCATTTGACGATTAATCGTAGTGTTGTTAGGGAAAGTTATTTGCAAGACTATGCAGAAATCGGACCGTTTGCAAACATTCGTCCAGAGTCAGATGTTGGCAAACATGTAAAAGTCGGCCAATTCGTTGAAGTCAAAAAAGCAACGATTGGTGAACATAGTAAAATCCCCCACTTAAGTTATATCGGTGATGCTGAACTAGGCGAAAATGTAAATGTTGGCTGTGGGACAATAACAGTGAATTATGATGGCAAGAACAAACATTTGACAACGATTGAAGATGATGCTTTTATAGGATGTAACTCGAACTTAGTCGCACCTGTAACTGTTAAAGAAGGTGCATATGTTGCAGCAGGGTCAACGATTACGACGAATGTACCAAAAGATTCTTTAGGTATTGCACGCTCCCGACAGACGAACAAAGAGGGCTATGCCCGCAAACTTAAAAAACGAAAAGATTAACGGAGGGTTATTCATTATGACATCAGGCTATGCGGATAAGAGCTTGAAAGTTTTTTCACTCAATTCGAATCGTGAATTAGCAGAAAGTATCGCAAATCATATCGGAACATCGCTAGGAAAATGTACTGTTTCGACATTTAGTGATGGGGAAATTCAAATTAATATTGAAGAAAGTGTGCGCGGTGCGGAAGTATATGTCATCCAATCGATCAGTACACCTGTTAACTTACATATGATGGAACTGTTAATTATGATTGATGCATTGAAGCGTGCTTCCGCTCACTCGATTAATATTGTCATGCCCTATTACGGTTATGCTAGACAAGATCGTAAGGCGCGTTCACGTGAACCAATTACAGCTAAACTTGTTGCTGATCTATTACAAACAGCTGGTGCCCATCGTGTCATAACGATTGATCTACATGCACCACAAATACAAGGATTTTTCGATGTACCGATTGATCATTTACAAGGTGTGCCGATTTTAGCGGATTACTTTGAACATAAAGAGTTAGAAGATATTGTCGTCGTTTCGCCAGACCATGGTGGTGTGACACGCGCCAGACGGATGGCTGATCGTCTCAAAGCACCAATTGGTATTATCGATAAACGAAGACCACGACCAAATGTTGCTGAAGTGATGAATATTATCGGTAATATTGAAGGTAAAACGGCGATTATTATCGATGATATTATCGATACAGCGGGTACCATAACATTAGCTGCTGATGCACTAGTGGACAGTGGTGCGAAGAAAGTTTATGCTTGTTGTACACATCCGGTTTTATCGGGACCAGCGATTGAGCGAATCGAACAATCAAACATTAAAGAACTCATTATCACAAACACGATTCCGCTACCAGAGGAAAAACAAATTGATAAAATAACTCAACTCTCTGTTGCATCGTTAATTGGTGAAGCAATTATTCGCGTGCATGAATTAAAATCGGTTAGTATTTTGTTCGATTAATGTTTACAAATAATAAATAATAGTAGATAATAGGATAGATAATCTATACGATTAATATTATATTTAAGATAAGTGAAAACAAATATAGCTAAGCTACATTTGTGTAAATTATTGGAGGTTAATGATGATGGCAGTAAAATTAAAAGTTAAACAACGTGAGAATTTGAAAAGTTCTGCGACTAAAGCTTTACGCAATGCAGGACAAATCCCAGCCGTTGTTTATGGTAAAGATAAGGATTCAACACCAATTTATGTTGACAGTTTAGATTTAATTCGTACGGTGAGAGAAGAAGGAGAAAATGCGATCATCTCACTTGATATTGAAGATGGTAAAACAGTTGATGTCATGTTATACGACTATCAAATGCATCCGATTAAAGATGAAGTGATACATGCAGACTTTTATATTGTCGATATGACAGAAGAAATGGATGTCGAAGTTTCCGTTCGTCTTGAAGGAGAGGCTGAAGGCGCACGCGAAGGCGGTATTTTACAACAACCAGTTTATGAATTACAAGTCCGTGCGGTTCCACGTGCGATTCCAGAAGAAATTGTCGTTGACGTGTCAGCATTGAATATTGGTGATACGATTACGGTTGCTGATCTACCGGTTGAAGAAGAATATACCATTTTAGATGAAGTCGATACAGCCATTGCAACAGTTTTACCACCTGAAGAAGAAGAGGAAGAAGTAGCTGACGTTGACTTAAGCATTGAACCAGAAGTCATCGGTGCTGAGGATGAAGACGAAGAAGTAGTTGAAGAAGATTAATATGAAATGACCAAACCCTCCTGAGCGAAAACAACTAGGAGGGTTGTTTTTCATGTCATTAAAATATTCATAAGGGACGATGACGATGAAATGTATCATTGGCTTAGGTAATCCGGGAAAAAAATATGTTGCCACACGTCATAATATTGGGTTTATGGTGATCGATGAACTCGCCCGCAGACACCAGTTTCAATTAACGAAAGAAAAATTTAATGGTTTTTATGCAAGTGAATTTATCCAAGGGGAAAAAGTAGCTTTTTTACAGCCACAAACATTTATGAATCGTTCAGGAGATTGTATTCAACCGTTTATCGATTATTTTAAAATCGATCGGGAAAATATACTCGTGATCTATGACGATCTTGATTTACCGGTTGGAAAAATTCGCTTACGGCAAAAAGGGAGTCATGGCGGACACAATGGGTTACGCTCAACAATTGCTCGACTTAACACGGACAAATTTAAACGACTACGTGTAGGTATTGGTCGGCCAACAAATAACCAACCAATTGTTGATTATGTCCTCAATAAATTTTCCAAAACGCAAGAAACAGCCGTTCAATCGAGTATCGACTTAGCTGCTGATGCTTGTGAAAAATGGCTTCAAGAGGACTTTATTCAAGTGATGAATTCGTTCAATTAATGACGATAGATGTATAAAACAAACCTTTTCGGAAAAACTTTAATAACTGAATTTTTCTGAGGAGGTAGTTCTTTGGCCATTACGTACACATGTAAACATTGCAATGGAACGATCGCGACAATCGATGAAAAGGTTGTCGACACAACGATGTTAGGTTGGGATCAATTAACACCGAAAGAACAAGAAGCGATGATCACTTATGAAACAGATGGAAATATAACTGTCTATGCGATTTGTGAAAATTGCGAAAGTACGCTTAAGCAACACCCAGAATATCATGAACTTGATCATTTTATTCAATAAAAAAATATCCAACAAGCTTTGGTTTCTACGGCCAAAGCGTTTTTGTCCTTCATAACACTAACAGCAAGTGGGAGAGAGATAAGTAAAATTAATAATGTTTTACTTCATGGGGGGTTAATGATGCAAGGAATAAAAAGCTATTTAAATCTAGATAAAGATTTCATATCAATTATTGACGGAATAACGAACAACTTAGATGAACAATTAGTCACGGGACTAACAGGTATCTCACGAAGTATGCTGATTGCAATGATTCATCAAGCAACTCACCGACCCATTTTGTTAGTGACTCATCAGTATATGCAAGCCCAACAGTTGTATGATGACTTATATGAACTGATCGGTAAAAATGTTCATATTTATCCAATTAATGAACATATTGCCTCGGAAATGGCTGTTGCTAGTCCAGAATTAAGAAGTGAACGAATCGAAGCATTGACGAATTGGACAAACAATAAATCAGGTATTTTAATTGCACCTATTAGTGCATTGAAGCGGATGTTGCCACCCATTCACTATTGGGAACAATATCAATTACCTTTTGCAGTTGGCGAAACGGTAGATTTGCCAGATTATACGCAACGATTAGTCAATATGGGCTATGAGCGTGTATCAATGGTAACAACCCCTGGTGAATTTAGCATTCGCGGTGGTATTGTCGATATTTACCCGGTGACAAAAGAACACCCGATACGGATTGAATTTTTTGATGTTGAAGTTGATTCGATTCGTTCATTTGATGCAGAAACACAGCTTTCCATTACTAAACACGAACAAGTGAATATTGAGCCGGCCATTGAACTGTTATTAACGGATGAAGATTTTACACGAGGGGCTGAACAATTACAAAAAGCTTTATCCAAAGCGTTAAAACAAAAGAAACAAGCTTCGGAAAAAGAGCTTCTCGCTGAAAATATGACAACAGACATCGAACATTTAACAGAACGGGAACACTTTCAAGGGATCTATAAATATATCGGCCTTTTATATGATACCCCTATGAGTTTAGTAGATTATTTACCAAACGATGGATTAATTATTTTTGATGAAATGATACGAATTCAAGAAACAGCGAACCATTTAGATGTTGAAGAAGCTGAATGGTACAGTGGCTTACTAGAAAATGGCGAAATGGTACCAGACTTTCCTTTTTCATTTGACTGGCAAACTATTTGGGCGAGGATGGATCGTCAACGTTTATATTTATCCGTCTTTTTGCGACATATTCGTAATACACAACCTAAAAATATCGTCAATATCTCTTCACGTGCGATGCAAGACTTTCATGGGCAAATGGATGTTTTAAAAACTGAAATTGAACGTTGGCATCATGCAGAACACTCGGTTGTAATCGTGGCGCCGAATGAGAAACGAGCGCAAAGAATTCATTCGATTTTAGCCGATTATAAAATATCAGCAACAATGGTTGAATCGGTTAAATTACCGACAAATGAATTAATGATTACCACCGGAAATATAAGTGCTGGTATTGAGTTACCGATGCAAAAATTAGCGATTATTACTGAAAACGAACTTTTTAAACATCGTACCCAACGAAAACGACGCAAACAGAAAATATCCAATGCTGAGAGAATTAAAAGTTACCAAGAATTAAATGTTGGTGATTATGTTGTTCATGAAAGTCATGGCATTGGAAAATATATTGGGATTGAGACGGTTGAAGTAAGTGGTTTGCATAAAGATTACTTAGTCATTATTTATTCAGGAGATGATCGTTTACTTGTCCCTGTTGATCAAATTGATTTAGTGCAAAAATATGTTGGCTCAGAAGGTAAAAAGCCACGTCTTTATAAACTCGGTGGATCTGAATGGACGAAAGTAAAGCAGCGTGTCCAATCATCTGTTGAAGATATTGCTGATGAACTGATTAAATTGTATGCCGAGCGTGAAGCGCAAAAGGGATATGCTTTTTCACCGGATACGAGTATGCAACGAGAGTTTGAGGAAAGTTTTCCTTATCAAGAAACAGACGATCAATTAAGATGTATTACGGAAATTAAAGCTGATATGGAAAAAGAACGTCCAATGGACCGACTCCTCTGTGGGGATGTTGGCTATGGGAAAACTGAAGTGGCCATTCGAGCAGCTTTCAAGGCAATTGCTGATGGTAAACAAGTAGCTATTTTAGTCCCAACAACTATTTTAGCGCAGCAACATTTTCAAACGATTACTGAAAGATTTCAAGATTATCCGATTAACATTGGTTTATTAAGTCGTTTTCGTACGCCAGCACAAATTAAAGAAACATTAAAAGATTTAAAAAATGGCATGATTGATTTAGTGATCGGAACACATCGTCTTCTTTCTAAAGATATTCATTTTCGTGACCTCGGCTTGCTCGTCGTTGATGAGGAACAACGCTTTGGTGTAAAACATAAAGAACGCATTAAACAATTAAAAACAAATGTTGATGTACTAACATTAACAGCAACACCGATTCCAAGAACATTGCATATGTCGATGCTTGGCGTGCGAGATTTGTCGATTATCGAAACACCACCGGAAAATCGGTTTCCTGTACAAACGTATGTCGTTGAATATCATCCAATGTTTATTCAAGAGACGATCGAACGTGAAATTTCTCGTGGGGGACAAGTGTTTTTCTTATATAATCGTGTGGCCAACATTGAACGTATGGCCCGTAATTTAAATACACTTGTGCCAGATGCTCGGGTAGGTATTGCTCATGGGCAAATGAATGAATCTGAACTTGAAAATGTGATGTTATCATTTTTAGCGGGTGAATTTGATGTTTTAGTAAGTACGACGATCATTGAAACAGGTGTTGACATCCCTAATGTGAATACGTTAATTGTCTATAATGCAGACCATATGGGGTTAAGTCAATTGTATCAATTAAGAGGACGTGTTGGCCGATCTAATCGAATAGCTTATGCTTATTTTACGTATCAAAAAGATAAAATTTTAACAGAAGTTGCTGAAAAACGTTTACAGGCCATTAAAGAATTTACCGAGCTTGGATCAGGATTTAAACTCGCTATGCGTGATTTATCGATTCGAGGTGCTGGTAATTTACTCGGTTCACAGCAACATGGGTTTATCGACTCTGTTGGTTTCGATATGTACACACAAATGTTACAAGATGCGATTAATGAACGAAAAGAGGCGAGGGATACTGAAAAAGAAGAAGCTACCCCGATCGTTCCTGAGCTTTCGTTATCAATTGATGCTTATATTCCATCTTCATATATTCAAGATGAACGACAAAAAATTGATATGTATAAACGGTTCCAATTAATCCGGACAAAAGAGGAAGTAGACGCCTTAAAAGAAGAGATTGTCGATCGATTTGGTCATTATCCTGAACAAGTTAAACATTTATTTACCGTTTCATTACTCAAAAGTTATGCCGTGCAAGAAAGAATTGAATCGATCACTGAAACAGCCCAAAAAATTGAAATTTTCCTTGATGAAGAACGAAGTCAAAAGATCGATGGGGCAAAGCTATTTGATATCGCTCATTCATTTGGTCGCAATATTCAACTAGGCTCAGCACAAAATAAAATAAAAATCGTTTTCCGTTGGTCGAAAGATACGTTCGATAAACGCTATGACGTCGTTATTGAGTTTTTACAACACTTAGCGCACGTCAATCGAGATTAGAATAATTTTTCGTGAATGTATAATTCCCGCATGGTGATTCATACTAAACTTACAACTCATATTTATGAATAGACGGTTGTGCTTTGCTTTTCTGAAGTATTTTGCCAACATGTGCAATTGCTTGTATGTAGGAGACTAAGCTGTCACTCCATTAATCATCAGAAAGAGAGGGCTTTTACTAACATGAGAGCAACAGGTATTATTCGCAGAATTGATGATTTAGGAAGAGCAGTTATTCCCAAAGAAATACGACGTACATTACGTATTCGTGAAGATGATCCCCTTGAAATATTTGTCGTCCGTGAATGTGAAGACATTTTAAAAAAATATTCGCCGATTAATGAGTTACGTTAATTTGCCGCTGAATATGCTGAAGCATTATTCGAAGTTTTACACTTTCCAATAATTATTTGTGATCGAGATGAAGTTGTCGCCTTAGCAGGTGTTTCAAAAAATGAATATTTAAATAAACGAATCGGCTCACGACTTGAGTATGCGATTGAAGATCGAAC
>Ga0079225_10002168_pt1 | contig 11217 bp, 9 predicted proteins | sample Poulit2012_FD_76344 | JGI IMG/M metagenome (GOLD analysis project Ga0079225, IMG submission 76344) | Agricultural soil microbial communities from Georgia to study Nitrogen management - Poultry litter 2012 | ecosystem: Environmental > Terrestrial > Soil > Agricultural land | place: USA: Georgia...
AATCTTCCATGGTAGGTGTTGGCATGAACGATTCCCTCCTTAATTGAAGAATTATATAATTTTGACAATGTCTGTTTCAATATACACTATAAAGGGTATTTTAACAACTTTATTTCAAATAATAAAAGGCATTAAAACAGCCGATTCGTTTTAGAATCAGCTGCTTTAAATGATTTTTATTTAAATTACAAACCACATTTAAGTTGTGCGCCACAACTTGTACACGTATTACAGCCACCTACTTCGGCCACATTACCCTTCCTGCACACTGGGCAAGTATCGCCTATTTCGGATCCAATAGTCACATTCGTATGTTCCAATTCTTGAATGGTATCAACTAAAACTACCCTTTGTTTCGTTTCGACTTGATCTTCTGCTTTTTCTTCAAAGCCATTTTCTTCGGCTTTTAAAGTGAGTACTTGAGAATCACGACTTCCATCGACATATACGGTCCCACCTTTTGCTCCACCGTTATATAAGCGTTGATATACTTTTTCCACTTGTTCAACAGTATAGCCACGAGGAGCATTAACCGTTTTGGAAATAGAACTATCAACCCACCTTTGGATAACACATTGAGTATCAGCGTGGGCTTCTGGTGTTAATTCCATTGCAGTTGTAAACCAATGAGGTAAGTTATCCGGATCTGCTTCTGGATGATTATCCAAATATTCTTGTACGATATCTGCTTTAACTTCAATAAACTTCCCTAATCTCCCACTTCTGTAATATGAAAAGGAGAAATAAGGTTCTAAACCAGTTGATACACCTACCATAGTTCCAGTAGAACCTGTAGGAGCTACAGTTAATAAATGGGAATTTCTTATCCCATATTTCAGAATATCTTCCCGAATATCCTCTGGCATTTTTTTCATATAACCTGAATTAATAAATTTCTTTCTAAGCTTCATTGTATCAGCTTCTGTTTCACCGATGAGAAAGGGAAAGCTACCTTTTTCCTTCGCAAGCTCGATAGAGGTTCGATAAGCAGTAGTTGCGATTGTTTTAAATATCTCATCTACTAGTTTATTTCCTTCTTCTGAGCCGTATTCAGTTTCACAATATATTAACAAATCATGCAATCCCATAACTCCGAGTCCAATACGTCTTTCACCTAAAGCTTGATGCTTATTCTCCTCTAAAAAATAAGGTGTAGCATCTATGACGTTATCCTGCAATCTAACACCGGTTGCAACTGTCTCCTTTAGTTTTTCATAATTAACAGATTTGGCATCTTTATTTGCCATTTCTGCTAGATTTACAGCCGCTAAATTACATACAGAATACGGTGCTAATGGTTGTTCTCCACAAGGGTTTGTTGCTACAACTTGTTGTCCATAACTTTTCGCATTAGTCATTTCATTAGCATTATCGATAAAGAAAATGCCCGGTTCTGCTGAGTAAGTAGCACAGGTATTTAATAAATCCCATAGTTCCCGTGCACGGATTTTTCGATATACCCGAATACCAAAGCCCATTTCTTCCCATTTCCTTACATCACCGATCGTATGCCACTTTTCATTATATATCTTCATTTCCTCTGCGCTGTAATTTTCAACATCTGGGAAGCGGAGCTCATACATTTCATCCTTTTCAACGGCTTCCATAAATTCCTTTGTTAAACAAACAGATATATTAGCCCCTGTTAAGAAATCTGGATTATGGACTGTATAATTACCACCTGTTCTTAATTTTTCCTCGGCTTCTTTCATGGCATCCTCAGTAAAGCCACCCATACCTGGCATATTTTTATAATTTAATATGCTTGTGTATAAATCGGTCTCGGTTTCTGATAAGGGTGTAAATTTAAGTTTCTCCTGGGCAACTCGTTTTATTTCCTCATCCTGGGTATTTTCGATTAAGTATCGTAATATTCTAGGATTTTGCATCTTAGAGATAATAAACTCAATGATATCAGGATGGGAATCGACTAACATAATCATTTGTGCCCCCCGGCGACTGCCCCCTTGTTCTACTAAATGAGTTAATTTAGCGATATCATCAAGCCAAGAGACAGAGCCTGAGGACTTCCCGTTTACGCCTCGAGCTAGTGTGTTTCTAGGTCTAAGGGTAGATCCATTAGTCCCTACACCACCGCCACGACTCATAATTTCCATCACTTGCTTCCTATGATCCGAAATTCCCTCTCTTGAGTCTTTAATGTAGGGCATTACATAACAATTGAAATATGTAACATCTGTTTCTGCGCCAGCACCATACAATACACGTCCAGCTGGGATAAAGTTTAAGTTAGATAATTGTTTATAAAATTTATGATACCAATAATCCCTATTATCCCTTTCTTCTACCTGGGCTAATCCTCTTGCATTTCGTTTAGCTATTTGTTCATAGAAAACTTCCAAAGGCTTATCAATAATATCGATACTACGATTAATAACTCCTGAATTAATTTCATCTTCATCGTCAAGTACGGAAAGAAATTCTTCATCTACATAAATTTCCGCACGATTATTTTTCCAATCTAGAGATTTTATAAACCCCGTACCCCTAGCTGGGAAATTTGGGTCTGGTTTTACAGTTAAAACAACAAAATCTCCCTCTTTTAATGTTTTTTTCTCCGTATCTTTGAAAGCATACCGATCGAGCATTACTAATCTAGAAACGCCCTTATGAGTGAAACTCATATCTTCAGTTATTGGATGTACTTGATGAAATTGTTTAATATCTTCATTTAAGCTGACTATATCAATCTGTCTTTTTTGCTTTAATGTCACTGACAACACAATCACTCCCTGAATGTCATTAGTTCCAATACAATATCTTGTATTGAAATGGCTAAATACTAGTCTATCATACTATATGTAGTTAAATCAATGGTAAAAGTTTATTTATATTTATTTAGAGGTTTTTTTGAAGTAAGCTATTTGGGGGTAAGATAGGACGATATATAATCTATCATAAAAGAATTGCACATACAAATATAAGTGTTAAATATATTTTTTGAAATAATTATTAATAGAGACTATAATAGTCTTTAGGTAATATACAATTGGAGGAAATATTATGGCGTTTATTATTGTTGTTTTGGTTATAATTTTAGGTTATAGCATATTCCGATTTTATCGAGTTAGATCCTATGTAAATACTTTAACAGAAGAGCAATTCACAGAAGGATATCGACGAGCACAATTAATTGATGTGAGAGAGCCACAGGAATTTAAAAATGGGCATATATTAGGGGCTCGAAATATTCCTGTAACCCAAATGAAACAAAGATTAATTGAAATGAGACCTGACAAACCAGTTTATTTGTATTGCCAAGGTAGTGCAAGAAGTGTTAGGGCTGCAAATTTATTAAGAAAAAACGGTTATAAAGACTTATACCTTTTACAGGGTGGCTTTAAAAAATGGTCTGGTAAAATAAAAAGTTAAATTAAAACAAATATATTAGATGATTAAAGGAGTCCAGTTTTCTGGACTCCTTTTTTCTGTATTACTTATCCTTTGTATATTTTAATACAGGTGTTCTTGCTGCCCTTGTTTCATCTAAGCGTGTAACTACAGTTGTATGTGGTGCTTCTTGAACCTTCTCCGGATCGTTTTTAGCCTCTTCTGCAATGGACAGCATGGCATCAATAAATCCGTCGAGAGTTTCCTTCGCCTCTGTCTCAGGTGGTTCAATCATAATTGCCTCATCTACATTAAGTGGGAAGTAAATGGTTGGCGGATGATAACCGTAATCCAAGAGTCGTTTTGCCACATCCAATGTTCTTACACCTAAGGCCCTTTGTTTACGCCCTGACAGAACAAATTCATGTTTACAATGTTGGGTAAAGGGTAACTCATACTCCTTCTCTAACTTTCTCATTACATAGTTTGCATTTAATACGGCATATTCACTTACTTGTTTTAATCCCCTTGGTCCCATGGAGCGGATATAAGTATATGCTCGTAAATAAATACTAAAATTCCCGTAAAAGGGTTTTACTCTACCGATTGATTTCGGTCTATCGTAATTAAGGATATATTGGTCGTCCTTCTTTTCTACCGTTGGTTTTGGTAAATATGGAGCTAATTCTGCAGTTACACCGATAGGGCCGGATCCTGGTCCACCACCACCGTGTGGTCCTGTAAAGGTTTTGTGTAGGTTTAAGTGAACTGCATCAAATCCCATATCCCCTGGTCTTGAATAGCCCATGATTGCATTTAAGTTTGCTCCATCATAATATAAACGTCCACCAACACCGTGAACAATTTTAGCCATTTCTTCAATTTCAGTTTCAAATAAACCCAATGTATTTGGATTTGTTAACATTAAAGCAGCTGTGTCATCCCCAACTACCTCTTTCAAGTGGTCAATATCAACAAGACCCTTATCATTAGAGCGTACAGTTACTGCCTCAAGACCTGCTACAGCTACCGAAGCTGGGTTTGTTCCGTGGGCTGAATCAGGTACAATTACCTTGGTTCGATGATAATCACCATTTGCCTCATGAAATGCACGAATCATCATTAAGGCTGTCCATTCCCCTTGGGCACCTGCTGCTGGTTGCAAAGAAAATGTATGCATTCCTGTGATTTCCTCTAAAGATGTTTGTAAATCATACATCATTTCTAAAGCACCTTGAACGGTTTCTGGGCTTTGATAGGGATGAATTTGGCTAAATCCTTCTAGCCTTGCAACATCTTCATTAATTTTGGGATTGTACTTCATCGTACAGGACCCTAAAGGATAGAAACCTGAATCCAAACCATAATTTCGATCAGATAAACCAGTATAATGCCTCATGATTTCTAATTCACTGACTTCAGGCAATTCCGGTGCTTCTTTTCTAATATAGTCACTAGATAGATCTTCATCTAAATTAAAACTATCAAATTCAAGCTCCGGAAGACTGTAACTTTTTCGACCTTCTTTACTTCGTTCAAAAATAAGTGGAAAGTTTTCTTTAGCCATAAATATCCCCCAATTCTTTAACAAAAGTGTCAATTTCATCTTTTGTTCGAATTTCCGTAACTGCAAGCAACATATGATTTTCAAGCTCTGGATAGTATTTTCCTAAATCGAAACCACCTATAATTCCCTTTTCTAATAAACTATCATTTATTTCCTTAATAGATTTATTACATTTTACAACAATTTCATTAAAAAATGCATCGCTATATAGAACCTCTATACCCGCATTCAGTAACTGCTGTTTCATATAACGCGCCTTTTGCATATTAAGCTCAGCCATTTTTCTAACACCGTGCTTACCAAAATAAGTCATTGCCACTGAACTAGCCAAGGCATTCAAGGCTTGATTGGAACAAATATTTGAAGTAGCCTTCTCTCTTCTAATATGCTGTTCTCTAGCTTGTAATGTTAAGACATAGCCTCGTTTTCCTTCTGTATCTACCGTTTCCCCAACTAATCTACCAGGGATTCGTCTCATTAATTTTTCTGTTGTAGCAAAATAACCACAGTGTGGTCCCCCGAACTGAACTGGAATTCCAAAGGGCTGAGTATCTCCGACAACGATATCCGCACCCAACTCTCCTGGAGGTGTTAAATAACCTAATGATAGCGGATTACTTGAGACAATAAACATTGTTCTTTTTTGATTTTTAATTAATTCATTTACCTCTGCTAATGGTTCAATTTGTCCAAAAAAGTTAGGATACTGGATAACTACACTTGCCGTCTCATCATCAAGTTCCTTCGATAGATGTTCTATATCAGTAATACCATCTTTATGGTCAATTTCGATAATGTTTAATCCTAAGGCTTTACCATAAACATTAATGATATCTCTGTATTCAGGATGGATTGCCTTTGATACAAGAACTTTTTCTTTTCTAGTATAGGCTGTACTTACGTTTACCGCCTCAGCAATCGAGTTACCCCCATCATACATAGATGAATTAGCAACATCCATTCCTGTTAATTCACAAATCATCGTCTGGAATTCAAAAATTGCTTGTAATTCTCCTTGAGAAACTTCAGCTTGATAAGGAGTATAAGCCGTATAAAATTCCGAACGAGAAATTACATGGTCAACTACTGAAGGAACAAAATGCTCATAAGCTCCAGCTCCTAAAAAGGAAGTATAGTCCGTAAGTTTTATGTTTTTATTTGCTAATTGTGCTAATTCTTTTTTTAGTTCAAATTCACTCGTTACTTCTTTTAAATCAAACTCCCTATTAAAGCGAATGCTCTCTGGTATATCGGAAAATAATTCGTCTGTTGAATCTACACCAATTTCGTCTAGCATCGCCTGCTTATCTTCTTCTGTCATTGGTAAATAACGAAAGCCCATATTGTTTACCTCCTAAAATTATTTTTTAAGAAAAGGTGTTTTTACTACCTTTGCTTTTACTTGGCGTTTCCTTACTTGGACATAAATCTCTTGATCTATTTTTGCATAATTTGAATCTATGATTGCTAAACCTAAATTTTTTCCTAAGGTTGGGGATTGTGTACCAGATGTTACTTTTCCGATTACTTGATCCGCAACTAAAACTTCATAACCAGTTCTAGGAATTCCACGGTCAATCATCTCAAGCCCAACAAGCTTTCTATCAGGACCCTTTTTTATCTGTTCCTCTAAGACTTCTTGCCCAATAAATCTTACATCTCGATTTGTTTTAACAAAGAAATTTAGACCAGCTTCTATTGGTGTAATATCCTTTGTAAGTTCCTGCCCGTATAAAGGTAAAGATACTTCAAATCGAAGGGTGTCTCTAGCTCCTAATCCAGCGGGTTCTAACTCCTTTTCCTCACCTTTACTTAAAAGCAAATTCCAAAAATCAACGGCAAAATCTTTTTCTATATAAACTTCAAAGCCATCTTCACCGGTATAACCTGTTCTAGATACTAATGCTTTTGTATCTAAATTTGAGAAAGTGACTTGCTCATTAAAACCAAATAAAGGAATATCCTTAAGGGAATCATTAGTAATTAATTGTAAAACTTCTTCAGCCTTCGGACCTTGTACGGCAAGAATTGCATAATCATCAGAAACGTTATTAACTTGAACGTCTAAACTACCATCAAGGTGCTCCTTTAACCAATTGTAATCCTTTTCAGTATTAGCAGCATTAACAACGAGTAAGAACTCGTCTTCCTTTAATCGATATACTAAAAAGTCATCGACCGTTCCCCCATCCTCGTAACACATAAATGTGTAATGGGCCCGGCCTACCTTTAGTTTTTCGACATCATTTGTAAGCATACGAAGCAAAAATTGTACACTATCTTTTCCACTAACAACTATTTGACCCATATGGGAAACGTCAAACACCGTTGCCTTCGTTCTAGTCGCTTCATGTTCCTGCTTAATGCTTGAAAATTGAACTGGAAGATCCCAACCTCCGAAATCAATCGTTCTAGCACCAAACTTTTGATATTCATCAAAAAGCGGTGTTCTCTTCAATTCACTCAAATGATTCACTCCTTTAATTTTTATATACAATTGTGCATAAAAATACAGAGACTCAAAATAATCGAATCTCTGTCCTCGAACCTGAAAGTTGCCTACTTCTACAAGAAAGTAATTGCATCGTTGGTGGTTTATCCAGGATAAACGCTCTCCAGAGTTGCGTCATGTAAGAGTCCTTTTACCTGAGAGATTCGCCCTTTGCTTGCTCCTTCGGTAGTCCTTATATTCCTACATTAAGAACCTTCTCCCCTTACAGTCCTTCGCCTAATGAATTATTTAGTTTTGGTTATACTATGTACAGAGATTCTTATACACAAATTGTACGATTTAAGTATAGCACAATTGTGTGAAAAGTTTAAATAAGATTGCATGATTAATGCATTTTTTAAAAAGTTAGGATGATAAATTTATGGATAATATAAAAATTCAAAAGGACACCCAATATATACATGACCTTTCTATAGCCTTAAATAAAAATGACATTACCTCTTGGCAATTATTCCAAATGGCATACGAGGTGGAGAAAATATTTTTAAAGGAAAGTAATACCGACTTAATGGCCATTAATTATTTACCTAACATTAAATTTATGCCCCATCAAATTGAAACGGCTAAAAAAGTAATTGGTGAAATGTCTGGAAGGGCTATTTTAGCCGATGAGGTAGGCTTAGGAAAAACAATTGAAGCTTGCCTAATCTTAAAAGAATACATGGTGCGGGGTTTAGTTAACAAGGTATTAATTTTAGTTCCAGCTTCATTAATTAATCAGTGGATGGCTGAGTTAAATAATAAGTTTCATATAAATGCAGTTGCTCACAGAAAAAATATGTGCTGGGAAAGTAACGAGATTGTCGTTGCATCTATCGATACGGCGAAGCGTCAAATCCATCAAGAAAAAATATTGGACATTAAGTATGATCTTGTCATTATCGATGAAGCCCATAAATTAAAAAATGAAAATACCATAAATTATCAATTTGTATCCTCTATTAAAAAAGTATACTGTTTATTACTTACGGCTACACCTATACAAAATCGTTTAACAGAAATCTTTAATTTAATATCAATTATCCGGCCAGGTCTTCTTGGAAATTATGATTATTTCAAAAAAACCTTTGGAGAAAAATCGGCCACTGGTGAAACCGATCAATATTTAAAAAGAATATTAAGAAATAACCTTATTCGTAATACTAGAAGGAACACAGAGCTAAACGATGTAAGTAGAAATGTTAAAATAATACCTGTTAATTTCACAGAAAAAGAAAAAGAAGTTTATGAAAAAATTTATAAGCAATTAAATCATTCCCATTCCTTTACCAAAACTATGTTATTAAGACAATTTTGTTCCTCAAGAGAAGCTTGTTATTTATCCTTGCAATCTTTATTAACAAAAAAGGATTGTGATATTGCTAATAATATTAAGGATAAAATTAAGGAAATTCCTCAACACTCAAAAGCCACTGAGCTTTTAAAAATCATTAAGAACCTTTCAGGAGAGAAAGTAATTATTTTTACTGAATTTGTTCCAACCCAATATTACTTACAGTGGTTTTTAAATAATCATGGAATATTATCAGTTTTGTATAATGGTAAATATAGTAAAAGTAAAAAGGATTGGATGATTCATTTATTTAGAGAAAGAGCTCAAGTTCTTATTGCTACAGAAGCGGCCTCTGAAGGAATAAACTTACAGTTCTGTAGAAACTTAATTAATTACGATCTTCCATGGAATCCCATGAAGGTGGAGCAGAGAATTGGAAGAATCCATCGTTATGGACAAGGAAAGGATGTACGGATTTATAATTTAATAACCAAAAATACTGTTGAAGAACACGTAATGAAATTGCTTTATGAAAAACTAAAGCTTTTTACAGGTGTAATAGGAAAGCTCGAAAAAATCTTATCAAATTTAGATATATCTAATCTTGAAAAGGAAATAGAGAAAATCGTTGAAGAATCTAATTCGGATCGAGATATTACATTGAAACTAAACCATTTAACATCGATTATTAATGAGCAAAATAAATCAATATAAAAGGTGGTAAACATGAAGGCAGAAAATTTTTTAAATACATTTATTTATAAATTCTTTTCAGAAAACCAATGTAAAATTACAGAAAAAGAACAAGGGGTATTTCAAATTCAATTAACAGAAGAAATGGACAAGCAATTAATGAATCGACCCTTTTATTGGCATTATATCAAGAATACGAACCAAATAGGAGAGCCCCTATCGGTGACTTTTATTACGAATACAAATAAAAGGGACCAAAAAGGAGAATGGATTCATTTTGGCAGCCCACGCTTTCAACAAATTATAAAACAACTACAATTAACCGCTAAATACACTAAACTATATGAACAATTATACTCCATTAAACAAACCCCGTTATTTCCCTGGCTTCTTTTAAATATTAAAATCATTTATAAAGGAATTTTTAGTAGAGAGGAGCTTTTTTCAATCGGTTTAAACTTAGTTAGTGGAAAAATGGTAACGGAAAAGATGGAGTTAATAAAAAATAAATCCTTTCATGAACAGATACCGGATTATTGTTATCCTATGACTCCAATCATAACATTAGAGAGTGGATTTAATAGGATTATGAATGTATTTGATCACTATTTAAATAGCCAGGATCATCAATGGGCTATTTTTTCAATGCAAAAATATACAGAAGAAATAAAGTTAATTAATAATTATTTTAAGGATTACGATTCCATAAAGGACAAAGATAGAATATTGACCGAAACAAAAAAGAGATATCAAGCAGTTGTGACTATTCAAGTTGTTAATGGTGGTTTATTCTATCTGAGTGAGTCCCATAATAAATAAAAGCCCCCACTTCTCATAAGAATTGGGAACTTTTAATATTACAAATATATTTTTCTTTTTCTGAAAACCTTTAAAGCAAAAGGAATGACACCCAGCCACTTATTAGATACATAAACAGATGGATGATAATTGTCAGTTTGATCTTGCTCGTTTAAGGATTTAAAAGACCGCTTTATTAAATATTGAATGTATTCATCAGTAGTAATAATCATCCCTCCTCGTTATTATAATTTCCCTTGATTAATTAAAATTATTCATTACCTTCCTTGTAATAAGGTTAACTAGGTCAGAGACAGACCAGTTTGTTGTATTGATTGTCCAATGTGAGCAAGCCATGTATAGTTGTTTTCTCCTCTTATATAGTTCCAGTTGCCTTTCTTTACTTTGCTTCCATAAAGGCCGTTGTGTATCTCCCTGCAAACGTTTGGTAATTTCCTCAAAGCTTGCATCCAGGAATATAATGATACCTTCTTTCATTATTAAAATATTTTCTTTTCTTTCTACAATACCCCCGCCCGTTGCAACCACCCCAAAATTTTGAGCTTCTTTTAAGCAAATAGTTTCATATTTCCTAAAGGTATTTTCTCCTAATTTGCTAAAAATATCTTCGATTTTCATATGATGTTTTTTCTCAATATAGCAATCTAAATCAATAAAGTCCTGGTTTAAGTTTTTTGCTAACTCTTTCCCAACTGTACTTTTACCCGAACCCATAAAACCAATTAAATAAATTGTTTTCATTTTTTTCAACCCTTTATCTTTGTATTTGCAATTTTGATTTTGTTATGTATAATATTTGTAAAACCACCCCTATTGTTGCAAAAGAGGTGATAAAATGCGAGATATTTCAGAAACTGCAACCCTCATTATAACTGAGGCCCTTCACTCATCAGCTACCGACATTCATTTCCACTCCTTAGATAACGAAGTTACAATACATTTTAGAGTCCACGGGGAACGCCTTCATCATAAAAACCTTTCAATCAAACTCTACGAGCAATT
>Ga0079225_10002169_pt1 | contig 11213 bp, 16 predicted proteins | sample Poulit2012_FD_76344 | JGI IMG/M metagenome (GOLD analysis project Ga0079225, IMG submission 76344) | Agricultural soil microbial communities from Georgia to study Nitrogen management - Poultry litter 2012 | ecosystem: Environmental > Terrestrial > Soil > Agricultural land | place: USA: Georgia...
AAGGTATGCAGTCTGCGCCTAATAGCACAGAATGCCACCATTTGTCTTTAAATTTTATTATCGCTGGCAACATATCTATACTTAAATACGTAACAAAAATACAAACAAGCGCCAATTCAAATATTGCCATTCTCGATAATTTTTTTAATAATAGTTTTACCCTCTTCTAGCGTCCTGTAAATAAAATGCCCAGCAACGCCATTCTCTTGCATTAACTTTAGCCAATTTTCCTGCTCTTTTGATAGTCTACCATTTTGCGTTTTTGTTTCTAAAATGTAGAATTTCCCTTTGTAGAAAATATGCAAATCCCACACACCACTTACAACCCCAGTTGCTTTCAAAACGTTTGCGGTCCTTCTGTCTCTAAAACCGCCGTTTGGAACTGCCCACATGCACCCTCGAGGTATAATCTGACTATTCCAAACCCATTGGAAGAATTCGCCTTGTATTCTCTCTTCGCTATCCATACTACAAATATAAGCAATATTATTAAATAATATTACATTTTAACTGATTTTATCTTCTGGCAAAACTTGGTAAAAAGTTTAGGTAAAACTTTTGCCAGGAATGGTTTTGATTTGCAACAAGTTATAAAGAGCTGGCAAAACTTGGTAAAAGTTGAAAAAAACTTTTGCCAGGACAATTACTTGGTTTACAATATGTTGCAAGGTTTTTTGTGAAATTGGCAAAACTTTTGGCAATTTTCACAACCTCTCTATATATATATACATATCATGCTATACACGTTTTAACACACGTATATACATATGTGTTTATACTTTTCCCTATACAAAACTTATAGAAAAACATAAAAGCTTTGCCAAGTCCTTGTATTTTATTGAATTTCAAATAGTTATCCTGGCAAAACTTTTTTTGCAACTTTTGCCAACTTTTGCCAAGCCCTTGTATCTTATTGATTTTCAAATAGTTATCCTGGCAAAACTTTTTTTTGCAACTTTTGCCAACTTGCTCCAACTTTTGCCAATTTTGCACAGTGTTAACAACAAAGCGCCTAAATGTTAATAAACTGTAAATATAAAACCCTTATAATTAATACTCTTCTTTTGTTAAAAATCAAAAAACTTTATTCCTGAAATTCGTTAATTTCTTTAACATTTCTCCAAAAATGAACCGTCAAATGTTAAAAATTACACAATTACTTTTAAATATGTTAAAATCGCGTTTTTTAAATAAAAGAAAAATAAAAAAAGTTTTATAAAATATTTGTTTATTTAAAATAAAGGTTCTATATTTGCATTAGAACAAGACACAGTTAAATAACAATGAAAGAAATAAAAAATATAGGCTCAATAGCCTATTATATAAAAGGAATGACTATTAAGCGTGCTGCGGTTAAGGGGTTACTGGTCGGAAGAACAAGAGAGGACGAAACGGAATACATCCTTTCTGTAAAGGATGAGGACGGCTTGATATTTAAAAAATCAACAGAACTATTCTCATCACCTGAACAATTAATTAATAACTTAAAAATAGAACAGCAATGAAACAACTAGAAGAAAAAGTAAGCATTGGCGAATATATTAAACGCCTAAGGTTTTTCGAAAAACTTCACCAATGGGAACTTGGTGAGAAGATAGGAGTAACGCAAGTTACAATCCACAATTGGGAATCGGGGAAATCTGAACCCGCAACAAAACACTTAGCCAAAATGAATCAAGTGCTTGGCTGGGAGTTTGACCTAGACAAAATAATTACTAACAAATAAAAAAAACAAAAATGAGTTACAGAAAATTTAAAGGCACTTTGTGCATAACGGACTTAATCGAAAAATTACAATCAGGAAAGTTTTGGGGATTTACAAGCGACAAGAACGGTAAATCTTACGTAGGAATAGAAGTGTTTGCAAACGAGGAGCCTGACCAGTACGGCAATAGTTGCACAATAAGATTATCTTTAAAAAAAGAATTCTTTGAGGATGCAGTGGCAAAAAAAGCGCAATATATCGCTAACTTAAAAGATGATACTCCACAACAGCAACAAACAAAGCAAGAGGAGAAACAAAGCAAAAGTTTTGGAGATATTGAATTTAAATCACCATTTTAAAATTAACAATTATGAATTTACCATTAGATGAAATCAAAAGCAATATCATTGCAAAAGAAGATGTTCATATTGCCATAATTTGTGACATCTTCGGAATAGGAAAAGAGGAGGCGACAAACAAATTCAACAGCGAACTGGCTGTATTTTTAAACAGGCTTTCGCAAGTTTGGCTAAACGCTAAACAAAACAAAAAGCCGACAATTTCCGTCGCACAAGGTGTAAATATTTTTATAGAAGTTATGCAAATGGGCTTAACTTTTAGCGAGTCGCAAAACTTCGTGTATATCGGATCGCTTCCACCACTTTTTAATCAAATAACCTATCAGGTCACAGTGGACGGTCGCATATATTTAGCGCAACAGGCAGGGTCAATTTCGCATTTGAGCGAGGCGGTAATAGTCCGCAACGACGAGGACTTTAAAATATGCTCTAATAAGGACGGGTCCAAATATGTTGAGCATACAATAGATACATTCAACAAACCGTTTAAATTCCTAGAAGACTTTAAATGTGGATACGTCTTCGTTACCTACCCGTCTGGGGCAAAGGAATTGAAGTGGGTAGATTTTAACAGAATGAAGACACATTCGTACGACAAAGCAAACAGCTACAATAAAAGCATGTACGACGGTTATTCTTTTTTGCAAACAAAAATAATCAAGTATGCATTAAGAAAGGAGCGAGTAAAAGCTTTCGCACAATCAAGTGTAGCGATTGACGACGATATTGTAGATGTGGAATATGGTTTTGACACAATCCAGGAACCTGATGCCGACCAAGCCTCCTATGAACCAACACCAGAGCTAAAACCAGAACCAACACCAGAAAAAACACAAGAAAATCAAGACCAAGCACCAAATTTGCTTGACGGGCTTGACTTTAACTTTAACTTTTAAATACAAAACAATGGAATTAACAAAAATTAACGCAGAAAGCTTACAGCTTACATTAAGCAAGCAACAAAACTTCGAAACAGAAGTAAAACAAAAAGTTGCTGAATTAATTACTCGGCTACCAAGGGCGGAACAAATTATTTCTTTGCCAGTGACGATCGGCGATGGGGTTGAGGAGCAGGTGCAAAAGGCAGTTAGGCAAATCAAAACTGCATTAGATAACAATACGGAGCAAAGGATGCAATTTACTCGTTTGTTCGACAGTATCAAAAGTCAGTTTACCACATCGGAAAAAGAAGTAAAGAACAACATATCCAAATTGGAGCAATTTATTTCAGATTGGAGGGCAGAAAAAGTTAGACGTGTTCGTGCGGAAGAGGAAAAGAAAAGAAAGGAGTACGAACTAAAAATGGCAAGGAACGCTTTTAAAGACAAAGTCATTAGCCATTATTCGCACATTATTTTCCAAATCGGCTCGACAATATCGAAACATAATGAAGAGAGTTTTTACGCTCAAAACACAGAAGAAGATCTAAAAAACTTTGTTGATAAATTAAAAGCGGACAACAAAGAGGGTTACACAAACGCAATATTAAAGAGCCTAAAGCCCAACAATATAAAGCCAGAAACAGATTGGCAGGCTGAGATATTAACCGAATTAACACCGACTATTCAAGCCCTGCTCCCTGCCGAGGTTGAAAAGATACTCGAGCGAGATACAGAATTAATATCTAGATTTCAAAACCGAGTTGCGCAGCTAAAAATACTTAGCAAAGAAGACAAAGAAGCAGAAGAAAAAGCATTGCAGGAGCGATTGCTAAGAGAGCACAAAGAAGAGGAAGAACTAAGGATAAAAGAACTAGAAGAGGCTACACGAAAGGCTCGCATAGAAGAATTAGCAAATCAAGAAGAAGAGGTGCAAGTTGCAACAGAATTAAGCAAAGGCACCAGAATAAATCCCTTGTATAAAATCAATTCACATTCGGATATAACAAAGATAATAGCATTCTATGTTGAGGAAGAAATGCATAATATCGACCTAGAAACGATCAAAAAACGCTTATCTTTTATGCTTACTTTTGCGAACAGGGAGCTAAAAAAAGGCAATGAAATAGATGGCATTGAAATTATAGAGGAGATAAAATAAATAAAAATAGAAAACATAAATTTTAAAACTTTAAAAAACAAATAAAAATGAAAAAAATAACACTTTTATTAGGAATTGTAGCATTAGGATATGTAACTAATGCTCAAAAAGTGATTGACGAATCAAACGACTTCGAACAATCACATGGAGTTGATAAACCATTATTGGTCAAGCAAATGAGTAATGACGGATTTTTGGTAGTCCCAATGCTAAATACAGATGGTGGGGACTATATGCGCATTGGAGTTGCAACAAACGATGAAAGGGTTTGTATTGAAAATTCAGAATTAAGTATAATTTTTGAGAATGGCGACAGAATGGACGCAATTAGTTTTAACAAGTTTAATTGCAAGGGCTTAGCACTGTTTGCATTAACTAAAGAACAAAGAACAATGCTAAACAGCTCGCCAATAAAGGCTATTAGATTTAAAAATGGATATAATGGCAAGACAACACAGGAAAGGATTAGCTCCGATTATTTTATGCAATTAAATAGGAACTTAAAAAAATAAATGATGCAAAAACAAGATTATTACTCGCATCCTTATTGCTCTAACTCTGCGCTAACGATGTTGGCGCAGGAGCTAGGGTTATACGGTAGCAAACAAAGCGATAAGGACCCTTACGATAATTTCAGACTAGGAACGTTATTCGACGCGCTTGTAACAGAACCACATCTAATCGACTTAAACAGGCAAATAATAATAGGTACGGGATATGAGTTTAGCGAAAAAGAATATTTGACCATGCAAAAGATGCATGAATCTTTGCGAAACGACATTACTTTTAGCGAGTTTATTTCGCTCCGTCCGTCCTCGCAAAAAGAGATTTATTGTGAGAACTTTAGTTTTGACGGATCGGTCGAACTAAATATGAAAGCGAAGTTGGATTGGCAACTTCCCGGACTTGTAGTGGATCTAAAAACCACATCTGCAAAGACAGAAGAAAGTTTTAATTACGCTTTCGAGATGTTTGGATATCATAGGCAAATGCGCCTTTATTGCGAGCTAACAGAGAGCCGAACAGCTTTTACATTTGCCGTATCAAAGATATTTCCGCACCCTGTTTTTATTATAAAGTTTTGCAAAAAGCATGCGCTTTGGGAGCAAGCGGGCGATGAATTAAAAGAATTAATGTTAAAATATAAACTAATAGTAGAATGAAAGTAGCAGTAGCAATTATTGTAGTATTGGCATTCACACTTGTTGTGCTATACTGCACTATAAAATCAATAGAGAATAATAAATTTAATTAAAACAACAGAGATAATATGACTTATATAAACACAGAAACAGCAGACAAATATCAAGAGTTCTTCAATTTCATGAGCCAAGAACACGACTTGATTTTAACAACTGAAGAAATGGACGAAATAGTTTTTGAAGCACAAAGGCTGATTGAAAAAATAAATAAACTTAACAGAATGAAAGTATTTATAAGCGGGAAGATAACAGGCGAGCCAATTATTCCTTGTGTTTTTAAATTCACACAAGCGATGCGTGATGAAAAAATAAGAGATTTTGAAACTATCATTCATCCTTTTCATTTAGATGTTTACTTTGGAATTTCGCACAAGGAAGCAATGGAGATATGTTTAGAAGCGTTAAAAGATTGCACGCATATTTACATGCTAAAGGATTGGAAAGAAAGCAAGGGTGCAAAAATAGAACATCAATTTGCTTTAGGCAATGGAATTAAAATAATTTATCAATAAGCTAAATTAAAATAAAATGAAAAAACAATTGTACGACTATCAATCTTACGCAATTAAAAAGATAGTCGAAAGGTGGCAATCTGGCAATAGAAAGGTTGTTTTTCAATTGCCGACAGGAGGAGGAAAAACATTAACAGCGGTGGAATTAATACATCACTTTTCGAGTGCAAATCCAGGCAAAGAGGTAATATTTTTAGTACACAGATTGGAATTATTAGCGCAATTTAAAAACGCATACGAAAAACAACACGAGGGGGTGGAGGTTGGTATAATTAATGCAGACACAAAGCATAAAAGGTTAGATTTAAAAATATTTGTAGGGATGGTAGAGACGGTTTATAATAGATTAAGTAGAGACAAAAACTATTTAGGAGACAAAACAGGTCTTGTAATAATAGACGAATGTCATATCAGCAACTTTGATAAAATCCTACCAATGTTCCAGAAATCCGCAATACTTGGATTATCCGCAACACCAACTCGGTTAGGTCGCAAGAATCCTTTAAAAAAACACTACGAGGACTTGGTAAGCGTTATAACAATAAAGGAGTTAATCGAAAAAGGGGCATTAGCGCCGAACAGGACCTACAACTACGAAAGTAAAATAAATTACAAAAATGTTAAAAAAGTTGGAGGAGATTTTAATGCAAAACACTTAGCTTTGGAATTTTCAAAATCTGTGCACATACAAAATGTTATAAAGGCTTACGAGCAAGTAAGTTTAGGCAAGAAAACAATCGTATTTAATAGCACAATCGAACATAGCGAAGTTGTAAACACAGCATTTTTAGAATCTGGTTACAATTCTAAGCATTTAGATAGCACAACAGACGAGCATGAGCGCAGAAAGATATTGGAATGGTTTTCTAAAACTCCCGATGCGATACTTCAAAATGTTGCAATCCTAACAACAGGCTTTGACGAACCCACAATACAGACTGTAATAATGAATCGGAGTACCATGTCAATTCCTTTGTGGTTGCAATGTTGCGGACGAGGTTCGAGAATTTGTGCAGGAAAAGAATATTTTACAATTATAGACTTGGGAGGTAATGCAGAGCGGTTAGGGGATTGGAGCCATGATCACGATTGGCACGATTTATTCTTTAACGCAACAGAAAAGAATAAAAGCGGTTTAGGTATTGCCCCCGTCCGAACTTGCGAAAAATGTAGTGCAATACTCCCGATTCAGACTAAAATATGCGATTTTTGCGGACATGTAAAAGAAACGGAAGAAGCAAAAGCCGACGAGGAAGAAGTAAATTTAAAACTTTTCGTTGATAATTTAGAAAACAATATCAATCTTTACAAAATCGACAATTTTATAAAGAAGAAAAAATGGAGGAGGGAAACAGCAATAAAGCTAATTACCGACCAGTTTTATAGAGAATTGAAAAAGATTAATAAGACTTACGATTATAGTACCGAACCAATTTTAATTTCAATTGCGCAAGAATGGGCGAGGAAGAATAAGGTAGACGAAGAGATGGCAGTAAAAACAGTTATTAGACACATTAAAAACAAGAATATTAATGCAAAAACAATTTGAACGAACAATTACGCATGCAAGACAATATTTAGAAGAAGGTTTGTCAATCATACCTATAAAGCTTCCTGACAAGAAACCAATCGGAAGCTGGAAGAAATATCAGTTTGATCGCATAAAACTAAATGATTTTTATCAAATTTCAGCTTCTGTTCCAGACCTAGAAAATCTAGGAATAGGCTTGGTAACTGGCTTAATTTCAGGCAATTTGGAGGTTATCGACATAGACGAAAAGCACCTTGCAGGAATTTCTGCTCGATACATGAACGAGATAAGTAGCTTTTATCCTGAAATTTTTAACAAATTACGCATCCACAAAACGCCATCTGGCGGATTCCATCTTATTTATCGTTGTGAAGAAGTGTTAGGCGACGGTAATAAAAAATTAGCATTTTCGACGGCAGAAAAAGGTAGCCAGGCAAGCATCGAAACAAGAGGCGAAGGAGGATACATTGCATATCCTCCAACATTAGGGTATACAATATACCAAGACAACCCGATACCAGTTTTAAGCAAACAAGAAAGAGATACTTTAATTAACGTAGCTAAGTTGTTGTGTAATAAGCCATTGCAACCCAAAAAGCCAAAAAATATTAGCAGGCGCAACTTTAACAACTACTCGACAAATCCGTTTGAAGATTTTAACCAAAGCCAATATGCAGAAACAATTTTAGAGGAATTTGGGTGGAAGTTGGATAGCGAGAATGCAACATATACACATTACACAAGACCAGGAAAGAGTAGAGGAGTATCCGCCTCTTTTATTAAAGAAAAGCGCCTTTACCACATTTTTACCAGCTCGACAGAGTTAGAGCCGTCGACTAGCTACCAACCTGTTACAATATTAGCAAAATTTAAGTTTAACGACGACTACAAAGAAACGTTTAAATGGCTTATTGATAACGGATACGGCAAGCTAACTAAATCTTATGAAAAGAAAGTAATACAAAGAAGCTTAACCGACAAAACAGACTTGCCCAGAAATTTATCTATCGAGGCGCAAAAAGAAGCCAAAAGGCTACATAAACAGAAGCAAGATAAGTACCCTGCAGGCATATTTTGGACGGGAAATATCGAAGATGGATATAAAATAAATAGAGAAATGTTCTTACAAGTTTGCACGAATCTAAACTTTTGCACATATCAGGGCAAAATTATGCGAAAAGAGGGCAATATAATTGCAGAAGTAAGCATTAGAGAATTTATAGACTATCTAAAAGAATATATTAAAGAGGATGACGAAACGATAGATTTTGAAATAAAAGATAGATATGAGAATTTTATGCAGCAATCGCAAAAGTACATTATTACGAGATTAGACGAACTGGAGCGTGACGACTTCTTAAATAGTACAAGAGATACATCTTATAAATTCTTTCAAAACGGCTTCTTAGAAATAACAAAGAAAGATATAAAATTAAGAGAATACACAGAAACGGAGCTTTACATTTTAAAAGATAGAATATTGCCACACAGTTTCGAGTTTGCGAGCCCTGAAGGGTTATTTACTGATTTTATTTCTAAAGCAGTAGTTTCGAATAAATATTTGAAATCGTATTTAGGCTTTGCAACGCACGAATACAGAGACGACATTTCAGATTACTTTCTCTATAGCCTTGACGCATCTTACGACCCGAAATTAGGAGGAGGATCGGGCAAGAACTTACTTTCGGCACTTGTGGGCAGGTTTACAACTTATGCAAAAGTACCAGAGGCGCAAACAGAAGTGAACGAGAAATTATTTAACGCTTGGAATGGCGAGAAGCTATTTACAATTTCAGATTGCGGAGAAGATTTTGATTTAGTTGCATTAAAAGGCATCGTGTCGGAGGGTGGAATATTAAAGAAACTATACAAAGATATGGTCGCAATGAAGATTGATGAAACTCCTATCATTTGGCTTGAGTCTAATTATTCTTTTAAGAAGACAGATGGCGGAGTATTGCGACGTTTGAGAACTATAGAGTTTACAGATTTCTTTTCTCGATGTGGTGGTGTGGATATCCATTACGGAGGCAAGTTATTCCCGACAGACTGGAGCGAATCAGATTGGCTTTCATATTATAATTACATGTCTTTGTGCATACAAGAATATTTAAAAGACAGAAAATTAAAACAAGAAAAATTAACTACAACAGGCTGGCACAAGCAGTTTGACTATAGTTTTAACCAATTAACGAAGCAATTTATAGAGGAAAATATCGAAGATTGGCTATCTTCTTACTTTGTGACAAGAGAAGAATTCGAGTCACAATATGACAAGTTTTGTAACCAGAACGGTATTAATGTAAGATACAGAATATCGAGCATAAAAATGAACGACGCATTGCAGGAATATTGCGATCATTTCAATATAGAATTTAACAAAAACGCACGAGAAAGCGTTCTCGGAACACGACAATACGGTCGAACATTTAAACTAATAAAAGAAGAAGAGCAAGCGCCATTTTAGAATTAAATATTAAAAAATTATGAAAGATAAATTATTTTTACAACATAGTATTTACACTTTATTATTATCGTTACACATTGCAGAGTATCATGCCGATTTTTTAGCAAGTCAGGAAAAAATCGTTAAAAATGGTATAATAAATAGAAAGAAGCAAGATAGGATAAAGCGTATTGTTAAAGAAGTTCGTATAGATTTGCTAAATTCGGCAAAGGATGCGGAAGCGAGGGAAGATATTTTAAAGGGATTAACAGAGGAGCGCATACAATCTTTGTCTAACAGCTTAATGATAATTAACCAGCTTGCAGAGTTGGATATGCTAGAGAAGTTAGAAGATTATTTAAGTGAAATTATTAAACCAGTTAAAAAATGATTAGAGATATTAATTTAATTATAAGAGCATTAAGAGATGCGGAAGTGGTTAGAAATAAATATAATGAAGATTATTATGCTTTCCATACTACAGTAAACGGTTTAAAAATTAGAGGAGCAGGATTGTGTCCTTTGCTCGAATATTTGCACGTTCGTGGATTAATAAAACCTACTACATATTCTTTCTTAATAGAAGATATTTCAAAAAATGTTGGTCGAGACAAACTTTTATTCCCATTAGATAAATACTTAGTTGTCAATAGGTTAAGATATTTAAGAAATATTTCAAAGAAAATTATTTAAAATAATTACCAAAAAGATTTGTTTATTTAAAATAAAGGTTGTATATTTGCAATATAGCAATATTGCTAAAAACTTTAAAAAACAACGAAACTGCCCAATTGGGTATAGGTGGTGTTAGCATCAGTGCTTTAACCGAAATTCTAAAAAGTGATTCAGTTTACACCCTACTTCGATTTGGCGTAAAATCACCGTCTAAAAGCGGAATGGATGATTGTGATGACGATGATTATTATGAAATGTATCAATTGGTTTGTGAACTCCGCAAGCATTGATGCTAACAGAACGGGTATATGTGCCGTGCGCCCTTCCGAAACATTAATCAAAGCACTGCACTAACTTGGCGGATGGCATATATACAGTGTTACCTGCCGTTTATATTAGAAAATTATGAGAGTAGCACAAACATTAGACGAAGTAGAAGAAAAGAAATTAGACTTCAGTATTATATCTGACCCCTACATCAATGCATTCGCACAAAAAATGATGGAGCTATCAAACGACTTGAATGAAAACGAATGGATCGATGCTGACGATATTAAAGAAGAGTATCTCCCTGCGATTCGAGAATTTATTTGGAATATAACTGGACTTTAAATGGCAGGTAACTTACTTATACCCGCTATAAAGTAGCGGGTATACAACATAATGTAAAACCACTTTGTGAAGGTGGAGGGTTATTTCCTTATCCAGATTAGAATAACTAAAGCAACGCCAATTAATAATAA
>Ga0079225_10002171_pt1 | contig 11197 bp, 8 predicted proteins | sample Poulit2012_FD_76344 | JGI IMG/M metagenome (GOLD analysis project Ga0079225, IMG submission 76344) | Agricultural soil microbial communities from Georgia to study Nitrogen management - Poultry litter 2012 | ecosystem: Environmental > Terrestrial > Soil > Agricultural land | place: USA: Georgia...
ACCCAGCGCAATATCGGAACCGCGCTTGGGCACTCCCTGCTCGCCCTCGATAATGTCTCGCGGGGTTTGGACGGCGTCGATCCGGCTCCCGAGGTAATGGCAGCTGACCTGGACTCCAACTGGGAAGTCCTGGGCGAACCCGTTCAGTCAGCAATGCGCGCAGCGGCCGCCGCCGGTGTCGAGGGTATGGAAAACCCGTATGAGCGTTTGAAAGAACTCACACGCGGACGCCGCATTGACGGCGATGGAATGCGCGAATTCATTCGCGGCCTGGGGCTCCCCGCTGAGATGGAAGAACGCCTGGCAGCGTTGACCCCCGCCACCTACATTGGGCTAGCAACACAAATCGTTTCCAACTACTTGGAGTGATCAGCGCTTGAGCGCTATCAAAACACCCCGACCGCCCGTCTATAAACTTTTACTGGTTGGCATAGCGGCCGGGTTGCTGTCCGGCCTATTGGGTGTCGGCGGCGGAGTAATTATTGTCCCGCTGCTCGCGCTCTGGCTAGCGTTCCCTCAAAAAATGGCGCAAGCGACCTCGCTTGTCGCAATTTTCTTCGCCGCAATCTCGGGGGCGATCTCATACGGGATCGGCGGGGATGTGCTTATAATTCCGGCAATTCTCATTGCGGTTGCGGGAATTTTAGGCACCTTCATCGGCGCGTGGCTGCTTCACCGAATGGCAGAACACCAAGTGCAACTGCTGTTCGTTCTTATTCTCGTGATCGCGGCGGTTCGCATGGCTTGGGGCTCAGAGGGATCCGCTGCAGGAATCGCGAGTTTCGAGGTCTGGCACTATGTCGGTTTCGCGCTCGCAGGACTGGCGATGGGGACTCTTTCCTCACTTGTAGGGGTTGGTGGCGGTATCGTGCTCGTCCCCATTTTGGTGTTCCTCATGGGGGTTGGGTCTCATGTTGCCCAAGGCACTTCACTTCTCGTGATGATCCCCGTAGCTTTCACCGGAGCGTGGAGGAACTCGCGCCACGGTTATGTCAACTGGCGCGCAGGTGTTTGGATCGGGGTCGCCGGAATTGTCGGTGCCGCAGCCGGCTCTCTCTTCGCGCTTGAACTTCCTGAGGTTTGGTTACAGCGCGGGTTCGCGCTCCTTTTGCTGTACTCCGCATATCGGCTATTACGTAAAATCCGGGTCACGCCGCGACCCGGTAAATAGGGCCAGGCCGGGGTTTTGGGCACGAGCTAGCGTGGTTGGCGGGGTCGGCGCGTCGGTGAATTGGCTACCAACGGCAGTCTGGGCAGGGTTAATGTCCTAGAGCAGCAATAAGTCTGCACAGCGCAGCGGCGTCTCAACTCGCAGCGCGCCTCGCCGCACCGCACCTCCGCACCTCAACTGTGATGCAGCCCACGCCAAATTGCGCTTGCTTTCATACCCTACCGGGGTATCGTATTAGGCATGAGCGATACAACTGTCACCGCGGCAGACGATCCGGGATACAGCGATGAGAAGGCCGCGTTCCTGCGGCGAATGCGACGCATCGAGGGGCAAGTGCGCGGCATTACACGCATGATCGAATCGGACACGTACTGCATCGACGTCCTGACGCAGGTTTCTGCCGTGACAAAGGCGTTGCAGGCTGTCAGTATCGGGCTGGTTGAAGAGCATTTAAGCCACTGCGTTTTAGAAGCAGCACAGTCTTCAACTGAAGAAGGAAATGAAAAAATCCGCGAGGCATCCGAGGCCATCGCCCGGTTGGTTCGCTCATAACCGCACAAAATTAGGAGCACGAAATGATCACCACAAAAGTTTCAGTCGCCGGAATGACCTGCCAGAACTGTGTCAACCACGTAACTGAAGAAATCAATGAAATTCCGGGCGTCGTCAACATCGACATCGAACTCGGTGAAGAAGGCAATCCTTCGACGGTTCGCATCACTAGCGAAGACCGAATCGAAGATGACGTTCTTGAAGCAGCAATCGATGAAGCAGGGTATGAGGTAGTTAGCTAATGACCAAGCAGGCAGTAGACCCCGAAACTTTCACCCAAACCGAGGAAGCGCTCTTAGAGCTCGATCTCTCTGTCACGGGAATGACGTGTTCGTCATGCGTGGCCCGGGTTGAGAAACGCCTCGCGCGTCTCCCCGGGGTCTCTGCCACGGTCAATCTCGCAACCGAATCGGCACACGTCACGGTTCACGCACCTGAATCGAGCGAGCCATCGACCGCCACCGATGACGACATCATCGCCGCCGTGTCAAAGGCCGGCTATAGCGCCACGATCACTCGCCGCCTGGATCACTCGAATCCCGAAAACTCGGGCAGTTACACGTCCGAGGGCGAATACGACACGTCTAACCCCGATAACGACGCGAGCATCGGGCTGCGCAAGCGCCTCATTATTTCAGCTATCTTCACCGCGCCGGTGCTCGTACTTTCGATGGTTCCGCCGCTGCAGTTCCCGGGTTGGCAGTGGGTAATTGCTGCGCTCTCACTCCCAGTGGTCACGTGGGGCGCCTGGCCTTTCCACCGCGCAGCTGCCCGCGCGGCGCGGTACGGATCCTCGACCATGGACACCCTCGTATCCCTGGGTGTCACTGCCGCATCACTGTGGTCGGTATGGGCCCTGTTTTGGGGTGGGGCGGGCGTAATCGGCATGAAGATGTCGATGTCTCTCTTCCCCCGTTTCAGCATTTCCGCCCAAACTGGCCCGGCCGAGGTGTACTTCGAGGTCGCCGCGGTCGTAACGACCTTCCTGCTGGCCGGCCGCTACGCCGAGTCACGCTCGCGCCGCTCAGCCGGTGATGCCCTGCGCTCCCTGCTGTCGCTCGGCGCGAAAGAGGTAACGCGCCTGGTCGAAAACGCGGACGCACCCGGTACCTACACGGAAGAACGCATCGACGTCTCGAAGCTGCAAAAGGGTGACCGTTTCGCGGTGCGCCCGGGCGAAAAAGTCGCAACTGACGGCGTCATCATCGAGGGCGAAAGCGCGATCGACGCGTCCCTGCTCACGGGTGAACCCGTTCCCGTAGATGTCGAACCGGGCGATACGGTAACCGGCGCCACGATCAACACCTCCGGCTACCTCGTCGTCGAGGCCACTCGCGTCGGCGAAGAAACAACGCTCGCCCAAATCGGCCGCATGGTCACCGAAGCACAAACCGGCAAAGCCCCGATCCAGCGCCTCGCCGACCGCATCTCGGCTGTTTTCGTTCCCATCGCGATAGCGATTGCGATCGCAACTCTCATCATTTGGCTTGTAGCAACAGGCAATCCGCAGGCCGCGTTCACCGCCGCCGTCGCGGTGCTGATCATCGCGTGCCCGTGCGCGCTCGGTCTGGCCACCCCGACCGCACTTCTGGTCGGAACGGGCCGCGGCGCCCAACTCGGTGTGCTCATCAAGGGCCCAGAAATCCTGGAGTCAACTCGCCAGGTGAGTGTCGCCGTCCTTGATAAGACCGGAACCGTCACGGCAGGCAAGATGTCGCTGGCCGAAGTAGTCCCGGCCAAGGGCGAAGACCGTGCGGAAGTCCTGCGCGTCGCCGGCTCGGTCGAAAACCTCTCAGAGCACCCGGTCGCCCAGGCGATCGCCGACGCCGCCCGCAGCGAGGGCGAACTCGACGCGGCACGCAATTTCACGAACGTTCCCGGCAAGGGTGTGCGCGGCACAGTCGCGGCCCCCGCGGGCGATATCGACGTGCTGATCGGGCGCCTGTCGTGGCTCGAGGGCGAAGATTTAATTGCGGACGACGCCACTCGCCAAACCCTGCACGCCGCCGAAATGCGCGCCGAAACTGCCGTAGCAATCGGCTGGGGTGGCAAAGTGCGCGGCGTTTTGACGCTCACCGACCCAATCAAACCCACCTCTGCGCAGGCGATCGCCGACCTGCGCGAACTGGGTCTGCGCCCCGTCCTGCTGACCGGCGATAACCGCGCCACCGCGCTGTCGGTTGCCCAGCAGGTCGGAATCGGAGCAGATGACGTCATCGCCGAGGTACTGCCCGCCGATAAGGTCACCGCCGTGCGCGAACTGCAGGATTCCGGCGCGCACGTGGCAATGATTGGGGACGGCGTCAATGACGCGGCCGCGCTAGCTCAAGCCGATCTGGGGTTGGCTATGGGCACCGGAACCGACGTTGCAATGCAGGCGAGCGACATCACGCTCGTGCGCGGCGACCTGGCAGCGGTTGTGACCGCGATCCGACTCTCGCGCGCAACGTTGAAAATCATTAAGCAGAACCTGTTCTGGGCATTCGCCTACAACACTGCTGCGATTCCGTTGGCCGCGCTCGGTCTGCTCAATCCGATGATCGCGGGCGCCGCCATGGCGTTGTCGTCAATCATCGTCGTCGCGAACGCGCTGCGGCTGCGCGGCGTGAAATAGTCCTACTCCCCCACTCTCGGGGATAAATGGGGGTAGACCCTGATCAAAACCGGGGTCTACCCCCATTGTTGTGCCCCCGGATCCGGTCGAAACTAAAAGCGCTAGGCAATTCTGCTTAGCGTTTTTCACTTTACGATCGGATATTTTGTGTCTCTAACTGCTGCTTTGGGCAGAGCCGGCAAGCATGAATCGGCGGATGCTCGCGTAAAAACACCAATTGCGAGCACTCGAAATCTTGTGAAGCAATACGGGGCGGGGGAAACCGCTGTGACCGCTTTGGCGGAGGTTGACGTCGAGATTGCGCGCGGTGAATTCACCGTCATCATGGGCCCGTCAGGGTCGGGAAAATCCACGCTCATGCACTGCCTTGCGGGGCTCGACACCCCCACGTCTGGTTCGGTCACGGTCGACGGCCTCGAGGTACACAATCTGCGCCAGCGGCAGTTGACTAAGCTGCGCCGCACGAAAATTGGCTTCATTTTTCAGTCTTTCAACCTTGTGCCGACGCTCACGGCTGAAGAGAACATCACGCTGCCCCTCGACCTGGCGCGCGAAAAGGTCGATCAGGACTGGTTTGACGAAATTATTGCGGCCGTCGGGCTAGAAGGTCGGCTCAAGCATCGGCCCAGCGAACTCTCCGGGGGTCAGCAGCAGCGAGTGGCGTGCGCCCGCGCGCTAATCGCGCGCCCGGCGATCATTTTTGCTGACGAACCCACCGGAAATCTGGACTCGCAGGCGGCCGGGAACGTTTTGGGATTCTTGCGCGACTGCGTCACACAGTTCGATCAGAGCATCGTTATGGTCACCCACGACCCGCTGGCGGCGTCCTATGCGCACCGGGTCGTGTTTCTTGCCGACGGGCAGATCACCGGCCAACTCACAGGCCCCACCGTTGAATCGGTCGCGGCCATGCATCTAGAGATCAGCAGCTCAAGCACGCAGGCGGGTGCGTAACCGGTGCTGAAAGTCGCTCTGCGCGGGATTCGCGCACACCTACTGCAGTTTTCGCTCGCTGTTTTGTCTGTAGTTTTGGGAATCGCGTTCATTTCTGGAACCTTCTCGCTGCGCACAATGCTGTCGGCGACCTTCACCGACATCATCGACACCTCGCTAGTTGGTGACGCCTATCTGCGCGGTACGACCGAGGTTCCCGGCCAAGACACGGGCCCCGGAACGCCCGCGGCCTATAACTCGATTCCCCTCGACCTGGCTGATGAAATCTCTGAACTGCCCGAGGTTCGGCGCGCAATTCCAGACGTCACGGGCCCAATCGTGCTCGTGGGAGCTGACGGGACGGCCGTGGCTTCTGGCACCGCGCCCAGCATGGCGTTTGGTTTCGATTCTGATGTCAGCACCGATTTGGGCATTTCAATTGTGGACGGCGCCGCTCCCCTAAATGCCGATCAGGTCGCCTTGGAAACGGGGGCGCTTGAGGCATCTGGTTTGGCGGTTGGGGATTCCACGAACGCAATAATTGGAGGCGAACTGCGCGATGTTTCGGTCGTGGGTGAAGTGCACTTCGATGCGGCGGTGGCGGGCGCGATTTTGACGTTCTTGGATTCCGAAACGGCAAACGATGCTTTTGCGGCGGACGGCAATGTCCAGTCAGTAACCGTTTTTGCCTCAACCGGCTTTGATTCTGATGAGGTCACCGACGCGCTCAACACCTATCTTGCGAGCGCCGACGCCACCGGCAATGTCGTTGCTGTTACCGGTGCGGACCATCGGGCAGATGCCATCGAGGGCGTTACCGAAATGCTCGGGTTTATTGAGGTTTTCTTACTCATATTTGCCGCAATTTCACTGTTTGTTGGCGGTTTCATAATTGCCAATACGTTCTCGATGTCGGTGCGGCAGAGGCAGAGCGAGTTCGCTCTATTGCGGGCGATCGGCGCGGGAAGCTCCCAGGTCTTTGCCTCGGTGATCGCGCAAGCACTGGCCATTGGACTGCTGGGCGCGGGAATTGGTGTCGGCGCGGGCGTGGGATTAGTTGCGGCGCTTCGCGCTCTGCTCGGGCGCATCGGCATGGAAATGTCTGGGTCGATTCCGCTCACCACTCAAACCGTTGTTACATCGCTAATAATTGGGGCCGTCGTTACGGTCGTGGCCTCTTTGCTTCCTGCGCGCAGAGCCGCGCTTACGGCGCCCGTGGCTGCGATGCGCGAGAGCGTAGTTGAGGTCGAAAAGCCGCTGAAACTGCGTGCAGCAATCGGTGGAGCTATCGGGGTTACGGGGTGCGCTCTCGTCACGGCGGCGATCGTGGACGGAACCTCAGGTTCCGGCGGACTTTTAGGAGCCGGCGCGGTCGCTGTTGTCATAGCAATGCTGATTTTGGCTCCCATCGCGCTGCGCCCAGTCTTAGCCATCTTGACGCGCCCCTTGAACTGGATTATCAAACCTGGCGGAAAAATGGCCGGCCTGAATTTGCTTCGCAATAGCCGCCGCAGTGCGGCCACCGCGAGCGCGCTAATGATCGGCATGGCGCTTGTTGGCGGCGCAACGGTAATCGCCGCGTCAACGAGCGAGTCCGTTTCAGGAATGGTCGAAGATGAATTGAACGCCGACCTGGTAATCAATTCGGCCACGGGTGCGATACCGAGTGAGGCCGTAGCGCAGTTTCAAGACTCTGAGGCGGTAGACGTTGCGGATCCGTTTCAGATCGGCACCGTAAACATTGCCGGAGCCGAGACCCCGATCGCTGGTTTTCCGATGCGCGGGGCCGACTCGACGTGGCTATTTGATGCGGTTGAGGGTGATCCGGCGACGCTTTCTGGCAACGAGGTTTCTGCTCACACCTCTAGAGCAACCGAAAACGATTGGCAGCTTGGTGATGAGCTGGAGCTCGTTGGCGCTGGCGGCACATCGACGGTGCGCGTGGGAGCCATCGTTGACACGCAGGGAATGTCGGGGGCGGGTCTCTTCTTGCCACCGGATTTATTCAATGAAGTAATTCCCGGCGCGCAAGAAACCACCCACTTGCTGTTTTTGCGCGCGGCCGACGGCGTGAGCGTCGACCAATTGCAAAAGGTAGCTACCGAGATCGCGGCGCCATTCATGGTGATTTCAGTACTCACCGGAGCAGAGTTTTCAGACGCCCAGGCCGAAATGGTCAATCAGGTTCTGACACTGCTCTACGGGCTATTGGGGTTAGCGATCTTCATTGCGATCATGGGCGTTGCAAACACGCTCGTGTTGTCACTGCTGGATCGCACCCGCGAGATCGGCTTATTGCGCGCTGTGGGCATGGGCCGGGCCCAACTCATGGGAATCGTGACCCTCGAGGCGCTGCTTACAGCCGTGTTTGGTGCTGTCATTGGGCTCGGTGTCGGAGTTGGGCTCGCGGCCGCAATGCCTTCGGTGTTTGCCGACTCGGGGCTCGCCGAACTCGTCATTCCGCTGCCCGCGCTGGGTGCGTTGCTGCTTATTGCGGTTATTGGCGGTTTGATAGCCGCGCTGTGGCCCGCAATCCGGGCAAGTCGCCTGCCGGTGCTGGAGTCCATATACGCGCAGTAATGACCCCAGCCCGGCCGTGACCTAGTTTGCGACCGCTGGCGAATCCGCCTTCTTAACGCGCGCACCAATCGCCACGAACAGGGCGATCAAAGCCGCGGTTAAGAACATGTGGCCCAGGCCGGAGATCCCATTCATCATCGGGCTCTCCGGCTTTGCGCCATCAAGCACCGTCATGGTGCCAAACGTGGTCTGCATACCAACGGTTATTACGAGCCCGATGTTGTAGAGCCAGAAGAACACGTTGAAAGACTTCTGCTCGCTCAGCGCAAAAACCTTTTCTAGGGCAAGCAGCACGAGCATGAAAATCATGCCCAGCACTAGAAGGTGGGTGTGCACGACTGAAAGCTGGGTGTGTCCCGTGAAGTCCTGGGCGTGGGTCAGGGTGCGGTAGCCCAGGCCACCGGCCAGCCCGGCGGCGGCATATATTCCGGCAGCGTAAAACAGTTTCTTAAGCATTTTGTGTCTCCTTGTGGGATTTACTTAATGAGTTTTTTGCTTGGCCACCAGATCTTGGGGCCAATATCGTGCGCGAGCGCGGGAATGAGCAGCGAGCGCACCAGGAACGTGTCCAGCAGGACGCCGAACGCGACAATGAATGAGATTTGGGCCAGGAACAGGATCGGCAGCACGCCCAGCGCCGCGAACGTTGCTGCAAGCACCAGCCCGGCCGACGTGATCACGCCACCGGTTTGGACCAGGCCGCGCACGGTCCCCTCGCGAGTGCCGTGTTCGAGGCTTTCTTCCCGCACACGCGTCATCAGGAAGATGTTGTAGTCGATCCCCAACGCGACCAAGAACACGAACCCGAACATCGGAACCGAGGGGTCTGCGCCTGGGAAACCCAAGACATGGTTGAACACGAGCGAAGAGACGCCGAGCGCCGTCCCAAATGAAATTACGACCGAGGCAACGAGAAGAACCGGTGCCAAAACGGAGCGCAACAGGAGCATCAAGATCAGCAAAATCGCGATCAGGACGAGCGGAATAATGAGGTTGCGGTCGTGCGAGGCCGAAATATTCGTATCAAGCGCGGTAGCGGTGGGGCCGCCAACGAGAACCCCGTCATCGTGCAATTCTGCGCGCAAAACGGTAATCGTGTCTTCAGCTTCCAGCGAGTCGGGGGCGTTGGTCAGCGTCGCCTCCAACAGCACGTTGCCGTCGACGACCGTGGGGTCGCCGCGCATTCCGTTCTCGCCACCCAGGGGCTGAACGCCGTCCTCGGTTACGGGGAAGAACCCGGCCGGTGACTGGTCAGAAACGACTGCCAGCGACGCGACACCCTCGGTTGCGAGCGCCTGGCCGGCGACGTCTTCGAGCGCGTCCTGTGGGGTGACCAAAATAGTGGGGTTCCCCGAGCCAGCGGCGAAGTGTTCAGAGATGACACGCTGCCCGTCGCGAGCTTGCGATTCACCGAGAACGAACTCGGATTCGGCCACGCCCCCGGCCCGCAAACCAATCAGGCCCAGCGCGCCGAGAAGAAGCACGGCGGTCGCCCCAATCCAGGTGCGGCGAGGATGGGTTGAGATCAACTTGCCGACGCGCGGCCACATGCCCTTCGCCTCGGGGCCGCGAATAGCGGGATGCGGTGACCCGAACTTGGGGCGGCGCGGCCAAAACGCGGCGCGACCAACGGCGAGCAAGAGCGCGGGCAGAAGCGTTAGCGCCGACAGGATCGCGAACACGATGCCGATCGCACCGGCTGGGCCCATGCCGCGGTTTGTCGCCAGCTGGCTCAGCAACAAGATCATGAGAGCCGAAATAACGGTTCCGCCCGATGCGAGGATCGCACCGAAAGACCCGCGCCAAGCCGCGATTGTCGCCTGCCAGCGCGACTCGAAATCGCGTAGCGCCTCGCGGTAGCGGGCCACATAGAGCAGCGAATAGTCGGTGGCGGCACCAATGACGAGAATGAACATGATGCCCTGCGTCTGGCCCGAAAGCGTCAAAATATCGGCCTTCGCTAGCGCCACAACAGCCCACACCGCGGCGCTCAAAGCCATTACTGAGGTTCCCAAAACAAGCAGGGGCAGCAGCGGCGAGCGGTAAACAACAATCAAGATGATTAAGACCGCAACCAGAGCGACGACTAGAAGCAGACCATCAATGCCGCTAAAGGCCGCGATGATGTCCGCGGTCAGCCCGGCGGGGCCAGCAACATATATGTTGAGCCCCTCGCCAGTGTGGGTTGAAATTTGGTCGCGCAGATCCTCAACAACGTCACCAACATCGTTGGTTGTATCAATGAGCGCGATCACCTCAACCGCCTGCTCATCCTCAGCGACGATGGGCTGCGAAATCCCCTCAACCTCGTCCATCGCGTTGACTTCGCGCGAAAGATCATCCATGAGCTCGTGGTCAGCGTCCGTCAAGCCGCCATCACGCTGGGCAACAATGATCGCCGGAATCGCATTCGAATCGCGGAACTCATGCTGCAGCGCGGCGACCTGCGTCGACTCAGCGGTCGAGGGCAGTTGATCGGCGCGGTCATTAGAAGCGACGTCATTAATTTCGCTAAACGTCTTACCGCCAACTGAGCCAACCCCCAGCCAGATAACGATCAATGCGAATGGAATCAGGACACGAAGCCACGAGGGCACCGCTGATTTTTTGGAAGTTGCCGAAGTCTGCTGCTTATGCATGACTTCAGCCTAAAGGTCTTCTGCGCGCGCCGCGTCATCCGAAAGTTGTCACTTTCGTTCAACGCATTCGCCACTTCTCGCCTGCCAGTTACCCACACCCTGAAGAGAAACGTTCAAAATTGAGGTAAATTCGTGAAGGCAGACTTGTGAAATGGAGAGAAAAAACAATGAATACACCCCCCAATCCGCCGCCCCCGCCGCCGGGGCAGCCGCAAAATCCGTACGGCCCACCCCAGCCCGGGCAGCAGCCAGGCGCGTCTCAGCCCGGCGCCCAGGGCGGCCAACCCCAAAACCCGTACGGCGCACCCCAGCCCGGGCAAGCGCCCGGATACGGACAACCAGCCGCTCCTCACCCCGGCCAAGCACCGCAACCCGGATATGGCCAACCAGCTCCCGCCCCCGGTGCGCCCCAGTATGGTGCCGCGCCTCAGCCCGGTGCACCCCAGTACGGCTACGGTCAACAGCCACATGACCAAAGTGCCTACGGTGTCGCCGCGCCCTATGAACAGGGCGAAGGCAAGAAAAAGGGCCGCGGCGCGCTAATCGGTGGCGGTATTGCTGCCTCGGTATTGCTCATCGGTGGTGGCGTATTCGCCGCAACCACGTTGCTCGGCTCAAGCGGAACCCACCCCTATGAGGTTTTGCCCAACGCGTCCTTCTTCTACGCAGAGGTCGACTTCGACCCGGCAGCAGACCAGAAGACGGCAT
>Ga0079225_10002173_pt1 | contig 11195 bp, 13 predicted proteins | sample Poulit2012_FD_76344 | JGI IMG/M metagenome (GOLD analysis project Ga0079225, IMG submission 76344) | Agricultural soil microbial communities from Georgia to study Nitrogen management - Poultry litter 2012 | ecosystem: Environmental > Terrestrial > Soil > Agricultural land | place: USA: Georgia...
ATTATCGACCATTCGTTAGAGCATTTCAACAAGGCTTTGTGCCTATATAAGCACTCTTCTAACGTTGTTATTACCTTTATATAAAGACTTAATTAGATGATTTGCATAAAGTTTGTTCCTATTTGGTGAAAAGCAGTACTATTTACCATCAAAAAATCAAGTTATTTCCATCGAAGTTAGGTATAATGTATGTATGTCTTTTGTTTTAGGGGAACGTTTATGGAACAGGCAGAGAAAAGAAAAAAACTATGGATTGCAGGTATTATAGGGATATGGACTATCGATTTTTGCTTTTTATAATGCAACGAAACTAAAACAAGCAAAAGAAGAAAACAGAACAGTAAATTATTATTGGACTTAGAAAATGAAGGAGAAAAAGTAGATAAATTAGAAATAGAAATAAAAGAAAAAGATAATCAAATTAAGGACTTAGAAGCAAAAGTAGAAGAGGCTAAACTATGGTTTGACATGTCGGAGAAGGAACAAGAGAGAAAAGTAGCAGAAGAAAAGGAAAAACAGGAAGCAGAGGAAGCTGCAGCAAAGAAAAAAGAAGAAAGAAGAGGAAAAGGAAAAGAAAGGCTATGAGACTGGAATTACATATGAAGAAATCGCTAGAACTCCAGACGACTATGAAGGCGAAAAGGTAAAGTTTAAAGGAAAAGTCGTTCAAGTGATTGAAGATGATGATGCCGTGCAGTTAAGAATAGCTGTCGACGATGATTATGATAAGATGATTTTTGTTGAATATGACGCTAGTATTATCGATTCCCGAGTATTAGAAGATGATCAGATTACAATTATGGGTATTTCTCTAGGGTTAATTTCTTACGAGTCTACCATGGGCGGTAAAATTACGATACCAGCGATTAGTGTAGACAAAGTGGAACAATAGAATGGAGTAATAGTTTATCTTTGGAAATAAAAGACACATTTTTCTAACGTTCCTTCCGTAGTGAAAATCTGTGTCAAATATTTACATATTTATTGCACAACCAGAAAAATTAAGGGGTTTTGATTTATCTGTTTAATGCGGAAAGTACTTATGAGACATATTAATGGGATGTACGGATGTCAATTGAAGTAATGACGATCCATTTGGAATTAGAGTGGAATAAGATTGATCAAGAATTAATGCAGATGATAGCAAAAAAGTGAAATAGAGACTTTTTGTTCAAATAATGAGTAGAGCAAATTTTACTTGATATTATATGAATCTAATAGGGTTCGATGAATTTACATACACATACTATTGAATAATACTGTGTCCCGACTTTAGGGATGCAGTTTTTTAGTTAAAAGCTCATTTATGATGTTCCAAAAATGATATATGCGCCTACATAGGTGGTATTAGTTTATTCAAACTATATTTATATAGAGAAAATAGGGATATTAGAAATCTACTAGCACGTCAATAAAAGTTAAAACTACTATATAAGCGTTTTCTATCATGATGAAATGTATTTATCTATGCTTCCATCGGATGGTGTTTGTATTTATAATTGATAATCGAATAAATTATTTTTCTGACAAGACTTTTTGTACGGGGAAGACCAAGGCAGACGTTGCTTTGGTCTTTTTTAATGACTGCTTTGGTAATGTTTTGCTTTTTGGAAGATAATCAAAAGATGTGTTTCATCTAAAGTAGTAAGTTAAAAGCTAGATTGGACATTGTACTGACGAGTGTTGTATAAAAATAGGTGCAATTCGTACCCATTTTATTAGTTTTATTGTTCCGTTCCTTCATTACCACTTTAAATAATTATTCTACAATAGCGTCTAATAGCTTAATCATTTGAATGAAAGTTGAAGTTTATAAAGAATCGATTTTCCGTTTTTTAGCATCAATATAATCATAAATTTTCAATATTTCTTTGTCATAGTCATTCTCAATTTCAAAATACCTAACACCTGATTGCAGACATTGTGCTTTAAATTCTTTATGTTCTTTCATTAATTCATCTATAGTTCTTTCTTCTGGACAATTACGGAATTCAACAACATTTCTGTATTTCTTTATTTTTGATTCAAAATTCTTTTGAATATACTTAGCTGAAAAACACATAAATACTGGAATGACTTTCTCCGAATAATCGATGTCAAGGTCTTTTAGATAGTGAGGTAGTATGTAACATCCTTCAATAATAATATGTTGTTCATTCTCAACATTTGTCATAATGATCCCTTTTAATATTGGCCAGAGCTTATCTGCAATAATCTCTGTATTATCTAACGGTGTAAACCCGCAATGTTTATCTCCCCTATATAACCCCATTTTCAGATGGTCCATAGAGAGATATGGAATATGGTATTTTTCTAGCAGTTTTTGAGCCATCAAGGTTTTACCTGTACTACCTACAGCACTTATTAAAATAATCATATATTACTCCATTCTAATTTGGCGTATCATTTAACCATCGCTTATTTGATTAAAATGGCCCTTTTGTTCAGCATTGACTCAATTAATTATTCAACTACCGTGCCCTTTTATGGAATACTCATTTTAGTTTTTTCTCATAACAATTACATTCGTGGACTCTATTGAATGTTGACTTAACATACTCTTGTTTAGATCCTGAATAGTGAGCAAAAGCTTGTATAACTTGAAGTTCAGACTCATTATTTGCTTTCGTTACTTTTTCAATTTCATTATCCCCTTCAAGGTATACGTGCAAATATGAATAAATTTTATTAAAGCCGCTCTTTTCATACCATTGATTAACCCATTCGTCATCTCTAGTCCAAGCTTCAAGATAATCCAAACCTTTTTCTCCAGCAATCTTTTCTGCTTTTTTCAGTAGTCTAGTTCCAATGCCCATTCTCTGATAATCAGGGTGTGTAGCTATATGCCATATCATTCCACCAAGTCCGGCTCCCTTTGTGCATACTGTTCTTTCTTCTGTTTCATATTCAATATCCAGCAAACCAACAACTTGGTCATTATATAATGCAATGAGCTCAATTGCAGGGTTTTGGTATTTTTCTTTTTTATTTAAGACATTATCAAAATAAGCGGTGTCTAAAAATGAGAGTGTTCTGCAGCGAATCCAACCAACTTCATCGCTTGGAGTATAAAACCTAATCTTCATCCTAATCCCCCCTTAAATACATTCTCTAATTCCTTTACGATCTAGCTCGTTTGTTGTATTAGCCATAATTGAACTGAAATATCAATGAGTATAATTACATTAGATTCTATCACAATTTTACCCCACTGTAATGACACTCAAATAAATTTGTTACTTTGTAAACTAGTGATTGACATAAATAGCAAAAACAAAAATTACCATTCAATTTTGCAGATTTTAAGATATTATAAATTTTTTGTAATATAGTTTTTAAGAAAACACAATGTGTATCCATAAGTAAATGTTGGTGAACGACAAGTTTATTAGTTGTTTTCGTTTATCTTCTAACTGTTCAAACACCTTTTTCAGAAGCGTATATGACACCAAAAGGAGGATTACTCTTAATAATAAATAAGAGAGAGAAACCGTTATTATATCCATATATTTTTGGTAGGAATATTACTTTGCTTAAAAAACTAGATAGCGTTCAGATACAGTTAGCTGACGGTCACTGGCGCTAAATTCTAGTGGAAGTATTTAAGATTTATTCCAATTAGGATTACATAAAAGGGAACGATCATGGGCGTGGTCTCTGTGTTCGATTTGAATCGTCACATGCCCGATGCCAAGTTGTTGCATGTGATGGTCAATCGAATCAATAATCGCTTGTGTTTCTGTAATCGTTAAATTACCATCAACGACGACATGGCAAGTAAGCAAATGTTGTCCGCTCGTAACACTCCATATGTGTAAATCATGCATGTCGATGACTTTGTCGACTTGCTTAATTGAAGAAATTACTTCTTCTAACTCAATGCCTTTTGGTGCACCTTCCATTAATACATGTACGGAATCCTTCGTCACACGAAAGCCACTTACTAACACTAGTACAGCGACAATGACACTAGCCAATGGATCTGCCCAAGCCCAATTAAAGAACATAATTAAAAGAGCTGCAACAATTGCTCCAATTGAACCAAATAAATCACCAATGACATGTAAAAAGGCTGCTCGCATATTGAGGTTATCGTCTGTATCAGAGTTACGCATCATAAACCAAGCAACAAATATATTGACTAATAAACCGATTAAAGCAATGATTAACATACCGCTTGAAGCAACCTCGGGAGGATTGGTGAAGCGGTTATATGCTTCATAAAAAATATACAAAGCGATTAGAATAAGTGTGATACCATTAAACGCAGCAGCTAAAATTTCAAAACGTTTATACCCATAAGTTTTACTCTGATTCGCTACTTTTTCACCAAATGAAAAGGCGAGTACACCAACTCCTAAAGAAATGGCATCACTTAACATATGTCCTGCATCTGATAATAGTGCAAGACTGTTCGTCATAATTCCACCAATAAGTTCTACAATCATATAAGCTGAAATAATGAAAAAACTAATGAGTAGTACTTTTTTGTTTGCACCATGTGTATGGTCATGATCATGTCCCATTTAAAAAACCTCCTTACTAAAAGCATGAAGCAATGATTAATATATGTAGGTTAAGCGTACAATAAGGATTAATCGTGTTGAACGTGCGTAATCATTTGCTCTAATATTTGGATGACATGTTCATCATCGTGTGAATAAAATATTGTTGTTCCTGCACGACGACTTTTTACTAAACGCATATTTTTCAAAGTACGTAATTGGTGGGAAACAGTGGATTGTCCTAGATCCAATGTATTTGCTATTTCGTTAACGGAGCATTCTTTTTTATATAGTAAATGTAATATTCTTACTCTAGTAGGATCACCAAGTGCTTTAAATGTTTGTGATACAACAAATAACGTTTCCTCATCTATGTCAGCCCCGATGTCATCCTTTGATTGCTTAGATGTCTCAATATCGTTCATAAGCTATCGCCTCCTAATATGAGTATATTAACATATATTCATATTATATACAAAAAGAAGAATTGAATTCATAATGTAGGAAAAATTTATATGATAATATATTTTATGGATAATTACTTAAATAATCGTCTGATACCACGTCCAGTTGCCTTACCAACAACACGTCGTCCAATACGTTTACCAATTTTACCTCGTCTAATTGCGTTAATATCATTACTGATGCGAAGCAACTTGTAAAGTGTACGTCTAATCCCCATTGCTTTACCACCTTTCTCATATGATATCTATTAATTATCATTATACCATTTATTAACTATTATATATTTCATTATAACTAAAATGTCATTAAAAACCAAGGGCTTGTTGTGGACTTGTACAGCATGCTGTCATTTCTGATCTTATGACTGTGACGATCAGTTTATAGATTTTATAAACAAATTCTTTATTTTTGTCAAAAAGAGAAAGGTGATATACGAACATAATAATGTATAATAGAGTTGGTTATGTCTTTTTAACAATCGGATTATTCTAAATGCAATAAGTTAAAAATAAAGCTTGCTCAGCATTTAGGTTTATTAATACATAGACAAAATATCATATGATAGATTTGAGGTGGATTCTGTGATTATTTACGAAGCGACGAAAGAAGAATTTATTGCTGATGTTGTAAATGAACTGTTAATCGAAAGGTTATATGAGTCATATAAGGAGAAAATTGGTAGAACCTCTAAAAGTGAAATTCGATCATGGGAAAATTCGCTACAACGTATGAGTAATGTAATGCAAGATGAAGCAATCCCTAAAGATGCATCTGTAGCAATAGAATTTCAAATACCAAATACTTCTAAAAGAGTTGACTTTTTAATAGCTGGAAACAACGGCGATCAAGACCATGTTGTTATCGTAGAACTAAAGCAATGGTCAGAGTTAGAATTAATCGAAACTAAAGATGGAGTAGTGAGTACTTTTGTTGGTGGAGGTTTACGAACTGTAGCTCATCCTTCTTACCAAGCATGGTCTTACGCTGCTTTAATTAAAGATTTTAATGAAAGTGTGCAAGAGAATGCTATTGAATTAAAACCATGTGCGTATCTCCATAATTATCGACAAGCAGAAAATGACCCTATTATTGATACTCATTATGAAGAGCATTTAGCCAAAGCACCTGTGTTTACAAAGGGGGAAATTACCAAGCTTCGAGATTTTATTAAACAATATGTACGAAAAGGGGACGAAAACAAGCTAATTTACCAAATAGAACATGGTCGAATACGTCCTTCTAAGTCACTTCAGGATTCATTATCTAGCATGCTTCAAGGAAATCAAGAGTTTATCATGATAGATGAGCAAAAGGTTTTTTATGAAGATGCGTATCATTTAGCACTTAATAGTATTAAAGATGAAAAGAAACGAGTGATGGCCATTGAAGGAGGCCCAGGGACTGGAAAATCAGTAATGGCAATCCATTTACTCGTTAATTTAATAGAACAAGGATTAATGACATTATATGTATCTAAAAACGCAGCACCAAGAGAAGTGTATTCCTCAAAATTAAAAGGAACGATGAAAAAAACTGCTATAGATAATTTATTTAAAGGCTCAGGTAGTTTTACTCAATCACAACTAAATGAATTTGATGTCATCGTTGTAGATGAGGCTCATCGATTAAATGAAAAGTCTGGCTTTTATGGTAATCAAGGGGAAAATCAGATTAAAGAATTAATAAACGCTTCAAAGTTTACTATCTTTTTTATTGATGAAAAGCAAAGAGTTACATTAAAAGATATTGGAAGCATGGAATTAATTAAAAAATACGCCGAAGCGTTTAATACGGAATTAATTACCGGTGAATTACGTTCACAGTTTAGGTGTGACGGGTCAGATGCCTATATCGCATGGTTGGAAGATGTATTAGAAATACGTGAAACTGCAAATGTAAATGATTATGGTGTAAATTATGATTTTCGTGTATTTGATAATCCTCACCATATGTTAAAGGAAATAGAAGAGTTAAACAAAGTTCAAAATAAAGCTCGTATGTTAGCGGGATATTGCTGGGAGTGGCCAACCAAAGAGCGAGAGAATACAGATTATAAAGATATCCAAATTCCTGAGCATAATTTTGGGATTAGCTGGAATTTAAAAGATTCGATCTGGGCAATTGATCAAGAATCAGTAAATGAAGCTGGATGTATACATACTTCACAAGGGTTGGAATTTGATTATGTAGGCGTAATAATTGGCCCAGACATGTTTTATAAAGATGGTGGAGTTCAAACAGACTTTTATAAAAGGGCAAAAAGCGATCAATCATTAAGAGGAATTAAAAAAATGGCAAAAGAAAATCCAGAAAAAGCACAAAGGATAGCGGATGAAATTATTCGAAATACGTATCGAACACTTATGACACGTGGACAAAAAGGTTGTTTTGTCTATTGTACAGATCCTGACTTAAATGACTATTTTAAGCAAAGAATAAATGCTGTAGAAAAAAATAAAGACTTTTCACCTGGTATTTATAGTCAAGTGGCTGAAGAAAGAGGTAACTATCATTAAATATTTAAAGGTCTACAAGCCTTACATGTAGTACACATTAGCAACAGCAAAATCAAGTAAAATAAACAATAAGATACAAACCTTAGTAAAGTGGGTGAACAAGATGTGCGTCATAGCTATTATGGGTAATGGGCCAATGGATTATATTCCTAATCTTAAACAGTATGAAGATGAAATTGATATATGGATTGGTGTGGATCGTGGCACATTAACCTTGTTAGAAAAAAATATCACTGTAGATTATGCAGTTGGAGATTTTGATTCTATTACAACAAAGCAAAAAGAAATTATATTAAAGAATAGGATGAACGTTAGTGCATATCCGTCAGAAAAAGATGAAACTGACTTCGAAATTGCCTTACAAAAAGCACTTGAGCTAAAACCAGAAAAACTATATTTATTTGGCGTTACTGGTGGGAGACTAGACCATACCTTAATTAATATTCAATTGTTAATACGATTAGTAACAGATGAAAAAGTTCACGGAGTGATCGTTGATAAATGGAATCAACTAGAATTACTGACACCTGGTACATATACATTACATAAAGATGAACAATTCCCATATATATCGTTTGTTCCCTTTACGCAGAGTGTGAAGAACCTTTCGTTAACTGGGTTTTATTATGGTCTCACAAACTATGACTTATCCTGGGGTTCGACTCGTTGTATATCGAATGAGCTTATATCAAATGAAGGTACTTTCTCATTTAATAGTGGTAAGGTATTGCTCATTAAAAGTTGTGACGCAGATGTAGAAATTAGATATTAGTTATTTCAATACGGGAAAATGTGGGACTACTTCTTCTGCTAATTCCTGAATTATCTCATCAGCTGGGCGCTTTGCTTCTTTGTTACTAATGATCACATGATTGACACCAATTTCTCGTAGTTGGTTTACATATTCAATGAGAAATTTATGTCCGCTACGGAACCCTAAATGCATATATGTAGGCTCTTCATGTGGGTTTTCAGATAAATCTACATGAAGTGACTGTGCAAAAGGCTTAAATGTTTTTGCTAATGCTCTGTAATCGTCTATGAATTTCTGTTGTAAAATAGGATTTCTTGGATAGCTCATCCATCCATCACTATGTGTTGCAATCCACTCTAACGATTGCCCTGAAAATCCGGTTACAAGTGTAGGAATGTCGCCTAAAGTAGGTTATGGTAATATATCTGTTTTGCCAGTTAGTGTAATTCTATTTGTTTGAATGTATGGAAATGTTGTTGCCCAAGTTTTTTTCATGACATGAAAAGCTTCTTGATACAATGTAGCTCTTTTTCCATGGTCCACTCCAAATACATCAAATTCAATCTCTCGATCTCCAGTGGCTAGCCCAAATAATAGTCGTTCTTTTGATAGCTTATCTAAAGAAGCGGCAGATTTGGCAAGGTGTAATGGATGTCGAAATGATGTAATAACGCTTGCTGTTCCTAAAGCAATTGTTTCCGTATGTGCAGCAAGATAACTAAGGAAAATCCATGGATCATATATTTGCCCCACATCACCAAATGCAGGTTCACGTAAAGGAATGTCACGAACAAATAAAGCTGCAAAACCAGACTCCTCTGCAAGCTTAGCCAGATTCATTTGGTGTTCTATATCCATATTTGGAATATCCCCTTGATACGTTTCTAGAGGATGAATCAATCCTAAAGTAAGTTTATTTTCTTGAAATGTTCTTGAGTAGCCGTAATGTGCGGTAAAAGATTGCATCATTTTTCCCCTCCAATATTTAAATTAATTTTATAAAATACCATAAAGTATTTCTTTACTGATATATCGATTTTCTCTATATAATCAAACTTATCATATTACCTATATTTTCGATACTTCAACTAATTTAAGGGTAGTAAAGTATGAAGATAGAAGTAGTAATGTAAAGTGAAAATGTTCTTCCCATTAAATGAGAAGAACATTTTTATAAATATAAGAAATAATAATAGAGGTGTAACGTATTAATGCTATTACACCTCTAACATACCAGAACATTATAGATTTTATTCCGTAGTTTATGCGTTTAGAGCTTCTTCAACGCCAGCTGGATTAAACCCTAAAATCCATTGTCCATTTATTTCTGTTTGTGGCACACCCAACTGTCCTGTAGTTGCTACTAATTTTTGAGCTGCCGCTTGGTCAGTTTGCACATTGACTGTTTCATATGCAATATTATTTTCAGATAAATAGTTTGTCATCATTGTGCAATAAGGACAAGTACTTGAGATATATACTGTTGCTTTTGCCATGGTTTTTTTACCCCTTTTCATTTATATTCTAATTACATTATATACCCACCTGGGTATATAAACAATTTATTGAACTCGAAAGACTTATTTGGGAAATTTTTCCTCAGGAAACTTTAATAAAATACGAATCTATCCAACGGTTTCCTTTAAAACTGAATACTCAACATGATTTATCCTTTACCTAATAACAGGAAACATTTAAGATAAATAGAAAAGGCGAGGTGTTGATGATGAAAAGAGGTTTTAAACTTTTAGCAGTCTTATTAATTGTTTTTGCAATTATTGTGATCGGGGATGATGAAACAAGGGAGTATGTAAAACAAACGTATCATAAACTGCTAAACCGCGGGAAAGAAATAGTTGGATAAAAACGAAATTCTTCGATGATATTCATATTAAAAGGGATACATCTCATCATTCAATGTATCCCTAACATGCATTTATCTTAACTTTACTTGAAATATGTCGTGGTGATCATCGGATCGCCAATGTCTCGCAAGTTCCATTCTGTTTCGATAAAAATTTCTGCTAATGCTTCATAGTCTTCACCATACTCAAGAGCCCACTCGATGGCGACAATCGTTTCATACATGGAATTCATTTTACTAGCCATCGCTTTTGAATAAAAGGTTTGTTCCTCGTACCCTAACTTAGCAAAGGTTGTTAACTCCTCTTGTACTTGCTTCCATATTGGTTCGATTTTTGTTTGCCAGTTTGTATCGGAAATAGCAACGAGTCGCTGATTGATTTGTTCGATAAATAATAAATGTGCATCATACTTTCGAACAAGGCGAACGACTTCTAAACCTAATATATTTGCGGTCCCTTCCCATACGGATAATACTTGTGCATCCCGGAGAAGTCGCGGTGTAACAAAGTCCTCGATATAACCGTTTCCACCTAACATTTCAATGCCTTGATGGGCAAAATCAACCGCCTGATTTGCGGTGTCCTTTTTGATCATGGCAATATTCAAGCGATTTAATACCTTATCTGTTTCAGTAGCTTCAGTTGCTGTTACTCTTTCATACAATTGAATCATATCAAAAAGTGTTGCAAGCTCAACGTGAATTTTTGCTTTCATTTTCATTAATGTATCTTGTACCATTGGATATTGTGAGAGTTTTCCCCCGAAGGCACGGCGATTATTAGCATATTGGTATGCTTCATCGTATGCTCGTTTCATAATTCCTAATGAAGCAACTGCATTACAGACTCGGGATAAATTTAATGCTTCCATCATGTAATAAAACCCTTTTGTAGGATCGCCAACTACATATGCTCTTGCTCCATGTAATTCGACTTCTGCGGAAGGCACGGCTTTTACACCGAGCTTATCTTTTAATCGGCGGATTTTAATTTCATTCAGTGTGTCATCCTCTTTTCGCCATGGTACAAGAAATAGAGTTAAGCCTGTTGAACCTTCCTCTGCACCTTCCATTCTTGCAAGTACCATTGC
>Ga0079225_10002174_pt1 | contig 11194 bp, 10 predicted proteins | sample Poulit2012_FD_76344 | JGI IMG/M metagenome (GOLD analysis project Ga0079225, IMG submission 76344) | Agricultural soil microbial communities from Georgia to study Nitrogen management - Poultry litter 2012 | ecosystem: Environmental > Terrestrial > Soil > Agricultural land | place: USA: Georgia...
GGCGGCACCACCGGCGCCGGGAAGTCGGAGTTCCTCCAGTCCTGGGTGCTCGGCATGGCCGCGGCGCACAGCCCGGACCGGGTGACCTTCCTCTTCGTCGACTACAAGGGCGGCTCCGCGTTCGCCGACTGCGTCGACCTGCCGCACACCGTCGGGCTCGTCACCGACCTCTCCCCGCACCTCGTGCGACGCGCACTGACCTCGCTGCGGGCCGAGCTGCACCACCGCGAGCACCTGCTCAACCGCAAGGGCGCCAAGGACCTCGTCTCCCTGGAGCGCACCGGGGACCCGGAGTGCCCACCGAGCCTCATCATCATCGTCGACGAGTTCGCCGCCCTGGCCACCGACGTGCCCGAGTTCGTCGACGGTGTCGTCGACGTCGCCCAGCGCGGCCGCTCCCTGGGGCTGCACCTCGTGCTCGCCACGCAGCGCCCCGCGGGCGTCATCAAGGACAACCTGCGCGCCAACACCAACCTGCGGGTGGCGCTGCGGATGAACGACGAGTCCGACTCCACCGACGTCCTCGGGCTGCCGCTGGCCGCCGGCTTCGACCCCGCGCTGCCCGGCCGCGGCGCCGCCCGCACCGGCCCGGGCCGGGTGACGATGTTCCAGACCGGCTACGCGGGCGGGCGGTCGACGACGGCGCGGCCCAAGCCCCAGGTCGAGGTCGAGACCCTGACCATGGGCACCGGCACCCGCTGGGAGCGGCCCGAGCAGCCGGAGGACGCCGACCTCGGCCCGGCCGACGAGGGACCGACGGACATCCGCCGCATCGTCGACTCGATCCGTGAGGCGGCCCGCACGGCGGAGGTCCCCGAGCCGCGCAAGCCGTGGCTGCCCACCCTCGCCCCGGTCCAGGACCTGTCGGCGCTGCACCCGCGCACCGACTCCGAGCTGCCGCTCGGCGTGGTCGACGACCCGGCCCGCCAGCGCCAGGTCACCACCTACTACCGCCCCGACGTCGACGGCAACATCGCCTTCTACGGCGCGAGCGGCTCGGGCAAGTCCACCGCGCTGCGCACCCTGGCGATCTCCGCGGGCATCACCCCGCGCGGCGGCCCGGTGCAGGTCTACGGGCTGGACTTCTCCTCCGGCGGGCTCGCGCCGCTGGAGAACCTGCCGCACGTCGGGTCGATCATCGACGGGGACGACGCCGAGCGCATCCAGCGGCTGCTGCGCCGGCTGCGCGACACCGTGGAGGAGCGCTCCGCCCGCTACGCGGCGGCCCGCGCCAGCACCATCGAGGAGTACCGCACGATCGCCGGCCGCCCCGACGAGCCGCGGATCCTCCTCCTCATCGACGGCTACGGCGCCTTCCGCACCGAGTGGGAGGCCGTCGCCTCCCGGATGCCCTACTACCAGCTGTTCCTCCAGCTGCTCGTCGACGGCCGCTCGGCCGGTGTGCACGTCGCCGTCACCGCGGACCGGCACGGCTCGATCCCGTCCTCGGTCGCCGGCAGCCTGCAGCGCAAGATCGTCATGCGCCAGGTCGACGCCGCCGCCTACGCCCAGCTCGGCGCCCCCAAGGACGTCCTGGACGAGTCCTCCCCGCCCGGACGCGCCATCGTCGGCGGGCTGGAGATGCAGGTGGCGGTGCTCGGCGGCTCGCCGAACCTCGCCGAGCAGGTGCGGGCGATCGAGAAGCTCGCCGGCACCCTGCGCCGCGCCGGGGTTCCCGAGGCACCGGCGGTGCGCCGCCTGCCCGAGCTCATCCCGGCCGACACCATGCCGCGGCACGTGGACGGCTTCCCCGCCGTCGGGGTCGCCGACGACACGCTGGAGCCGGTCGGCATCGAGGCGCTGGGCACCTTCCTCCTCGCCGGGCCGCCGCAGTCCGGGCGCACCAACGCGCTGCACTGGCTCGTGCGGTCGGTCCAGCAGGCCCACCCCGAGGCGCGTTTCCTCTACTTCGGTGCCCGCCGCTCCGGGCTGCGCGGGCTCGACCTGTGGGAGCAGGCCGCGACCGGCACCGCGGAGGTGGCCGAGCTGGCCAAGGCCGTCGTCGGGGACCTCAGGGAACCGCCGCCCGAGGGCGAGGTGGGCTACGTCGTCGTCATCGAGGCGCTCGCCGACTTCCTCACCTCACCCGCCGACGCGCCGCTGGTCGAGGTGATCAAGGCGGTCAAGCGCAACGAGCACTTCGTCATCGGGGAGGGCGACACGAGCACCTGGGGTGCCTCCTGGCCGCTCGTCTCGGAGATCCGCAACGGTCGGCGGGGACTGGCGCTGCAGCCCGACCAGCTCGAGGGAGACACCCTGTTCCGCACGTCCTTCCCGCGCGTCCAGCGCAAGGAGTTCCCGGTGGGCCGGGGCATGCTCGTGGACAAGGCCAAGGTGCGCCGCGTCCAGCTCCCGCTGCTCACCTGACCAGGGGAGTTCTCCCCATGGGAGATGGGCGACAAGCCCACCGACGTTCGATAGGAATGTCGTGCACGACCTCGCCGGAGGGCGGCGGGGCACCGACCCGAAGGAGACAACTCCGTGGCCAACATCAACGTCACCTACGAGGAGATGCGCAACGCCGCCACCTACCTGGTGGCCGGCAAGGACGAGGTGCAGACCAAGCTGGCCGAGCTCAAGACGTTCATCGAGAACCTGGTGAGCTCCGGCTTCGTCACCGACCAGGCCTCCGGAGCGTTCAACGAGACCTACTCCGAGTTCACCACCAACGCCACCGAGGTCATCGAGAACCTCACCAACCTCGGCAACTACCTCACCGGGGCCGCCGACCAGATGCAGGCGACCGACGAGGCGCTCGCCGCCCAGGCGCGCGGCTGACCCACGACGTCTCCGCCGGGTACGGGCCACGGGCCTGTGCCCGGCGGTGTGCGTTCGGACGAGAGGACGACGAGTGAGCGAGGGCCGGCTGGTACCCCGGGCGGCGCGACCCTACCTGCGCGTCGAGGTGGCCCTCGACGCGCACCACGAGGCGTTGGCGCCGCTGCGTCGGGAGGCGCTGGACGTCCTCGCCGCCGGCTACCGCTCGACCGGGCGCACACTCCTCGGGCTGCTCTCCTGGGCGGTCGTCGTCACCGGAGCCGGTGCGCTGGCCGCGCTCCCGTGGCTCACCACGGGCACCCCGCAGCGGGTGCTCGTGGCGGGTGCCGGGACGGTCCTCCTCGCCGCCGGGCTCTGGCTCGCGGCGGGTGTGCTGCGGGCCGGGCGCCGCATCACCGGGGCCGCGGCCGGGTGGCTGCGGGTCCCCGCCGCCGGGGCGAGCGACGCCGACGCGAGCGTGCTCCTCGCCGTCGTCCGCTGGCGGGCGGTCCTGGCCGCCGTCGCCGCCGCCACCGCGGTGGCGCTGGCCGTCACCCTCGCCTACGTCCTCGCCCAGACCGGTGCCCTGGGCACCGCCCGCCTCGGCGGGACCACGCCGCCCGCCGTCACGGACGGTGGTGGGGGAGCGCTGCTCGTCGCCACGCTCGCCGTCGCCGTGGTCGCCACCGCCGGCGCGGCAGCGGCGACCTCGGGGGGAGTGCGCACCGTCGCCGAGGCCGCGTGGCAGCGGCCCACGGTGGCGGCCGCGGTGCCCACGGGCACCGGCGTCCCACCCGCCCCGGCACCCCGACCGGCCACCGCCGAGGGCCCAGCGACGACGGTGCTCGACCTCTCCGTGCTCCACACCCGCGACGCGCCCGCCCAGCTCAGCGTCCCGGCCCCGGCCGGGTCCGGCGTCGAGGTGGTGCTGCCGGACGGGCGCACCCTGCGTCAGGGCACCACGCTGCTGGGCCGGCGGCCGGTGCCGCGGCCCGGGGACGTCGTCGACGACGTCGTCGTCCTCACCGACCAGACCGTGACCAAGACCCACGCCTCCGTCACCGTCGACGGCGACACCGTACGCGTCGTCGACCGGGCATCGACGAACGGTACGCTGCTCGAGGCCCCTGACGGCTCCCTGTCCCGGTGCCGTCCGTGGCAGGTGACCACCGTCCGGGGACCCGCGATCATCCACCTGGGTCGCACCCGGCTCCTCGTGCGGCCGGCGGTGACCCGCCGCCCGCTCGAGGTTGCCTGAATGCTCCTGACCCCCGCCGCCGCCCGCCCCTGGCTGGGCCCGGCCTCCCGCAACCGCCCGTGGCCCGGACACGGCCCCATGATGGTCCGGCGGCGCGAGGCGCTGGCCGTGCTCTACGCCGCCTACGGCTCCTGGGTCCGCCTCGCGCTGGGCACCCTCGCCTGGGGGCTGGGCGTCGCCGGCGGTGTGCTCGCGGGCCAGGGCGTCGCCGCCGGCGGCGAGGGTCCTGCCGCATCGGTGGCCGTCGGCCTCCTCCTGCTCGCCACCTTCCTCGGCGGCGCCGTCGTCGCCACCGGGTCGGCCCTGGCCCGTGCCATCGCCGGCTGGCTCACCCTCGCCACCGCTGTCCGCGCCGACGGCGGGCGGGTCGACGGGACGCCGCCCGACCCCGACACCCTGCGCACCCACGAGGAGGTCCTCGCCCAGGACCGGGCCGAGGGTGCCCGTGAGCTGTGGCGCCCACCGCTGCTGCCGCGCACCCTCGCCGCGCTGGTCCTCGGCGCGGCCGGTCTCGTCCTGGCAGCCCAGGCCGCCCTGGGCTTCGGGGAGGTCTCCACCCCGTACGCCGGGCAGGACGCGCGGGGTGCCTGGCTCGCGCGGGTCGTCGTCGCCGCGGTCTGCCTGCTCACCGCGCTCCTCACCGGCAGCGGGCTGCGCCGCGTGCACCGGGCGCGGATGCACCGCGTCGCCCACGAGCAGCCGGCCGAACCGGCCTCCCCGCCACCCGGGCTCACCCCGGCCGTGGCGACCGGCCCGATCGTCGTCGCCGGGTCGCTGCCCCCACCCGGGGCCCACGCGCAGGTCCCCCGGTGGGCAGGACCGGCCGGGGCGGGTGAGACACCGGCCGTGCCGGAGTCCGGGGGTGCCCCGGCCGTGCCGGAGTCCGGGGGTGCGCCGGCCGTGCCGGAGTCCGAGGGGGTCCTGGCCGTGCCGGAGTCCGAGGGTGCCCCGGCAGTACCGACGCCCGCCGGTCCCGGCGCCCCGGTCGGCGCTCCCGCCGGGCCCGCCCCCCGCGTCCGGCTGGGCGACGGCCGCGAGCTCGGCCCCGGGACCACCCTTCTCGGACGCGACCCCGTGCCGCGCCCCGGCGAGCACGTCGACGCCGTCGTCGCCGTGACCGACGAGCACGTCTCCAAGACCCACCTCACGGTCCGGGTGGGGCCCGGACACGTCGTCGTCACCGACCGCGGCTCGACGAACGGCACCGTCGCCCACCACCCCGACGGAACCGTCCACCGACCGCGTCCGGGCGAGCCGCACCCACTGCCGACCGGCGCCGTCGTCGTCCTCGGCGCCACCACGCTGACCGTCGGGGACCCGGACGAGGACGTCGAGCACACCGTGCTGCGGACCCCCTGAGGGACGCGGTGAGCAGGCCGGCTCCCACCCGGCGCGCAGGTGCGCCCGTGCGCCGGTGAGGCCGCGCCCTCGGCGCGGTGGCCCGCACCGTCGTCCCCCCGGCGACCGGCTCCCCGGGGCGCCCGGGACACGGGCCGGACCGGCGCGTCGTGGCCCCGCCGATGTGCGCTAGAGTCTGACCCGTGGACGCACGGAGCCTTCTCCTCCTTCGCTGCCGCGGCGAGGCCCAGTAAGCGGCCGGCCCCTCGTCGCGGTGTCTCTCGTGCCCGGCGCACCACCAGACCAAGCGAAGAGGAACCATGAAGACCCGCACTCCCCACAACGCCCAGCAGCCCTCGCGGATGCCGATCGCGAAGTACCGCTCCTTCCACGAGGTCAACGGCATCGACCTGCCCGACCGGCAGTGGCCCTCCCGCCGGATCACCAAGGCTCCGCGGTGGCTGTCGACCGACCTGCGTGACGGCAACCAGGCGCTCATCGAGCCGATGGACCCCGCGCGCAAGCGGCGGATGTTCGACCTGCTGGTGCGTATGGGCTACAAGGAGATCGAGGTCGGCTTCCCGGCCGCGAGCCAGACCGACTTCGACTTCGTCCGCTCGATCATCGAGGACGACGCGATCCCCGACGACGTGACGATCTCCGTCCTCACCCAGGCCCGGCCCGAGCTCATCCAGCGCACCATCGACTCCCTCGTCGGCGCGCAGCGGGCCACCGTCCACCTCTACAACGCGACGGCACCGCTGTTCCGCGAGATCGTCTTCCGCAACGACCGGGAGGGGACCAAGGAGCTCGCTGTCGCCGGCACCCGCGAGGTCATCGCGTACGCGGAGAAGGTGCTCGACCCCGAGACCGTCTTCTCCTACGAGTACTCCCCGGAGATCTTCATCGACACGGAGATCGAGTACGCCCTCGAGGTGTGCGAGGCGGTCATGGACGTGTGGCAGCCGGACGCGGACCGGGAGATCATCCTCAACCTGCCGGCGACCGTCGAGCGGGCCACCCCGAACGTCTACGCCGACCAGATCGAGTGGATGAGCCGCAACCTCTCCCGCCGGGAGTTCGTCGCGCTGTCGGTGCACCCGCACAACGACCGCGGCACGGCCGTGGCCGCCGCCGAGCTCGCCGTCATGGCGGGGGCCGACCGTGTCGAGGGCTGCCTCTTCGGGCAGGGCGAGCGCACCGGCAACGTCGACCTCGTCACACTGGGCCTCAACCTCTTCAGCCAGGGCATCGACCCGCAGATCGACTTCTCCGACATCGACGAGATCCGCCGCACCGTCGAGCAGTGCACCCAGATGGACGTCCACCCGCGTCACCCCTACGGCGGGGACCTGGTCTACACCGCCTTCTCCGGGTCGCACCAGGACGCCATCAAGAAGGGCTTCACCGTCCGCGAGCAGCAGGTCGCGGCTGCCGGCGGGGACCACACCAAGGTGGTGTGGGACGTTCCCTACCTGCCCATCGACCCGGCCGACGTCGGGCGTACCTACGAGGCGGTCGTCCGGGTCAACTCCCAGTCCGGCAAGGGCGGGGTGGCCTACCTGCTCTCCAGCACCAAGGCCCTGGACCTGCCCCGCCGCCTGCAGATCGAGTTCTCCGGCATCGTGCAGAAGGTCACCGACGCCTACGGCGGGGAGATCAGCGCCGAGCGGCTGTGGGAGATCTTCTGCGACGAGTACCTCCCGGCGCCGGCCGACTCCGGCCTGGAGCGCTGGGGCCGCTTCGCGCTGCGCGGCACCACGCTGACCTCCGGCGGCGAGGGGGAGGGCGCCACGCTGTCCGTCACCCTCGTCGACGGCGGTGAGGAGCGGGCGCTGACCGCCACGGGCAACGGCCCGGTGGATGCCTTCACCAACGCCTTCGCCGAGCTCGGCGTGGAGGTCAACGTGCTCGACTACGCCGAGCACGCGCTGTCCACCGGGGGGGACGCGACCGCCGCGGCCTACGTCGAGTGCGAGGTCAACGGCCAGGTGCTGTGGGGGGTGGGTATCGACCCGTCGATCACCACGGCCTCCTTCCAGGCCATCGTCTCCGCCGTCAACCGCGCCGTGCGGTAGCGGGCCGCGCCGGCGGCCGGCCCAAGGCGTCGGCGGTCCGCCGCAGGCCTGGGCGCTGCCCCGCCGCAGGTGCGGTCAGGCACCCTCGGGCCCCGCGCTGCTGCGCGTCAGGTCAGGCGCCCTCGACCTCGGTGCGGGCGACGGGCCAGATGATCCGGGTGCGCCAGGTGGCCGGGTCGGGGTCGGACTGCGGGCCGGCCTCGTAGACCTCCCACATGTCGGCCTGGGTGCGGACGTCGTGCTCCACCGCCCACTGCTCGATCTGTGTGTACGTCTCGGGCAGCGCGTCGTAGCCGCCCTGGTGGATCGCCTCGATCGCCCGGGCGGCCGGCAGCGTCCCGGCCACGAGGTCCTCACCGTCGCCGCTCCACGGCTCGGTCAGCGGGAAGCCCGCCTCGACGTCGGCGACGTCGGTGGGGACCCCGCGGTAGCGCGCGAAGGGCGCACCGGCGATCCGGGCGCCGGCGCGTTCGACCTGGGCAGCGACGTCGTCGAACACCCGGGCGAAGAAGTCCGACAGCTCGGTCATCCGTACCTGGCGGCGGACGCCGACGGTGGGCCGCTCCTCGACGTCGATGAGCGAGATGGCGATCATGAGGTCCTCCCGGTCTGTCTCGTCAGGCAGTGTAGCTGTGCTGGGGCAGCAGCCCGGCGAGCTCGGCCCCCCAGGTCCGGGCCCGTTCCAGCTCGCCGTCGAGCAGCGGTCCCTCGGCGTCGCGGACGTAGAAGCTCTCCGGTGCCGCGATGAGGTCGGCCCCGCGCCGGCGCAGCACCTTGGCCGCCTTCCGGCCGGCATGTCCGGGCAGGTTGGGGTGCCGCACGTGGGTGTCGAACGCGGCCGCCCGGACATCGAGCGGCTCCGTGCCCTCGAGCCATTCCCGGATTCCGAGCTGCAGGGCGTGGCCGCCGCGGTCGGCGGCGTCCTGGCGGGTGCTCGGCCGGCTCATCCCCAGGGCGTGCGTCGGGCCGCCGACGACGAGGAGGTCGACCGCGAGCTCGTGCGGTGCGGGAGCGTGCTCGACGTCGAAGAGCTCGACGCGCACCCGGCCGCTCATCCCGGCGGCCACGGCCTCGGCCACGGCCCGGGTGTTGCCCCAGGCCGACTCGTACACCACTGCTGCGTCCATCGTGGCCCACCTCCTCGCGAGCCGAGCACTCGGAGCGGTGTTCGCGTCCGGAGCTCTCGGTACCACGGTAGGGCGCATGCAGCGCGGACGGAAGGGCCGCAGGTCCGGCGAGCCGGTTCGCCGCCCGCGCACCACTCGCGCGACAATGGCGCGGTGAAGCTCTACCGGGACGAGGCCGTGGTGCTGCGCACCCACAAGCTCGGGGAGGCCGACCGGATCATCACGCTGCTCACCCGGCGGCACGGGCGGGTGCGGGCGGTGGCCAAGGGTGTGCGTCGCACGAGCTCGAAGTTCGGGGCGCGGCTGGAGCCGTTCACGCTCGTCGACGTCCAGCTCCACCGCGGACGCAGCCTCGACATCATCACCCAGGTGGAGGTCCAGGCCCCCTACGGCCGCACCATCGGGGTCGACTACGCCCTGTACACGACGGCCACCGCGATGGTCGAGACCGCGGAGCGGCTCACCGAGGAGGAGCAGGAGCCCGCGCCCCAGCAGTACCTCCTCCTCGTCGGCGCCCTGCACGCGCTGGCCACCCGCCGTCACCCCGCACGGCTCGTCCTCGACTCCTACCTGCTGCGCGCGCTGGCCGTGGCCGGCTGGGCGCCGAGCTTCGACGACTGCGCCCAGTGCGGACGTCCCGGGCCGCACCACGCCTTCCACGTCGCCCAGGGTGGGGCGATGTGCGAGCGCTGCCGCCCACCGGGTTCCTCGGCCCCCGCACCGGGGACGCTCGATCTCCTCGGGGCGCTGCTGTCGGGCGACTGGGCGGCCGCCGAGGCCTCCGGCCGGCGTGAGCGGGACGAGGCCTCCGGGCTCGTCGCCGCCCACCTGCAGTACCACCTGGAGCGCCAGCTGCGCTCGCTGCGGCACGTGGAGCGGGTGTGACACCCCTCCCGCCCCCGCCGCACCCCTCCGGGGCCCGACCGCCGCGCCTCGACCCCCGGCTCGTGCCCAAGCACGTGGCCATCGTCATGGACGGCAACGGGCGGTGGGCCAACGCCCGGGGCCTGCCCCGCACCGAGGGGCACCGGGCCGGGGAGGCGAGCCTGCTCGACGTGGTCGCCGGCGCCATCGAGATCGGCGTGACGCACGTGTCCGCCTACGCCTTCTCCACCGAGAACTGGAAGCGGTCCCCGGAGGAGGTGCGCTTCCTCATGGGTTTCAACCGCGACGTGCTGCGCCGTCGCCGCGACATCATGAACGAGTGGGGCGTGCGGGTGCGGTGGGCCGGGCGCCGGCCGCGGCTGTGGAAGTCGGTCATCGCCGAGCTCGAGGAGGCCGAGCGGCTCACCGCGGGCAACAGCGTGTGCACCCTGACGATGTGCGTGAACTACGGCGGACGCGCCGAGATCGCCGACGCCGCCCGCGCCGTCGCCCGCGAGGTGGCCGCCGGCCGCCTCGACCCGGAGCGGGTCACCGAGCGGACCATCGCGCGCTACCTCGACGAGCCCGACCTGCCCGACGTCGACCTGTTCCTGCGCACCTCCGGTGAGCAGCGGATCTCCAACTTCATGCTCTGGCAGTCCGCCTACGCCGAGCTCGTCTTCCTCGAGGAGCACTGGCCGGACGTCGACCGTCGCAGCCTGTGGCGGGCGATCGAGATCTACGCCTCCCGGGACCGCCGGTACGGCGGCGCGGTGGACGCCGCCAAGCCTCCGGCGAGCGACGGCGTCCGCTGACCCGCCCCGCCCGGTCTCCTCAGGGGAGGAGGTCGTCCTCCACCTCACGGGCCCGGCGCCGACGCAGCACGAGGAGGGCGACGACGGTGAGCACCAGGCCGAGCAGCACCGCGATGCCTGCGGGGGAGCCGGCCGCGGCGGCCAGCGCGGCGTTCCACACGGCGAACCCGATCGTGGAGTAGATCGCCGCCCAGGCGATCGCCCCGGGGACCTGGGCCAGGGTGAAGCGCAGCCAGTGGATCCGCAGGATCCCGGCGCCCAGCATGACCATGCTCTGGAAGCCCACGGTGAGGTAGGCGACCGGCACGATGACCAGCCCCCACCGGCGGATCGCGTCGACGCCCCGCTGCGCCCCCTCCCCGCTCAGCGCCCGGTGCGCCCGCAGCCGCCAACCGCCGGTGGGGTGGATGTGCTTGAGCGCCTGGACGGTGGCGATGCGCCCGATCCAGTACGTCCCCTGGCCGCGGAGCATGGCCCCGACGAGGAGGAAGCCGAAGACCAGCCAGAAGGGCAGCCCGGAGAGGAAGTCGGGCAGGTACTCAGGCACGGTCGTCCGAGCGGGAGCAGGCGGCGCACAGCCCGAAGAGGTCGAAGGTGTGCTCGAGCTCGGTGAAGCCGTGCGTCGCGGCCATCTCCTCGGCCCACGCCTCGACGAGCCCGCCGCTGATCTCCACGGTGGTGCCGCACCGCCGGCAGACGAGGTGGTGGTGGTGCTTGACGCTCTCGCAGCGGCGGTAGAGCGCCTCGCCGTCGTCGGTGCGCAGGACGTCGACCTCACCGGCCTCCGCCAGCGCCTGCAGGGTGCGGTAGACGGTGGCGAGCCCGATGGTGTCACCGGCCTCGCGCAGGGACTCGTGCAGCTGCTGCGCGCTGCGGAAGTCGTCGGTGCGCTCGAGGAGGGCGCTGACCGCGGCGCGCTGCCGTGTCATCCGGGGTCTCATGCTTCCTCGCGAACCA
>Ga0079225_10002175_pt1 | contig 11193 bp, 12 predicted proteins | sample Poulit2012_FD_76344 | JGI IMG/M metagenome (GOLD analysis project Ga0079225, IMG submission 76344) | Agricultural soil microbial communities from Georgia to study Nitrogen management - Poultry litter 2012 | ecosystem: Environmental > Terrestrial > Soil > Agricultural land | place: USA: Georgia...
CAAAAGTCGCAAAAAGGGCGCTTCAAAGAGATCTTAATTTAGCCTATGAGATGGAAATTGACGTCACACCTGCTCTCGTCTCTTTCAATTTGACAGATGATGAAGACGGTATAAAAGTCGTTGGCTTGTATGATTATGAAGTATATGTTGATGCTCTTTTTGAAGTGTTAAAAAAGAAAGTCAAGCCTGCCTTCAAGCCAGCCCTGATTGATTTTATAGCACAATTTTCCTTCGTTGAAACGAAAGAAGTTGCAGTTATTTATAATTGGTCCGTTGAGCAAGCAGAAAAAGAATTAAAGAAATTGTTAATAGCCCAAAAGGTTAAGCATATTCGTGTAAACCAAGGTTGCTTTTGGGAATATATTAGCGACAGATGAAATCTAATATTTCGATAACATAATCCCACTTACCCTCCAATAAAATATTATATAGGAGGGAAGACAAGTGGTCATTATATTATGGATCGTATTACTTTTAGGGGCATTTATATTTAATTTACTCGGGCTTATGAATTTAGTCCCCCGCTTTGTCGCGTTACCTTTCTTTTTTATCGTACTATATATATTATTTTATAATATCTTTCAAAAAAACTCCTACCGTCGATTTAAATAATCGATAACGGTAGGAGTTTTAATCTGTTTAATTATTCATTTAGTAAACGTTCGAACTCATCTAATTTTTGTTCAAAAACGTTTAATGCTGATAAAATAGGTTCTTTTGATGTCATGTCGACACCTGCTTTTTGTAACACGTTAATCGGATAATCGCTGCTACCAGCTTTTAAATAATCGATATAACGATCTCTTGCCTCAGTACCTTCATCTAAAATTTTCTGAGCTAACGTTTGTGCAGCTGAGTAGCCTGTAGCATATTGATAAACGTAGTAATTCATATAGAAGTGAGGAATTCTAGCCCATTCCAACCCAATTTCTTCATCAATGTTAACCTGATTTCCGAAATATTTTTTATTTAAATCATAATAAATAGATGTTAATTTATCCGCTGTTAAAGCTTCACCGCGCTGGTCTCTCACGTGGATATCATGTTCAAATTCAGCGAACATCGTTTGACGGTAAACCGTGGCACGGAACCCTTCTAAAAAGTTATTTAACAAATAAAGCTTTTGATCTTTATCTTCTAATGTTTTAAGTAAATAATCATTCAAGAGCGCCTCATTTGCCGTTGAAGCCACTTCAGCAACAAAAATTGAATAATTGCCGTAGCGCGGCTTCTGATTTTCCCTTGTGTAATAGCTGTGTAATGAATGACCTAACTCATGGGCTAATGTAAATAAATTGTCAACATTATCTTGCCAGTTCATTAAAATGTATGGATTCGTCAAATAGCTTCCAGATGAATAGGCACCACTTCTCTTACCCTTTGTTTCAACCCAATCAATCCAACGCTTATCATAACCTTCTTGAACGATTTTTGTATACTCTTCACCTAATGGAGCAAGTCCTTTTAAAACATAGTCCTTCGCCTCATCAATCGTCACTGTTATTTTTCCATCTACAAGCGGTGTATAAATGTCATACATATGAAGCTCATCAACATTTAAAACACGTTTTTTCAATTCCATATAACGGTGCAGTAATGGTAACTTTTCATTTATGGCCTCTACTAAATTATCATACACCTTCTCAGGAATATTGTTTTTATCAAGGGCAGCTGCACGTGCTGAACTATAATTTCTCGCTTGGGCAAAGAAATTATCCTTTTTAACTTGTCCACTTAATGTTGCAGCAAAAGTGTTCCGGAACTTTCCGTATGTTTGATGCATCGCTAAAAATGCATCCCTTCTTACGTCGCGATTTTTCGAGTCTAAAAAGTTACGATAACGACCATTCGTTAATTGTACTTCCTCACCATTTTCATCTTTAATCGTTGGGAATTCCAAATCTGCATTATCAAGCATACTAAATGCATTTGAAGGCGCAGATGCTACCTCAGATACTTGTGCTAGTAATGCCTCCTCATTGTCGCTTAAAACGTGAGGACGAGAGCGAATTATGTCGTTCAATGTTTTTTCATAATGTTTAAGTTCATCATTTTCACGAATGAACGCGTTAATTTCCTCATCTGTCATTGAAAGGATTTCAGGAGTGATGAAGCTAATAGCACTCAACATTTTAGTAATTAACGTATAAGCTCGAGCATTTTGATCTTGATATTTACTGTTTGCTGTATCTTGATCTGAGCGCATGTGAGAATAGCTATACAACTTTTCAATCCGAATAGATAGTTCATCCTCTAATTTTAACACTTGAAGTAAATTATCAGATGACTCCCTAATTTTCCCTTTAAAATCATTGACTTGAGTATAATCTTCTTGTAATTTGTTAAATTCTTCTTCCCACGCATCATCTGTTGGAAATATCGCTTCTAAATCCCATGTTAAATGCTTAGGAACATCTTCGCGTAATTGCAATCCTTTGTTTTTATCAGACACGATTTCAACCTCCTAGAATAAATGTACTACCTTTTATTTTATATGATAAAACGTTTTCTTAAAAGAGTTGTTTCGTTTATTTAATAATATTCTTAAATATAGCTCATCATCAGCAAGCGCTTTATTTAATGTTTTATGAAATTTGAACGACTTTATTTTTATAAATGTGAGATTTTTAGTTTGTCTTAAATAGCCTAATGTTATTAAATGACATAAAAATTGATAAGCTGGATGATTTTGAGGCGTCGGATAGCAGACTTGGATATGTTGTTTAAATTCATCCTTTACTTGAGACCATACTTGGCCCCATTTAAAGTTCTCGCCAACGTTTAATGGATGAATGACATTTAAAACGATTTTTGATTGCCAAATATAATGAGGTGTGACATACATATGGGAATTTTGTACGGGTAAATGAATGACGGAAGGTAGATTTTGAGGATGTAGATGGTTATTATAAAGCTGTTGTAAAAACCTTTGGTCCGCCTTTGCTTGATAAACCCGTTGTTGACTACGAAAATTCTTTTTTTCCTTTAACCAATTTCGAAACAACATATTGTCATTTATTGTTTCAAACTTAAATAAAGATGGCCATGTTATGTTCATAATCTGTTTCCTGACAAGATGACAATAACCTTTATTTTTAACGAGATAAAAATTCGATCCAATCGTGAACTGCCGTTTAAAAGGTTCATAGAATATAAGCTTAGATGTTTTGTTTAAGCTGTAATGATGAATAGCGGCTTTTAAAACTGTATTTAATTTTATCGCTGCGTTATGGAAATAAGATAAGTAGGAACTGCCAAAAATCCAGATTGGAATAATACCTAAAGAAAGGAAGCCATTCGTTCGTTCTATTATTTCATTAATTGAAATTGGTGCGCATTGATATTCAACGGCAACATATTTTTTCTTTACTTTTATAAGAAGATCAGCCCGTTGCTTAATAGAAGGAAGATAATGTTCGATTGAAACGGGGATATTTTGCTTTTTAAACCATTCATATAAGTGTAACTTACCTTTTAAATGCGCTTCACTTTCGTTTTCATAGTTTGTACAGTGAGAATGTTTTAAATGGGCAAAATGAGGGGTAATAATTGAACCAGCCTTTAAAATAACAGGCTCTTTACAATCGGGACAAAAAAGTGACATTTGCCGAATTGAATGTAATTGTTGGACGGTTTTATTGTATGCCGCAACAACTCTACCTAATTCATCTTTTGCGACTAACAATGACAATCAGCTCCTTAAACACAATTTTTTATGCAAATGGATTAAGTAGACGATTTAATTTTAATTTAACTTGGGATTAAGGATGGAAGGATCGACAATGTCACTGGGGATGTGGCATCGTCGAACATCCTATAAAAAGTAGGAAAACAATTATAATAGCGGTGATAAAAGTCGGAATAACGATTCAATCACTCTTATGAAAATCGAACGTTTCATAAACTCATCTTCATTAATTTCATCAGAATATTTTATATCGTTTTCAAAATCTTTAACGAGTTTTTTCATGCTCTTCGTTCGAAATAAAAATGCGTTTACTTCAAAATTTAAATGAAAGCTTCTCATATCCATATTTGATGTACCAATTGAAGCTAATTCGGAATCGACAATAACAATTTTACTATGCATAAAACCTTCTTTATATTCGTAAATTTTCACTCCTGCTTCCATCAGTTCTGGATAATAAGATCGTGAGGCGTAAAATACGATTTTCTTATCAGGACGTTGCGGCATCAACAATCTTACATCAACACCACTTAAGCTCGCCACTTTCATCGCCGTTAAAATATCGTCATCAGGAATGAAATATGGTGAAGCGATCCAAATCGATTTTTTCGCTGATGTTATCATTGAAAAATACAATTTCTTAATCGTTTCCCATTGGTTATCTGGTCCACCAGCAACCATATAGACACCACCGATTTCATCTGTTTCTATAAGCTCAGGAGATAAATAAACCGAATCACTTAACTCTTCACCAGTTTCATATTTCCAGTCCTGCAAAAAAATCATTTGTAAATGTCTGACAGCTTCACCTCTTACAAACAAATGGGTATCTCGCCAATTTCCGTAAAATTCATCTTTACCTAAATATTCATCCCCGATGTTTAAACCACCGACAAAACCAACTTTACCATCAACGACGACGATTTTACGATGATTCCGGAAATTGATCCGATTTCCAAATGACGGGAGCTTAATCGGAGCAAAAGGGACCATTTTTACTCCTGCATCGGTTAACTCTTTAATATAATAATTCGGCAACTGCCAGCTTCCAACCGCGTCATATAAAAATCGAACTTCTAAACCTTTTTGCGCTTTATCAATTAATATGTTTTTAATTTTCGTACCAATATCATCATCTCGAACGATGTAATATTGTAAATGAATATGATGCTCAGCGCTTTTTAACGCTTCAAGCATTTTAGGAAACTTTTCCTTTCCATTTGTTAACACTTCTGTTTCTGTATTAAATGAAATAGGAAAATCACTCACTTCATGGGCTAATCGGAAAAGCAAATTTTGGTGTTCCCCTAACTGTCTAATTCCGTGTATGTATACGTGACGATTTTCCTCTAATTGATTGAACGCTTCCTTATCCCTTTCTTGTTTTTTACGATAACGTTTTTTCTTATAATAATTACGTCCGAACGTTAAATAGAAGAAAAATCCTAAAACAGGAAAAAGGGCAAATACTAATATCCAATTTAATGTCACAGACGGATCTCTATTTTCAATAAATATTGTAAATACGATTAGGATAGCTGATATTGAAATGAAAATAGAGAACGCCGCAACGATACGACCTTCTAACAATGCGTATATAAAATAAAAGACTGCTGACACTACAATGATGTACAGTAATACTTGGATCCATTTTAGCATTGTGTTTTTTAAACCTACTTTCTAGCTATGTCGAATTTATTAGTTTAAGCCAACTATATTTATTTTATATAAAAAAGTAGATTATTTCCACGAATGTGACAATTATTTTACAATGCTAAAAGAAAAAACTGGCTACATTGTAACCAGTTTCATAGACTAAAGCTCTTTTTCAATTGTTTTAATGCATTATTTTTTATAATAAGTTTTCCGTACTCATCTAAATAGTGCACAGTGATGTTTGACTCCTCACCATATTCAAGAATACGACTTATATAATCTTCCTGTTCATCTTCGTTCATAAAACCTTCTGGAAAAGTGACGTATAAATAATACGTGTCATTTAATGAGTATAAATGGTCATGAACGAATCGTGTATCTTTCAACGTGTGACTTAGTTGAATAATATGCTCAAAGTCGATAAATTCAACCATTATAGCCAAATCATCGTCTGGTCCTTGTTGTTTTTGATTCACTTTAACTCTCGATTGATAATTCTTTTTCGATTTTTTCGGTTTAGGGAAATTTTGTTCTATAATTGACTCAATTTTATCATCAATGTTGGAGAACTGCTGAAATTCATGATCTGGATAATCTTCCTTATCACCGTTTTTAAGCACTTGAGCTCTAGTCACAACTATTTCTAATCCCTTATCTAAAGCTTGAACTTGAATCCATAATGGACCGTCGAGGTTAAAATCTTCTTGATCATTGACCTCTTCCATCATCTCCCAAAACAATTCTTCGCCTTTTTCCCGATTATACCAAATGTCTTCGCGATTAAATCCTCTCTCTTCAATATCACGATAGGAAATATAAAATTTTAACGTGTTCTCGTTAATACGCTCAATCTCCACTTTATTCCTCTCCCTTCATTTTAATTAAACCTGGGAAGGATAATCTCTACTTATCTTATAAAATTATTTACCCACATTTCCCACAACATAATCATATAAAAACTCTCTTAATCATATTTTATGATAGATAGTGAAGAAATGAAAATAATTTTACTCCTTCTTGTTATTTCCCTTTTAAAACATGTTAAAAACTTCTATTTTAACTTTCGGACAAGCTGTTTATAAAGTTGTATTTAATGACTTATTGTAACTCATTAAACCCGTTTTGTCACTACTATTTTTGGAGGTTTATAATGGTAATGGAATTGTTATTCGTCGATTTGAATTGGGATATATTAAAAGCTGTTCTCATCATCATCGGATTAGACTTAATTTTAGGAGGAGATAACGCTGTTGTCATTGCAATGGCGAGCCGAAACTTACCGAAAAAAAATCAAAATAAAGCGATCGTAATCGGGACTTCTCTTGCAATTATCATTCGTGTCGGCTTAGCTGCGATAGCTATTTTTCTGTTAACTATTCCTTATGTTCAGCTCATTGGGGGACTATTTTTATTTTATATTGCTGTTAAACTACTACTTGAGGATGAGGATAATCCTGATATCGAATCTTCAACAACTCTTTTTGGAGCCGTTAAAACGATTGTCATTGCCGATGTCGTCATGGGATTTGACAACGTATTAGCCATTGCAGCCGTTTCTAATGAGAATCTTTATTTAATCATGTTTGGACTAGCTGTCTCTATTCCGATAATTATTTTTGGAAGTAAAATTATTTTAAAATTAATGAACCGTTACCCAATAATAGTATATGCGGGAGCTTCCCTGTTAGCTTATACTAGTGCTGATTTGATTTTAAAGGATGATCGAGTGAATCATTATTTAGCAATCATTCCTTATCAACATATGTTATTACCATTCCTATTTATAACAGCTGTTTGTTATATTGGCTATTCTTATAAAAAGAAATTAGCTTAGATTTAAGAAAAGTCGAATCAACCGTTGTTGACTCGACTTTTAACTTAGTTTACTAAACGCTGTGCTTCTCTTAATTGAAATGTACGAACTTTACGCGGTAAAAATCGACGTATCTCATCTTCGTTGTACCCTACTTGTAAACGTTTATCGTCTATAATAATTGGTCGACGAAGTAAACCAGGGTTGTTCTGGATTAGACTGATTAAGTCTTTCAACGGCATTTGGTCCAAACTTTGATCTAACGATTGGAAAACCTTAGACCGAGTCGAAATAATCTCATCCGTCCCATCTTCCGTCATACGTAAAATTTGTTTTATTTCTTCTTCTGTCAATTGCTCCGAAAAAATATTTCTTTCTTTATACGGAATTTCGTGTTCCTCTAACCATGCCCTAGCTTTACGACATGATGTACAACTTGGTGATGTAAACAATGTAACCATACACATTATCCTCCTTAAAAGGATGTTTATTTATTAACAGTTTAAACCCATTATTAATTTAAAACTAATATCATTTGCTATCTGTAATAAATTATACTATAATATTCGTTTCATTAATAGGGGGATTAAGCAACTTAACGCTATAATTCACAAAATGTTCGAATTTACATTCTTATATGGATATCCTTAATTATGTTTTACCCTAATTTCAGACAATTAAACGTATTTTAACTAAAAAAATTGTTTTTTTAGGCAAAACGTTTTTAGCTTTTGAAATGATGAAGAAGTAAGGTTATTTTTGGTGAATTTAAAAAAACTCTTAACTGATTTAGTAAGTTAAGAGTATCATTTTAAAAAATGATTGCCGTAGTTATATTTTTTCAATTGAGAAAATGCACTACATGAATGAGAAATTAGTTTTATTACCCAGTTTTATTTTAAAGCCTTCGAATGAATGTTGCAGCGAGCAACGAAATTCATTTTTACAATTCCGTCATTATCGAAGGATCAATTAATTTAACAGCATTATAACAACTTATATCGAAATATATTTGATCTTGTTGGGGCAGAAATATTGTGTACCGGAGATCCAACATTTCACAATATGGGAACACGCCAAGGTTTCCAAGTACAATGGCGAGCTGTCGAAAAAGATATTGTCAAAGTTTGTATTCGGAAACGTACAGGAAATTTAAATGGTTAGAGGGTAATTTCTAATCGAGACGAAACAAGCCACTCTATTTTCAGAGTGGCTTGTATTTTTAATATTATATTAAGTTGGCTATTTTCCATTATTGATTTGGAGTATAATCGACGCCTCGTGTATATTTATTACTTGGATCCCATAGTAAAAATTCCTGAATTCCATTATCGTTAAGTGCTTTTATTTGGGCTTCGACTTCATTTACACCGTAGTAAAAGGCTTGCCCGGGTGGATATAACCATGTTGCACTAAAATCTTGAATCCACGGTCTACTAACAGGTGGATTGTCTAAACTATTTAGTACTTCATTTTCCACTAGGGCGTACTCTTCAACTAAACGATACGGTTCTTTATCAGGTATTGGAATTCCGAAATAGTTATTCCCCCAATGACTTGGATAAATCATTGATGAAATGACATCCACATTTTCAGAGATTTGCGAGAAGTTCTGTCCGATACCTGGCGCTTCTTCAATCGTTGCTGAATAGCCAAAAATGTCAACTGACACATCGACACCATAAGGTTCTAATTGCTCCTTAGAATACTTCACGAAGTCTGTAACGGCATCGACCCGCTGTTTTACTTCCGATTCACCTGATTCGTATTGACCTAAACTGTACGCTAATGTTTTATCCATTCTTTCAAATCCTTCAGGAAATCGAACATAATCAAATTGAATTTCCTGAAAGCCTATTTCAGCTGCTAATTTCGCAATATCTAAATTGTATTCCCAAACTTCTTCCAGAAAAGGATTTACAAAAGCTTCCCCTCTTCTATTTTTCCACACTTGCCCGTTTTCTAGAAAGGATAAATCTGGACGTTGAAGCGCTAATTCCGTATCTTTAAATACGACAATTCTCGCAATCGGATAAATTCCTTCCTCTTCTAATCTTTCAAGCATCGCACGAGCATCTTTAATATAATTTTTTGATATATCGTAAAAAGGCGATTCTTCCTCAACTCGATACGTAATATTTCCCCAGTCATCTTTAATATCGATGACCATTGCGTTTAGATCCGTTTCATGAATAAAACTAATTAAGTCCTCGAAACGTGAGCCACCCGCTGAATGCCCTGTTAAATAAATACCACGAACTGCATCAGGATAGTCGAAATGAAGGCCTGAACTCCATGTAAATCGAGGAATAGGATCTGGTAAATAACGACTTTCTAATTCCGTCTCATACGTTGATAAAAATGTGACTTCCTTTTCGCCTTCACCATCAGCATTAACGACGACAAAAAACGATATAAATATAAACGAAACAACAAAAAACGATGCAGCAAATTTCTTTTTCATCCTAGCTTCCCCCAGTTGAATTCTATTAATACCATTATAATATAGCTATCTAGCAAAAGATATGGTATTTGTGCAATTGGTAGAAAAAAGCTATTTCGAAGTGAAAAATTTAAGGGTAATAAGCGGAATTTGGGTTATTTATCGACAAAAATTGACAAGTGGAGATTTAACAGATCAAAAAAACTACTATTAGAGATTTAATCGTCTCATAACAGTAGTTTTGTACATCTAAATCTATTCAACTATCCAACGCTTAATTTTCATTGAATCATTTATCTTTTAAAGATTTTTCTTTATTAGATAATTCCAACCACAATGGATAAAGTAAAGGAAAAATCGGAATCAAACTTAATAAAAGAATTAAAATCACAACGGATGGACCGATTAAAAAGTTTATAAATAATAATAGTGGTGGTATAAACAACACGATTGTGTTCAGTTTTTGGGTGCGGGGTGTTGGAAATTGTTTTTCATTACAATATGGACAAATCATAGCTGTATCTAGTGTCAACGATTTTTTTACCGCATCTTTGTAAGTCCATTTTTGATGACATGATTGACAAATCGGCATTGTTAATCCCCTCCTTGTCTTTTTTGAGCCTTATTCTTCCCGTAAGATTTTACTTAACCCCATTTGATTAGTCAATGTCAATTGATTTGTGCAAAAATTAGTAAAATGCAAGAAAAATAGACATTGGAGGTTTTTAAGCGATAACCCTCAATGTCTACTAAAAATTATTTTAAAAGCTTATTACTCTTCATCATCATCATGGTCGTCATCGTGATCATGGTCATGGTCGTGATCAACATCATCGCTCGGTGCATGATCTTCGTACCCTTCACCCACACCGATTGACTTAAGAGGCATCACATGTTGATCTCTTGCCGTCGTGTGGGCAAACATTTCATATATCCCTTCACTATCAAAAGTAATCTCAGCAGAATATGAACCATCACCGTTATTAACACCATCAACCATTACACTTGTTTCATCCCGTTGATCTTGGAGCCAATATTCAAATACGACTTCATCAGCATCCGTAACAACATCATCACCAAAAGTTACGACTGCGATAAGTTCAACGGTTTCATTAACGTCAACATGATGAGGTACTTGGAAATCAACTTCCAAAGGGGTTAAACTATCCACTTCATGATTATTTGAATCGTGATTATCATCATTTTCCGCTTCCTCATCGCCACCACCACACGCAACTAACACCATTAAAAACAAAATAGAGAACAGCACTAATAATTTTTTCTTCATTTTAAATCCTCCTAACATTTATTTAAGAATGATTATTTTCTCGTTGACTCATTTTATAGTTAACAGCTTCTATTGCTTCATCAAAGCTGTAAACGAAACCACCGAAACCTTTAACAAATTTTTTCGCATGTTCCTTCCATTCAAACGTCAGAACTTGTGGGGTACAACAGCCGACGTTGACGGAAGTATCCATAACATACCACGCTAATGGCGCACTAATTGTTGTATGTCTTAAAAAATCATGGCAAATGGCTTGAATCACATCATTACCAAGCTGATTCGTTCGAAGTAAACCGCAATGCGCA
>Ga0079225_10002176_pt1 | contig 11192 bp, 4 predicted proteins | sample Poulit2012_FD_76344 | JGI IMG/M metagenome (GOLD analysis project Ga0079225, IMG submission 76344) | Agricultural soil microbial communities from Georgia to study Nitrogen management - Poultry litter 2012 | ecosystem: Environmental > Terrestrial > Soil > Agricultural land | place: USA: Georgia...
CCGGCCGGTCGTTTCCAAATCGAAACCCGCCAGGGTCCCGGCATGCCAGGGCTCAGTCGGTCCCGGAATGGCCAAGACACGTTCAGGATTGAGCATGCTTCCAAAATACCCTGTCGGCCACCAGAACTGAACGGACTGTGGATAATTCGCCCATTGTGGATACGTTGCTAAGTCTGGGGAGTAAAGATGGTTCAATGGAAGTTATGGTTTCGACTCCGCAACTGCTTCGGCCCAAAAACCTCTACCGTCCAGGTCCTGTACTCGATGCCCGACAACAAGAAATTGTCGACCAGCCCGCCGGGCACGGACCCATGCTCGTACTCGGTGGGCCCGGAACAGGCAAGACCACGACGGCCGTTGAATACGCGGTAGCTAAAATCACCGCGGGAGTCGCCACGAACGAAATCCTTCTGCTGACCAACACCCGTACCGGGGCTGCTCAATTGCGCGATTACCTCACCGCACGCCTCAATTATGAGTCCGTAGAATCTCGGGCGGATGTCCCCGTTCGGTCTTTTGCATCCTATGCGTTTGACATTATTAGTCGAATCCGCGAAGAAGAAGGCGTGACCCCTCGGCTCCTTGCCGGTGCTGAACAAGACCGGCTGATCGCCGAACTGATTGACGGGTACCTGACCGATCCACAGCTGACCATAGAGTGGCCCGCAAATCTGCAGCAGGCTGTCGGGCTACGTGGCCTGCGCCATGAGTTGCGTGAACTCATTGACCGCAGTGCTGAATACGGTATCGAGCCTGGCGAATTAGAAGCTTTAGGCCGCGAGAAGGACCACCCAGAATGGGTGGCCGCCGCAACTATCCTGCAAGACTATCGTGATGTATTAGACCTCTCAGGGGCAGCGGCCTACGATCCCTCGGGCCTCATTACCGCCGCAGCGGACCTCTGGGAAGAGAACCCGGGGTTTGCGGCCGCTGAAACCCAACGCATCCGATATATCATTATCGACGATTTCCAAGACGCAACCCCGGCCATTCACCGCCTGATCCAACTCATCGGCACAGACCGTGACATCGTCATCACGGTCAACCCGGATACGACCGTTCAAGGCTTCCGCGGGGCTCGACCCCAAGCGCTGGTGCACTGGCCGGAAATCCTAGCCCCCGATGCGACCACCGTTACCCTAGAGACGGGCTACCGCATGGGAGCCAACCTGCACACGGCGTATCAACGAACCGTCAGCCGCATTCCGGCGATCTCTGGGCTGCCAGACGCGCGAACGCCGCTGAGCCCAACAACGCACGATGATGCCGTAGCCGTCCACCGACTGGCCTCACCCGTGCAAGAGCACCTCTTCATTGTCCAGCAGATTCTGGAACTCCACCACCGGCAGGGAGTACCTTTTGAAGAGATGGCCGTGTTAGCTCGCACCGCGGCCAAGGTCGCTGAAGTGGTCACCGCCCTGGAAACAGAGGCCATCCCTGTGGTTCGTTCCACGACTGAGGTCATGCTCAACCAGCAACCTTCTGCTGCACCACTGCTGGTGCTGATCGCAGCCGCTGATGCTGTGGCCCACGGCAGAGCCGAGAATGCCACCGGGCTTGATCCAGCTGACTTGCATTGGTTGATCACCGGCCGCTACGGAGCTTCCAGTCCGCTAGAGCTGCGAAATCTACGACGTCGTTTGCTCGCCGTGGAGCGCGAGGCACAAGGCACCAGAGACTCTGCCGAATTGCTCGACGAATTGGTGGCAAATCCGGACCGGGCCGCCGGACTCCTCGGCCTCGATCCCGGCCGTCGGCTTCCGCCCTATGCTGCGGGGGCGGTGCGCATCGGAAAGATGCTGGCTGCCATGGTCAAGGCCACCATTGAGGAAAAGGCTTCGGCCGAAATGGTGCTATGGGCCGGATGGGAAACCGCCTTGCCCGAGGTTGGCAAGGTCTGGGAAGAACAAGCCCTGTCCAATGATAAAGATGCCTCGATTCGTGCCAACCGCGACTTAGATTCAGTCGTGGCGCTGTTTGAAGCAGCCGAACGGTATGCGGTGCAATTTCCCGGCCAAACGGCGCTGGGCTTCACTGAGTACCTTGCTGAACAGGACCTGCCCATGGACTCGTTATCTACCCGGGCAGGCCAAACCGGAGTATCAGTGCTGACTCCTCTGACCGCAGCAGGACACGACTGGGACACCGTCTTTGTCGTCGGAGTTCAAGAAGGCATCTGGCCCAATACCCGACTGCGCGGCCAACTGTTGCACACCCAAGAATTGGTCGAAGAGGTCACCGGGACCGCCGGTGAGCAACCCATCAACGAGCGCATCGCACAGGTCCGCCACGACGAACTGCGCACCTTTGCTGCTGCGATTTCGCGTGCCTCTCGTCGCCTCATCGCTACGGCAGTCTCCGATGCTGACCATCAACCCTCGATGTTTATCGAACGCCTCGACCCATGGAGGCCTACCGACGAGCAGCCGGTGCGTCCTTACACCACAGTGGCTACACCGTTGACCGTCGATGGTCTCGTCATTCACTTGCGGCGCACCATCGAAGACGCCGAACGCAAACTTACCGCTGTCACCAACGACGTCGAAGCTCAAGCCCTTCAAACACATGCCGATCAGGCCGCCCGTGCACTCGCTGTGCTGGCCGACGGGGGAGTGGCCACAGCAGACCCGGATAACTGGTGGGGCCTCAACGAGCTGTCCACGACCCACCCGATCCACGGGGTGGACGAACACGGGGCGCCAAATAGGGTCCGGCTGTCTCCGTCCACCGTCGAAACTGCGGTGCAGTCACCGCTGCAGTGGTTTATCTACCAGGTTTCGACCTCCGCGGCAGGACCGGCAGCAGCCATTGGTACGTTCGTACACGCCATCGCCGAAAAATTCCCGGATGCCGACGTGGGGGAGATGTTTGGCGAGCTGAAAGCCAAATTCCCAGTTCTGGCCGCCGAAGCAGGGATCGACCCCGGGTGGGAATACGATGCCCTGTACGCCAAGGCCGAGCGTGCCCTGGAATTCTTCTATCAGTACGTTTCGGGGATGCGTACCGGGTATAAGACTGGGCGTGGCAAAACTGCCGAAAGTTTCGGTCCCCGGGAACTCGTGGCAGTGGAACGGCAGGTCACCGTTGATCTCGATTTCGACGGCCTTCAGGTGCAACTCAACGGTATTATTGACCGCGTTGAGGTGGACCAGTCCGGACGCCCCTACATTGTCGACCTGAAAACCGGGGCGACAGAGATTAGCGCTGAGAACATGACTCGTCTCCCACAGCTGGGGGTCTATCAAGCCATGGTCAAAGCCGGCGCCATTAAAGACCTTGTGGAACGCACCGATCCAGCCGGGGCTGCTCTGGTGCAACTAGGCAAGGCGCGCGCTAGCGTCCAGATCCAACCGCAGGCGCCACTGGAGCCTGGTATCACCTGGGCAGAACAAGACATTGCCGACGCTGCGCGTTGGGTCCAGGGTCCCTACTTTTATGCGGTCCACCAAGAAAACGAGTGCCGACTCAAAACGCTGTGCCCGCTGTGTCAGGAAGGACAACAGGTAACCGAATGGCTGATCTAACATGGGGTCACCCACCGCGCTATACCGCACGCGAGCTCACTGATCTGCTCGAGGATCACAAACCCGCAAGCAAGCGTCTGTATCCGACTGCAGAACAGACGGCCATCATTGAAGCGGGACCTGAGCCGCTGTTGGTGGTGGCCGGTGCCGGCTCCGGCAAAACCCATACTATGACCGACCGAGTCATCTGGCTCATTGCCAACGGTTATGTTCGTCCTGAAGAAGTCTTAGGCGTAACCTTCACTCGAAAGGCCGCCGGGGAGCTCGAAGCCCGTATTAACAATGCGATAGAACGTCTGGCTACCCGAACCGACCTTGACCTAGGGTTCGAGGCCGCAGACATCGGCCAGGCCACCGTCACGACGTACCACTCGTATGCAAACTCGCTGGTGGCCGACCACGGGCTGCGCATCGGCGTAGAACCAGATTCCCGACTTATCGGTGAAGCCGAATCCTACCAGCTGATAACTGAGGTGGCGCGGGAGCACGACTCCGATATCGACCTATCCGATGTCCACTCGGAAGACCTCATGACCAGCATTGCTGATGATGTCCGGGATCGCCCGCTGTCATCGACCATTAAGGCGATTAAGAAACTTGCCGGTGACTGTGCCGAACACCTGGTCGAACCCGATGAGGTCACTGCGGCACTGGCTGAAATGTTTGCTTTCGGACAGTCCCTGCCGGTTGGCAAATCCATGACCTCAAGCACCAAATCCCTATTTGCCGGACTCAAGCTGCGCACCAAAATTGCCGATATGGTCAGCGACTATCTTGAGCTGAAACGTACCAATAACGTCATGGACTACGGCGACCTGGTACGTTACGCAGCCATGATCGCAACGCAGCTGCCCGAAGTTCGCGCGATCGAGCGCGAAAAGTACCAGATCGTGCTGCTCGATGAGTTCCAGGACACTTCGCATGCTCAATTGAAGCTGTTTTCCTACCTGTTCGGTCGCGGTGATGGCACCCAAGAAGCCCACTCCGTCACCGCCGTGGGGGATCCCAACCAATCCATTTACGGGTTCCGCGGGGCTTCCGCTGGACAGTTGTTCTCGTTCGTCGAAGAATTCGGGGCCGAACAGCTTGTGTTGACCACCGCGTGGCGCAATAGCAGCCAGATTCTGGATCTCGCGAACCATGTGGCTCAACCTTTACGTGAAAACGCCGACGCCGGCCATCTGATTCCCGAATTGCAGCCACGTCACGGTGCTGAAGCGGGCACGGTAGAACTCAACTGGTTTGCCTCTGCCGACGAGGAAGCAGCCCATCTTGCCGATCGGATTAAAGAAATTGGCGTTGGAGAAGAAGCAAATACTGCGGCGATTCTGTGCCGGACTAAAAAACAGTTCGCTCCACTCATTGAGGCCCTGGAAGCACGCGGGATTTCCTATGAGGTTGTCGGTCTGGCGGGCCTGTTAGGTATCCCAGAAGTTATCGAAATCGTCGCCATCCTCAGAGTGCTGGCCGAACCCCAGTCTTCCGAGCCGTTACTGCGTCTGTTAACCAATGCCCGCTGGCGGATTGGGCCTGAAGACCTCTGGGTGCTCAACCAATTTGCTCGCACTCTGGACTATCAGGACCGCAATGATCCGCTTGACGCCGATACTTCACCCCAAGAAGACATCGACCATCCATCACTTGTCAGTGCCCTTTTGCGACTGCCCAAGGACAACTGGACCAGCCACACTGGCCAAAGCTTCAGTCCTGTAGGTTTCCAACGGCTCCAAGAGATTGGTGCGATGCTGCGGGACCTGATGCGCCAAATCCATCTGCCCATTCCAACATTGATCCGCCACATTGAAAAACTCACCGGCCTCGGTGTCGAAGTCGGCGTTCGCCCCGGCAACCAAGCCATTGAGGCCCGCCGGTATCTGGATGAGTTCCTACGCATCGCCGAAGTATTTCAAGCCTCCGCAGACCAGACCCGCACGCTGGACTTGGTTACGTTTTTGACCTGGTTAGAAACCGCCGCTGAGGAAGAAGACGGTTTGGACATGCCACCGGAACAACCCAAGCCCGGAGCGGTGCAACTGATGACCATGCACGCCTCCAAAGGACTGGAATGGGATGCGGTATTTGTGCCCGGCCTCAATGAGAGTAACTTCCCGGGCAAAAAGATTGACCTGTGGACGTCGAAGAGCCGCGGGGATCTGCCCTGGTCCCTACGCGGTGACCGCGATACCTTGCCAACCTGGGAACACCAAGCGGCAACCAACGTACGCGAATGGGCTGGCCTCTCCGGTGTCGACGGATGGTCAGACAAAATGGCCGAAGCCATGATGGAAACCCACGGCCGGGAAGTCCAGACGCTGAAACAACAGGTCCAGACACACGAACTCGGTGAAGCCCGACGCTTAGCCTATGTTGCCTTCACCCGAGCAAAAGACTTGTTGTGGGTCTCCGGTGCACACTGGCAGGGCACCACAAAAACCCCGGAACCAATGTCGGTGTTCCTCGAAGAGATGGTGCAGTACCAAGAGCAGCACGACTTGAATTTCAAAGGCTATTGGGCCGAAGAATTCCCCGAAGAAAACCCACGACGCTCCAAGGCCCTGGTCGCCCAGTGGCCCTATGACCCCCTGGACGGACCAATCCACTACCAGGTCGAAGCTCGCGACGACGGCAGACTGCCCGAACCAGATGCTGACGCCGTCGTGGTACGACGCAGTCACCCGCGTCGTGAAGTCCTCCAACGCGCCGCTGACCGCGTTCGTGGTGCAGCTACCGAGGACACCGAACTTCACGATGACTTAGCCCAGCGCATCGATTGGGTACTCGGTCGCGCTAACGTCCCGCTCACGCACGATGTGCCAATGCCGGAGCATATCTCGACGAGTCGATTTGTGGACCTGGCACGGGACCCAGAGGCAGTCGCCCGACAGATCCGCCGCCCGATGCCCCAACGACCCACGGCCGCTGCCCGTGAAGGTACGTTGGTGCACGAATGGATTGAACACTTCTATACCAAAAACCGGCCTGGCTTGACCCCGACCCTTGATATTGAAGAGACCGAGATCCTCGTGGACGCCGAATGGGACGAGGTGACCGGGCTAGCCGAGCTTCGCGAAAAATTCGAAGCCTCCAATTGGGCAGATAGAGTGCCGGTCATGATTGAAGCTGCCGTGGAAACCTCGGTAGCGGGACTGACGTTGCGCGGCCGGATTGATGCGGTCTTCCGCAGCGGGGGAGACCCAAATATCAAGTTCGATCCGGAGGCTACCTGGGAGCTCGTGGACTGGAAAACCGGACGAGTGCCATCCGATACGGAAATGCCCCAGCGCAGTCTCCAGTTAGCGATCTATCGGCTCGCCTGGTCGCGACTTTATGACATCCCCTTAGAAAATATCACCGGGAAATTCGTGTACCTTGCTCACGGGGTGGAAAAGACACCCCAGGATTTCGCGACGGCGGAAGAACTCGAACAGATCCTGGCTCGCGCCGTCGAGGAAGTCTAATCTTTTTCGAGGTTCTCTCGAACCATTTCCCAAGAGATCGGTTGTGTGTCTTCATCCTCAGCCGCTTCTTGGCGTGCTTCGCCTTCGGGAACAAGCTCGCCGTCCTCTGATAGCGAGTGCACTATCAGTTTCGCCTGGTGCTGTTCAGCAGCTTCTTCTGAGGCTGCCACATCTGTGACTGCCACCCGGTTGGACACCGCCTCGTCTACGGCGTCCTCGTCCGAGCCCTCTGCATCGGGTTGCTCAGCTGGTTCTGTTTCCTCCGTCGGCGTCCCGGTCGCCGTCGTGGCCGAAACCGGTTGGGGCACATGCTCGTCTTCTGATGCGAATACCACGTCATCGGCGGCTTCTTGGTCTGCGGATGGTTCCCAGAACTGTTGCCCGATATCCTGACCACCGGTACGTTCAATATCTTGGGTCAGCTCTGCCAGCATGCCCTGTGCTTCCGCGATGACCTCATCGTTGGAGGCCTGTATCCCCGACATCAAGTACTTCGCCAGCGAGAACTCTGCTGCCAAGGCGGCGCGCCGCATAATGTGGAGATCCACCTGATCCGACGCTACCGCCATGTGACGGTGATAGGCCGAAATCACCGCGTCCCGAAATTCAATGGAATCGGTGGATGCCAACCAGATAAAATCCTGGGCCGGATCACCAATGTGTAAATCTGTCCAGGCCGTGACACCCACTGCGCGGTTACGGTCGATCAACAGGGATGTTTCATCAAAATCTCCGTGCACGACGCGGGGTGTAAACGTCCACATCTGTCGTTCTTCGAACGCGTTTTCCCACCGGCGTAATAGTGCGGCAGGGACTTTACCGGTCAGGGCCATCTGATCGAGTTCAGAAAGTGAACGGGTCCGAATATCCTCGGCCCCATATGCGGGAAGATCCGCGGTCTCGACCACCGAACTGGGTAGCTTATGGATCGCGGCGATAATCCGACCGATATCATCAATCGTCTGGTCCTCAGCGTGCGTGAGCGTCTCCAAATCCACCGGCATGCCGGGCATCTGGTGATAAATAAAGGTCCGTAACGAATCGATCTGTACCGCCCCGGCCACTGAGGGCACCCGAAACGGAAGATGCGCTCGGATAGCCGGCGTAAAACCAGACAGTACCTGGATTTCCGTCTCCAACCGGAAGGCAGCCTGCGAGTTCCGCGGAGAACGCACACGCCAGTGATTATTGTCCGCATCGGTCACGATGGCAGAGTCAAAAGCACGCGGGTCATCCGGAGAAGCTGCGGCTTGGACAATATCGAGCCCGGGCATGGCTGCCGAGGCCAGTGCTGCAAGTTCCATGGCGGTACGTTTCATCACATCTACCTTACGCGGGTTGATGCCAGGTTGTTACCTACCCCGCTGGTGAGTCGAAAATCTTCAGCAGAAGACTAAGCTGGGACCTATGGATATGTTGCCCGATCTTGGACGTTTGCCCCTAGCCCGCGACGACGTGGATCGTGGCACCGAACTTCGCGACGATGAGGACTGGTTAGCAACCCTCTGGGACCAACCCGGCACCAGAGTGCTGTGGCTCCATGACCGAACCGCACCCATTTATGCCGGCCAAATTGTACTCGCCGCCCCGACCGGTGAACTACCTGACGACGCCGTATACCTAGGCCGCTCGGCACACCACCGCTCCAAACACAGCCAGTTCGTTGAACCTGCCGCCGAGCACGTCGAAATTATCCTGTTGGTCGCCGACTCCGATACTGAAGCACCTGAACTCAAAGACCCACAGGTCGGTGGGATACCGGTCGACCACCCGGATTTCATTGGGTGGCTGGGGGTCTCGGATATCGCTGCGGGCCTGAACGATCGTGACGTTGGCATCTTCGTGTCGGCTATTGCCATCGCAAACTGGCATAAAACGCATAAGTACTGTCCGCGGTGTGGCGCGAAGACAGAGTTGAAAAGCTCCGGGTGGGTTCAAGTCTGCCCCGAAGATGGTTCCGAGCATTTTCCCCGTACGGATCCCGCCGTTATCATGCTCATCACCGATCCGGATGATCGCGCGCTCCTTGGCAACAATCGTGCTTGGGGCAATAAACGCTACTCCGCGCTGGCCGGTTTCGTAGAGCCCGGTGAATCCCTCGAGGCGGCGGTCAAACGCGAAGTCTATGAGGAGTCCCGCATCATCGTAGACGGCGTGAAGTATATGGGTTCACAACCCTGGCCGTTTCCGCAGTCGCTTATGCTCGGGTACATCGGCAAGACCTCCCAGCCTCACGACGCGGTAGCCGATAAGGAAGAGCTCGCTCAGGTGCGCTGGTTCAGTCGCGCCGAACTACGTGATGAAGTAGAAAACGGGCGCATCTTTATCCCGGGCGCTTCCTCAATTGCCTACCACCTGATCCGCCACTGGTACGGTGGACCATTGCCACAACCGAGAACTTTAGAGAATTAGCCTTGCAAACTCCGGAAGATATTCTGACCGGTCTGGACGCCGAACAACGCCAGGCCGCAACCACCCTAACCGGCCCCGTCCGCATCCTTGCTGGTGCAGGAACCGGAAAAACCCGTGCCATTACCCACCGCATCGCCTACGGCGTCGCCACCGGGGTGTATAACCCGTATAACGTGCTGGCCGTGACGTTCACCGCTCGTGCGGCAGCCGAAATGCGCTCGCGGTTACGTGATCTGGGTGCCCACGGTGTCCAGGCGAGGACCTTCCACGCTGCCGCCCTGAGCCAGCTGCAGTATTTCTGGCAGTACGCTGTCGGTGGTGACATGCCTCGGCTGGTCGAACACAAAACCAACTTGATCATGGAGGCCGGCCAACGGCTACGCATGACGACGGATAAGGCCACGATCCGTGACTTGGCCGGCGAGATAGAGTGGGCCAAAGTCAATATGCTGACTCCGCAGACCTACCAACAACGTGCCGTCAATCGCACTATGCCGGCCGGCTGGGACCTGATCGCCGTCACCAGGTTGTTCCAGGCCTACGAAGACCTCAAATCAGATCGCGGCTTGATCGATTTCGAAGACGTACTGCTCATTATGGTCGGTATCCTCGAGTCCGAGCCCCGCATCGCGGCCGCCGTTCGAAAACAGTATCGTGTTTTTCTGGTCGATGAGTTTCAGGATGTTTCTCCGTTGCAGTACCGGCTGTTGCAGGGGTGGCTGGGCGACCGTGACGACCTGTGTGTGGTGGGGGATACCTCTCAGACTATTTATTCCTTCACCGGGGCAACCGCCGATTACCTCTTGGACTTCACCCAAGATTTTCCCGATGCCACCCAGATCAAACTCATCCGGGACTACCGGTCGACCCCGCAGATCGTAGATCTCGCGAACCGACTGCTTCAAGAACGTACTAAAGCCGATACACCGTCGATGCCACGTTGGCCCGAACCACTTGAGCTCATCTCGCAGCGTGACTCGGGGCCTGCACCCGTCTTCGCTGAATGCACTCATGACCAGGCCGAAGCAGAATGGGTTGCTACCCAAATTCAACAACTTCTGGCAGCGGGGCATAAAGGTGCCGATATGGCGATCCTGTTTCGAACCAACGCCCAGTCTGCGACTTTCGAACAGGTGCTCAGCGACGCTAACATTTCTTACCAAGTCCGGGGTGCTGAGCGGTTCTTTAACCGTCGGGAAGTCCGCGACGGTATTCTGCAGTTACGTGCCGCCGCAAAATCCGGTGACGGCGTTGCCGGGGCCGAAGTGGTCACCCGGATCAAGGACGTGTTGGCCTCCCTGGGGTACACACCGGTTGCACCACAACAATCCGGGGCGGTTCGAGAGCGTTGGGAATCGCTGAATGCGATTGTGAACCTGGCCGAAGACTTGGTGGCGACCCGCGGTGATCAGGTGACTCTTGACGTCGTTGTTGCAGAACTCGACGAGCGTGCCTCGCATCAACACGCCCCGGTCATGGAGGGAGTCACATTAGCTTCGATTCACTCCGCCAAAGGCCTTGAGTGGGACACCGTGTTTCTGGTCGGGCTAACCGAGGGGCTGATGCCCATTAGCTTTGCCACTGAAGAGAAAAACATAGACGAAGAACGCCGCCTGTTCTATGTCGGTATCACCCGGGCGAAAACGCAGTTATATCTGTCGTGGTCGTTATCGCGTTCTGCTGGCGGCCGGGCTAGTCGCCGGCCATCAAGGTTCTTACAAGCTCTCCGGCCCTCAACCACGCGAACGGCCTCAAGCTCAACCGAGCGCAAGGCTCGGTCTCGACGGGCTAAAGTCTC
>Ga0079225_10002177_pt1 | contig 11190 bp, 11 predicted proteins | sample Poulit2012_FD_76344 | JGI IMG/M metagenome (GOLD analysis project Ga0079225, IMG submission 76344) | Agricultural soil microbial communities from Georgia to study Nitrogen management - Poultry litter 2012 | ecosystem: Environmental > Terrestrial > Soil > Agricultural land | place: USA: Georgia...
CGCCCGTCTTGGACCCGCACTTTCGTCAGCCTACGCGAGCGGGGCGACAACGTCGGCGATTCTCGGCGTGTCAGACCGGCTCACTCTTGAGCGTCCCGAGGATCTGGTCGACGAGTCCGTACTCGACTGCCTCCTCGGCCGTGAGGATCTTGTCGCGCTCGACGTCGCGGCTGACCTCCTCCTGGGTCTTCCCGGTGTTCTCCGCGATCATGCGTTCCAGCTGCTCACGCATCCGGATGATCTCCTTGGCCTGGATCTCCAAGTCGGAGCTCTGCCCGTACATGCCCTCGGTGTAGGGCTGGTGGATCAGGATCCGGCTGTTGGGAAGCGTCATACGCTTGCCCGGCGTACCCGCCGCGAGCAGAATCGCCGCCGCGGAGGCCGCCTGGCCCAGGCACACGGTCTGGATGTCTGGCTTGAGGTAGCGCATCGTGTCGTAGATCGCCGTGAGCGCGGTCAGCGACCCACCGGGCGAGTTGATGTAGATCTGGATGTCACGGTCGGGATCCATCTGCTGAAGGCACAGCAGCTGGGCCATCACGGCATTCGCGACCTCGTCGCTGATCGGAGTACCGATGAAGATGATGCGGTCCTCGAACAGCTTGGTGTACGGATCGACGCGTCGGAAGCCGTACGAGGTGCGCTCCTCCCACTGCGGGATGTAGTAGTTCATGTTCGGAGCGAACTGCTGATGCAGCGGCGTGTCGTTCATCTGGGCTCCACTCGGGCTAGAAGCGGTGGTGAGGTCGGGAATGGGCGTGGCGGTCATTCGCTCGTCCCTCCCGCGACATCGCCCTCGCGCTGCACGACGTGGTCGATGAAGCCGTACTCGAGGGCCTGCTCGGCGGTGAACCAGCGGTCGCGGTCGGAGTCGAGCTCGATCTGCTGCACCGTCTGGCCCGTGTGGAACGACTGCAGCTGGTTGAGCTGCTGCTTGAGCAGCAGGCTCTGTTCGGCCTGGATCTTGATGTCGGACGCGGAGCCGCCCAGGCCGCCGGAGGGCTGGTGCATCATGATCCGCGCGTGCGGCAGCGCGTACCGCTTGCCCTTCGTGCCGGCTGCCAGCAGGAACTGCCCCATGGACGCCGCGAGGCCCATACCGACCGTGACGACGTCGTTGGAGATGAACTGCATGGTGTCGTAGATCGCCATACCGGAGTCGACGGAGCCGCCCGGCGAATTGATGTAGAGCCGGATGTCGCCCTTGGGGTTCTCGGCGTTGAGCAACAGCATCTGCGCACAGATCGCATTGGCGTTCTGATCGCGTACCTCTGCGCCGAGGAAGACAATGCGCTCTTTGAGCAGGCGCTGGTAGATGTGGTCGTCGAGGCCGAGATGGTTCTCGGTCTCACCTGCCATGCGGGGGCTCGTTTGCGAGTCGTTCTGCGTCGTGTTCACGAAGTCGACCCTAGCGAAGGGGCACGGGCAAGCCACGCGGGACGGGGGGTTGTTCGCTCAGGGCGCACGCGCCGGGGCATCACGTACGTGACGTGGTGCGCACTCCGTAAGGCAACGTGCCGCCTAGCAAGGCAAAGTACCGCCTAGCAAGGCTCGCGAGCCTTGCTAGGCGGGTTTTCCCACGACATCGTGGTAAAACCCGGCCACCCACAGACGGCTCACGGCCGCGGGATGTTGCGGATGTTCGACCGGGCCATCGAGACCGCTTCGCCGACGCCCCCGTTCATCACCATCTTCGAGACGGCGAGCGCGAACCCCGAGATCTGGTCACCCTTGATCGTCGGCGGGATCGACAGCGCAAGCGGGTCGGTGATCAGGTCGACGAGCGCTGGGCCCGGGTGCGCGAAGGCCTCTTGCAGGGCTTCCTCGATCGCGGTCGGCTGCTCGACGCGGCGTGCACGGATGCCGAGGGCGCTCGCGACGGCCGCGTAGTCGACGGCGGGCACGTCGACCCCGTAGTCGGGGAGCCCGTCGACGAGCATCTCGAGCTTGACCATGCCCAGCGTCGAGTTGTTGAACAGCACCACCTTGACCGGCAGGTCGTACATTGCCAGCGTGACCAGCTCGCCGAGCAGCATCGACAGTCCGCCGTCCCCGGACACCGAAATGACCTGTCGCCCGGGGTCGGTCATCGCCGCGCCGATCGCATGCGGGAGCGCGTTGGCCATCGACCCGTGCAGCGCCGAGCTCAGGAACCGGCGTTTGCCGTTCGGGTTCAGGTAGCGCGCCGACCACACGTTGCACATGCCCGTGTCGGCGGTGAACACCGCGTCCTCGGCCGCGACCCGGTCGAGCACCGACGCCGCGTACTCGGGATGGATCGGCGTGATCTCCTCGACGTTGCGGGTGTACGCGCCGACGACCTTGTGCATCAAGTCGTCGTGCTTGCGGACCATCTTGTCGAGGAACGCCCGGTTCTTCTTCTCCTCGACGAGTGGGAGCAACGCCTCGACGGTCGGGAGCACATCGGCGTTCACGGCGATGTCGAGGCTCGTACGACGACCCAGGTGCTCGGCGGCTCTGTCGACTTGCACCGTCGCGACGTCGTCGGGAAGGAACTGGTCGTACGGGAAGTCCGTGCCCAGCAGGAGCAGCAAGTCAGCACCGTGCATGCCCGCATGCGCGGCCCCGTAACCCAACAGCCCGGTCATGCCGACGTCGTACGGGTTGTCGTACTGGATCCATTCCTTGCCGCGTAAGGAATGACCGATCGGGGCTGCGATCTTGCCGGCCAGCTCGATGACCTCGTCATGCGCACCGGCGACACCCGCCCCGGCGAAGATCGCGACCGATCGTGCCCGGTTGATCGCCTCGGCCATCTCGGTGACGTCATCGTGATGGGGTGTCAGCGTCGGCTCACGTGGTACGTGCATCGCCGGCGCCGTGCCGACGGCGTCGAGCTGCGCGACATCGCCCGGCAGGACAGCAACCGACACGCCGTGCCGGCTCACGGAATGCTGCATCGCCGCCTGGAAGATCCGCGGTGCCTGCTCGGCGCGTCCGATCAGCTCGGTGTAATGCGAGCACTCGAAGAACACGCGTTCTGGATGGGTCTCCTGGAAGTACCCCATCCCGATCTGCGCGCTGGGAATGTGCGAGGCGATGGCGAGCACGGGCGCCCCGGAACGGTGGGCGTCGTACAAGCCGTTGATCAGGTGCAGGTTGCCCGGTCCGCACGATCCTGCGCACACGGCGAGCCGACCCGTGAGCTGGGCTTCGGCCGCGGCCGCGAAGGCCGCAGCCTCCTCGTGCCGGGTGTGCACCCAGTCGATGCCGCCCTTGGCGGACCCACCGGTCCGTCGCACGGCATCGACGACAGGGTTCAGGCTGTCACCGACGATGCCGTAGATCCTGCGTACTCCCGCGTACTGCAACTGTCCGATCAGTTGCTCTGCCACCGTCGCCATGACCACGAGTGTAGGTGTTCGACGCGACCACGGCTCGGTGCGACAACGCGCGCCTGACTGCGCTGGTCGAGTAGCCCGCCTGGATCACGCAGTGGCGAGGCCGTTGCGCGCATGAGCTGACGTACGAGTGCGTCGCCCGGTGGATTGGATTCGCCGCAGCACGGCCCGTGGCACGACGCAGTCGTCATGTCCTGCGCACGCCCGATGAGCGAGGAAGCGGTTCGACGGCCCGACTACGGGCGTTCGGCTTCGGTCCTGATCCGCGCCAGCGTCATCTGCATGCCGCGCTCGAGATCGGCCTCGAGCCCGGCGTTGCCGCCGAGGAACATCCGTACAAAGGTCTGCGACAGCTTGGACGTGCCGTTCGGTGCCGCGCGCCGCTCCGTGACCCGCGTGCCCGACTCGGTTGGTTCGAGCTCGTACGACCACACCGTCTTGTTCTCGAAGATGCGGAATGCGATCCGCTTCTCCGGGACGAAGTCGACGACCTTGGCGCTCGTGGGCCACACGGCCATCCCCTTGCGGTTGAGGTTGAGCGTCCTGGTACCCACGCGTACGTCCCCGAACACGAACATCTTGCGGCACTGCGGGCTCCACTCGCCCATCCGCGCGAGGTCGGAGACGATCGACCACACCCTTTCGACCGGCGCATCGACCTCTGTCGACAACTCGAGTACGTCGCTGAACGTCGTGTCGGCCATTGTTCTCCTCGGCTCAGGGGCGGGTATCGATGCACTCACATACTGCCGGTATCCGAATCGTATGGGAAACGCGACATACGTCACACCATGGGCGCAATACTCCTCACTGGCCCACCGAAACGCCCCACCGAACGAAGATCTGCCTTCGGCCGTACCGTCGCGGCCGAAGGCAGATTCGTTCGTCGTTGCTGCGGCTCAGATACTCGCAGCGGCATCGACCGGGGACTCGTCGTCATCGGACTCGTCGTCCGACTCATCGGAGAGCGTCCCGTCGGCTTGTAGCCGCTCGAGGTCGACGACGTTGCCGGACTTGTCGGTCACCGTGGCGCCCTCGACGATCTGTGCGAGCGCCTTACCGCGGATGACCTCGCTCATCATCTCCGGCACGTGGTTGTGCTGCATGATGTGCTGCGCGAACTCCTGCGGATCCTGGCCTGACTGCTGCGCGCGGCGCACGATGTGCTCGGTCAGCTCGGACTCTTCGATCCCGATCTCTTCGGACTTCGCGATCGCGTCGAGCAGGAACTGCGCCGCAAGGGAGTCGCGTACGCGCTTCTCCAGGTCGGCTTCGAACTCGTCGGCGGTCTGCTCCTCCGAGTCGAGGTAGTCGTCCATGGACATCCCGGCGTACGCCAGCTGCTGGTTGATCTGGTCGCGGCGACCGCTGATCTCCTCGTCGACGATCGAGTCGGGCAACGGGATGTCAACCCGTTCGAGCAGCTCCTCGAGCACCAAGTCGCGGGCCTCGCTGGCCTGCTCCATCCGCTTACCGCGCAGGACGCGCTCGTGCATGTCGTCGCGGAGCTCGTCGGCCGTGTCGAGGTGCGACGCCTCTTGCGCGAACTCGTCGTCGAACTCAGGGAGCTCCTGCTCCTTGACCTCGGTGACCGTGACCGTGACCTGGACAGACTCGCCCTTGAGATCGCCCCCGACGAGCTCGGTGTCGAAGGTGGCCGACTCGCCGGCCGACAGACCCGTCACTGCGTCGTCGAGCCCGTCGAGCATCTCCTGCGAACCGATCTGGTACGACATGCCCTCGGCCTGCGCCTCGTCGATCTTCTCGCCGTCCTTCGACGCCGACAGATCGATCGTGAGGAAGTCGCCGTCGGCGGCGGCGCGCTCAACGGTGGTGTACGTGGCGAAACGCTCCCGGAGACCGTCGATCTGCTCCTGCACGTCGTCGTCGCTGACGGTGGTGTCCTGGACCGTCACGGCGATGTCGCTGGTGCTCGGCAGCTCGATCTCCGGGCGTACGTCGAGCTCGGCGGTGAACTCCATGACCTCGCCGTACTCGAGCTTGGTGAGGTCGACGTCTGGCTGGCCGAGCGGCTCGAGCTCGTGCTCTTCGAGAGCCTTGCCGTACAACCCGGGCAGCGCTTCGTTGACGGCCTCGTTGAGTACCGCTTCACGACCCACACGCTGATCGACGATCTGCGGCGGGACCTTCCCCCGGCGGAACCCGGGGACGTTGATTTGCTGACCGATCTCCTTGTAGGCCGCGTCGAGGCTCGGCTTGAGCTCCTCGAAGGGCACCTCGACGGTCAGCTTGACCCGGGTCGGCCCCAGGGCCTCGGTGGCGCTCTTCACGCTGGGTGACTCCTCTTGATTGCTTTCTGAACGATCTCGGGGCCCACCCGTGAGGCTGGGCGCCTTTGCAGTCGGGATACGCCCCACGCTACGCGTGGGGACCCCCGGATTTGAACGCAAATCCGCTCCTGCCCTACTACGTCGGGATGACAGGATTTGAACCTGCGACCTTCCGCTCCCAAAGCGGACGCGCTACCAACCTGCGCCACATCCCGGCCAACGCACTGTAGCGTCCGGCCGAGTCTATGCGACCACGGTACTCGCACCCGAATCGGCCAGCCCACCACGCCGTCGAATCCGCCCATCAGGCCCGGGCTCACGCCGTGCATGGCAAAGGTGTGGTTTGCAGGGCTGCTACCCCATGCAAACCACACCCGCGCTATGTAAAGATCGCGAAGCGAGTGCCGGTTCCACCGCCGCGCGCCTCGGAGGCCGCCTCAGACGTCGTATGCCAAGACCAGCTCGTACCCGGCGTCGCTGTGGCCGACGATCCGCAACGCGGACTCGCCACGAAGATCGGCCAGTCCCCCGGTGCCCATGCCGGGCACCACCTCGACATCCGCTTCGACACCTTCGCCCGTATGGGTTCCGGCGTGGCGCAGCACGCATGAACCGTCGTGGCCGCCGATGGACCCCACGAATCGCTCGAATCCGATCACGGGTGCCGCGCCGTCCTTGTACGAGATGAGGTACGCCACCGTGCTCGTGCCTTCGACATCGCCGACGTAGGTGTAGGTGACGTCGGCGCGGCTCAGACCACGACTCGGATAGTACGCGTCGCCGATCGTCGTCCCTTCGGCGTCGATGTCGACGAACGCCGCCTCCGACCAACCCGTGACCGTGAATGTGCATTTCGCTTCGTTTCCATATGTCATGACACGAACGTAGGGATCGGATACGCCGTCGGTCTTGAAGATTCGCGTCAGCGCTCGCGCCTATGCTCGATGCATGGGCGACGAACCGCGTGGCATGCCGCAGGCGATCGTGCGCCCGAAGGCCGGCAAGACGACGTTCGACGTCGAGCGACGGCATCCGCGTGCCTCGCTCGCTGCGTTCGTGGACTACGCCTGGATCGTACGCTGGCACGCGCCAGAGCCGTACGAGCAACAGGTCGTCCCCCAGCCACGCATCCACATCGCGGCCGAGGACGGACGCCTTCTTGTCCACGGAATCAACCGCGACCCGTTCTTCCGTACGTTGACCGGCGACGGCCACGTCCTGGGTGTCGCCTTCCACGCGGGCGGGTTCCGACCACTGCTCGGGTCGAGCGTCGGCGCACTCGCGGGCAAGGTCGTACCCGCCGGGGATCTCTTCGGTGCCGATGACCGACTCGTCGCTCGCACGATCCTCGGCACCTCCGACAGTGAGGTCATGTGCAACGCACTGGACGACTACCTCGACGCGCGCAACGCGCGCCCCGACCCAACGGCAGATGAGCTCAGCACGCTCGTTGCCTACGCCGAGCGAACGGCCTCACTCACCCGCGCCGATGCGCTCGCCGCACACGCCGACATGAGCCTGCGTACGCTCCAGCGGCTGTTCACCGAGTACGTCGGTATCGGACCGAAATGGGTGATCCAACGCTTCCGGCTCCTCGATGCTGCCCAAGCGGCACACGACGGCACCGATGTCGACTGGGCAGAACTCGCGGTCACCCTCGGCTTCAGCGATCAGGCTCATTTGACGCGGTTGTTCACCCGCGTCGTCGGCACACCGCCCGCGACGTACGCACGCGACCCGCGTACCCGCTGACCGTCGGCCGCGGGTCGAATGGATCGGCGACCGGTCGTCATGGCATGATGGAGCGCGCTGCAACGTGCGGGTGTAGCTCAATGGTAGAGCCCCAGCCTTCCAAGCTGGTGGTGCCGGTTCGATCCCGGTCACCCGCTCCACACCACAAAACCCCAGGCCAGAGGCACAATTCCTCGACCTGGGGTTTCATCTTTTCAAGGTGCAGGCGACCCCTATGGCCATCAGCGGGTCATCACCCGCCTTCGGCTGGCGCCCCTGGCCGCGCAGTCCGTTCGCCCATCGCATCGGCAGTCTCGTGGTCGCGCGCACTGGTCGCGTGCTGGTAGATCAGCGCCGCTCGCATGCTGGCGTGGCCCATGCGGTGCATCAACGACCACGCCGCGATCGCAGAACACCCACCCATCAGCCGACTGACCAACGTGCCTGGACATCACAGCAAGCCGAACTACGCACATCGACGGCCATGGTAGCCCTCATGGCGGTGAGAATGCCCGCGATAACGGGCCCGAGTACGTTGGTGGACGATCCTCGATCGTCTCATCATGGGAGAGGTCGTCGGTTCGATTCCGATAAGCGGGCCCACTGACACAATGCCACCATGTCGCTGGTGCCTCCTCTGGAAATCTTGGAGACCGATCGCCTCGTCCTCCGGCCCCGCAGGGTGGACGAAGCCGCCATCTATCGCCAGTTGTGGACCGAGCGGGACTCACGAGTCCCGCCACATCGGAAGATCAGTGCCGAGGGCCGGCCGACCGTGGCGGACATCGCCGCGCACATTCGCGCGGAGCATGAGGCAGGGATTCTCGCGGTGGAGCGAAAGGATGTGGCCGACGTCATCGGGTACTGCGGGCTGGTCGTTGATGGGAACGGACCGCCCGACGAACCCGAGCTGGCCTACGAGCTGCTCCGCGCGGTGCACGGTCACGGTTACGCGACGGAGGCTGGCCGGGCCGTGGTCACATGGGTGAGCGACGTGGGCTATCGACGGTTGTGGGCGGGGGTTTGGGCCTGGAACGTCGCTTCGCGCCGGGTTCTGGAGAAACTCGGGTTCCGCGAAACGAGCCGAGCGAAGTCCGACCCTGCCCACGGTGACAACGTGCTAACCGTACGAGAGTTCTGACCAGTGTGCCTGGTGGCGCGAGCTGGTCGAACCGTTCCCTCGAGTCAGAACGCCCCGTCCCCGTACTTCCTGTCCGGCGGCTAGCACCGTCATCATCCTACGAAATGTAAGCATCTGATTACGCTAGGCGCTAGTCTGATGAGCGACATACTTCGGTACATCAAGTTTGATCCTTGAGCTCACGGGACGTGGCTCCGGCCCTGCTCATCGCCGCTCTCGATCCCTCCGCGCAGACTCCGGAGGCCACATCGGGTGGCCCCGAGGCCGCCCGGGCAGGTCCTCCTTGGATCGTCGCTTACCGGGACTGCACCTCAGCCGTCAGCCCACGTAACGTCTGGCGCCGCGACGGTCACTATCCAGTCGACGTTGACGACATCTCTGACTGCACTCCGCCGCAGCTTTCCGCAATTACAGGATCAGTTCGGTTGTATCCCGAAATCTGCGATCAAGCGGTGTCATGCGTCCGTCGCGGCTATTCTGCGAGTTCCTCGACGCATACGCGCAGGGACGTCCGCTGTGCGGGATCACCACCAAGCCGTTCCCGACACGACCGGATAGTCGGATCGTTTTGCCCTGGCGTCGGCAAGTACACGCTCGACATCCGCGCAGCCCCATGCCCCGCTTGCGGACCAGCAGCCGTCACGTTCGCCGCGTACGGTCCCCCGCGGTGTCGTGACGTGAGTGAACGCGCCGGTGATCACGTCGAGGACGTGATCATCCAGCCCGTCCATGAGGTCGGCAGACCCGCTGTCGCACGCATCGCATCCGCAGTCGGGGAGCAACGCGATCTCCACCGCGGGGGTGCCTGCTCCGAGCAAGACGCCATTGTCGGTCAGGCCTCCAAAGCCGCTGGTGCACACCAGTAGTGCGATGGCGTCATGTCGGTTTGGTCGGATCCAGCGCATCTGGCCCATGTCACCGCTGTCTGGGGTGCCGTCGCGCCACACACTTCTCCTGGCCTCTGCCGCCGTGACCGTCGCGAGACGCAACGCGGTCAACGCTCGGATCCACGCCTCGACCCGGGCCCCGATGATCCGATATTTCGCAGGGTCAGAGACCCGCGAGTACTCGGCCTCGTCGGGCTCGTCTTGGCCCCGATGCGGGTCGGGCCACGACGGTGTGGACGCGCCCGTCACCGCAAACTCAGCCTCGACAGCGGTGCGGACCGCCTCTACGTCCATGACGTCGAGCGTATGGCAGCCGACATGCTGGGACGACCGCCGTCAACGCCAGCCGTCAGCGGCCCGGCCGATCCCTGACCTGCCTCGGGGCCAGTACGATCCATTCACCGGTGATGCCGACCCGCCGTCACGGATGACGGCCCGACAGAACGCAGAACTCGTTGCCTTCGGGATCGGCGAGACAGACCCAGCTCTGGTCACCGGTCTGGCCCACATCGACGTGGCGGGCTCCGAGATCGAGCAGGCGACGCACCTCGGCACCTTGCTCTCGATCGGTGGGGCTGAGGTCCAGATGCAGTCTGTTCTTGACTGCCTTGGCTTCCGGTACGCGCGCGAACGTCACGGTCGGCGCGACCGGCCCGGGGTCGCGCTTCCCCTCCGACGTTCGCGGCGAACCGATCGAGATGACGTCCCCGTCGTCCTCGCTTGCCAGGACCTCGTAGTCGAGAACCGCGCACCAGAACCTGGCAAGACCAACGGGATCGGCGCAGTCGATCGCGAGCTCGGTGAACTTACTGGACATGTCACTTCACCTCCAAGAGTCAGCGGAGGTTCGAGATGGCCTTCCGCGAAATTCGGATTGCGCGCTTCGTCCCCACCTTGCCCACGTACGGGATCACTTCCTGCACGGTCACCGTCCGGCCGGTTCGAGCGACGATCGTGCGAGTCCAATCGGCCCCGCCGTACTGGATGAACGCTTCGTATACACCGATGGAATCCGCACCGATACGCGGCGGCTGCCAACGACGGACCTTCATCCACGCCTTACCGCCTTGGCCATCGGTCGTCCGGTGGGTTCCCCGGCAGGTCCGAAGGTAGGTGCGGTAGTAGCGCATCAGCGCCTTGGCACGCCGTACCGTCCGAAAGCGGGTCACGTCCTGATCAAGAGTCATGGATCGAGGTACGTTGACGTTGAAGAAGTACGCATCGCGTCGACTCACGCCCTTGAAGACCCGGTATCGGTCGCACTTCAAACGACCGTGTGTCTTGACAAAGCGTGGAGCGACGATTCCGGAGCGACCCTCGAGGCGCGTTCCGCCCTTCAGACCGGGAAACACCGACGCAGCCTGCCTCTTGGAGAGCAGATCGTGCGTCGTCAACCGTTCACCGGCGGCCGTCGCAGTCGACGCGGCGACCAGAGGAGTGAGCGCCATCAGCGCCACCGCTATCGTCAACAACCTTCGCATGAGTCCCCCGTGATTCCTCGGTGCCAGGAAGGTATGAACCAGAACGCCACTCAGACTAGCGGACTGTCACGCCCCACGTGTTGCATAGCGAGCGGTGTCCTGCGTGGCCAGCCCCAGTTGAGTCCCGCATCGTGGCGTAGCGCGGGTGGCGTGATCTTGCTCGGCGAGTCGCTGCGACAAGGACGCGGTCACCCGGACGTGGCCTGTCCGGGTGACCGCACGACTCAGCGCTCGGGCTTGATCAGTAGTACGTTCCCGAGGGAGCGCTGACCGGTCGAGTCCGATGGACGGTTGACG
>Ga0079225_10002178_pt1 | contig 11189 bp, 10 predicted proteins | sample Poulit2012_FD_76344 | JGI IMG/M metagenome (GOLD analysis project Ga0079225, IMG submission 76344) | Agricultural soil microbial communities from Georgia to study Nitrogen management - Poultry litter 2012 | ecosystem: Environmental > Terrestrial > Soil > Agricultural land | place: USA: Georgia...
AGATGCTGATCACTTCGTTGGTTGATTTCCTTAGCTAATTCATAACCGTACATATCCCGCTCGAGTAATAACTGTAAAACAAGGATCGATGTACTGCCTTTTACAAGTTCCCGTCTAAACATTCTTCTCACCTACCTAGAAATTTTAGGTACCTATACTATACATAATCCTTATCCGTTTGTAAAGCCCATTTTAATCCTTTTTTAACATGTTCGTTTGAATTGTTTGAAATTTTATTATATATTTATAATAACAAAGGCAATAAAAACAGGGGGTTATTGTATGTCAAAAGCTACCATTCGGGTAAATAATAATGGATCCTATCTAGTTACAGGGAATTTCGAAATAGTCGATGCGGAAGGGAATGTGTTCGAAACGAAGAAGGCTGTATCCCTTTGCCGTTGTGGCTTGTCTAAAATCAAGCCCTTTTGCGATGGGTCTCACCGAAAAAAGGGGTTTGAAAGTGTTGTAAAAGCTGAAGATTAATAAAAAAGGACTATCCATAGCTATGGATAGCCCTTAGGAGGAATAAAAATGTTAGCCTTTTTATTTGTCTTTTTAATTATATTTGTACTTTCCATTTTTATGAATACTATTTTGAATATGTGGTCCAAACGGAATATGGCCATGTCATTTCTCTATAGTTTAGGGTTGGCCATGGTCTTTACAATATTCTTTTCCTAAAACAACTTACTCTTCTTCCATTAAATTTATTAACTCCTCATCGTCTTCATATCCGGTGTGGGTTGGCGGTGTAACTCGCTTAATAAACAGGGCTAACACAAAAGCAACCATTGCGATATACATGGAAACGTAAAAAGCAAAAGTTACCCCGTCCAGCATAGCCGTCGCTTCTATTTCTAGTTCGTTAATCCGTTCGCCGGTCCTTTTCGCCTCAGCAAGTAAATTCATTCCCGTTGATTCCGTTCGATTCGTCATAATCGTTAGGAGAAGTGCCGTTCCAATGGCCCCGGACACCTGTTGCAAGGTATTATTCATGGCTGTACCGTGGGGATTGGAAATCATTGGTAGCTGGTTTAATCCATTCGTCATTACCGGCATCATTACAAGGGACATCCCCATCATTCTAACGGTATAAAGCATCATTATATAATAATATCCCGTTTGAAAATCAAGCCGACTTAAATAAAAGGTCGTCACAATAGTAATTGTAATTCCGATTAAGGCCATGGTCTTTGCACCATATCGGTCAAAAAGCCTTCCTACAATCGGAGACATAATCCCCATTAAAATGGCCCCTGGCAGCATTAAGATCCCTGATTCAAAGGGTGATATTCCGCGGATCATTTGGACATAAACTGGTGTTAAAATCATTCCGGAAAACATGGCCATGGACATGACAATAGAGATAGCTGAAGCTAGGGAAAACATTGGATAACGATAAATTTTAAAATCGAGCATGGGCTCTTCCAGCCTATTTTGTCTAAGGACGAAAACAAGTAAAGTTACCGCACCGATAATAATTGTTCCATAGGTTGAAAAGGCCGTCCAACCATTATCCCCCGCCGTACTGAAACCGTACAATAAACTTCCAAAACCGAGACTAGATAGGACTAGGGAGAAAAAGTCGAGCTTAACTTCCCTGTTAGGTGTAATATTCTTTAGCCGAAAGAAAGCATAGGCTAACGTAAATAAGCCGAAGGGTATAATTAAGGCAAACAAGACACGCCAGGAATATTGTTCGACAATCCAACCGGATAAAGTCGGTCCAATGGCTGGAGCGGTAAACATAACTAAACTGAATAGACCCATCGCAGTTCCCCGCCGTTCAACGGGAAAGGCAATTAACATAACATTCATTAATAAGGGCATCATCATGGCCGCACCAGCAGCCTGGGTCATCCTAGCAAGAACGAGCACTGAGAACACAGGTGCCACGACAGCTATAGCCGTTCCTAAGGTAAATAAAGTCATAGCCGTTAAGAATAATCTTCTGTTTGTATATCTTTGAATAAAATAAGCACTTGTCGGAATTAATATACCACTGACGAGCATATATCCCGTTGTTACCCATTGTACTTGAGAAGGTTTGATAGAGAAGTCTTCCATAATAGTCGGTAATGCTATATTTAATAACGTATTATTTAACAATGCGACAAAACCACCTAAGAAAAGTATGGCGATCATGCCATAGGGTGGATTTTCATGCATTTTCTTGATGTCTATTTCCATATAATTTCCTCCAAACAAAAAATAACACCTTAAAAGTCAAGCGTTAAAAATCAGGCCACCCTATTCACAAATAGGGCCACCTGACTTTTTAATAAATTAGCTTTGGTGTTTTTCTAAGAAGTCTAACATGAGTTGATATACTTTAATTTCGTTTTCCTTTTTGGAAAATCCGTGTCCTTCATCCTCAAGCACGAGATATTCAACGTCTCGGCCCAGATCTTTTAATTTAGCAACAATTTGGTCGGATTCCTCTTTGACGACCCTTGGATCCTTTGCTCCTTGAATGACGAGCATTGGTTTTGTCATCGTATCTAAATACGTTACTGGTGAGTCTTTAATAAATCTTTCTTTATCCCGCTCCGGGTCCCCTAACCAACGTTCCATGATTGGTTTCCAGTGCGGTGGTACAGAGTTTACAAAGGTAAATAAGTCCGATGGTCCAAAAATATCTACAATAGCTTTAAAATACTCCGGATGCCTTCCGTGGAGAAGTAAGGCCATATAGCCGCCGTAACTTCCACCGACTAGAAATAATTTCTCTGGACTCGTAATTCCTTGGTCAAAGAGCCATTTTATTCCCTCCACACAGTCCAGTCTTGGCCCGTGTCCCCAATCTTGTTCGACCAGCTTGACGAACTCGGCACCGTATCCCGTACTTCCTCTAAAGTTAGGTGCAAAGATTGTGTAGCCTCGATTTAAAAAGGACTGGAACATGGCGCGGAAGGTTTTTCGCTCAGCCGCTTGTGGTCCCCCATGGGGCCAGAAAATTGTGTGTCCGTTATCAAATTCTGGTTTTGCCTTAAATAATAAGGCTTCAATTTCCATTCCGTCAAAGGATGTATAGGTGACAACTTCTGGATCTACCATTTGATCTTCATCAACACCGAGCACATTATTTTTCGTTATTTGTTTCCAATTAGCTTTGTCTTCTAAAACAAAGATATTCATCGGTAATGTTGCACTTAATCCGAGTAAATAGACGGTTCCTTTTTTTGTTATATGGATTTTATATAAAACATCAACGGGTGTGTCTATTTCCGTTAACGCTCCTTCAGCCAAATTATAGGTGTATAAATTATCGGTTACTCCTTTTTCTGTAATGAGGTAGAAGGTTTTTCTTTCTTTGTCCCATTTGATGGAAGTGATGCTTTCGTCTTCGATGGTTAGGACTTTTTCAAATTCCTTCCTTGTTAGGTCAAATTTCGCCAAGTAGGAATATTCCGCTCCGTAATCTGTAATAAAGTAAATTGTCTCGTCATCTGTAAAGGTCGTGCCATATACGACGTGGACTTCTTCTGGATTTGGTGTTAAATAATGCTTTTCTCCCTTTGTAATTACGTGGGATACCATATACGTATTGGCATAAGTTTGTAAATAAACAAAGGATTGTTCGTCTGGGGAGACGGCTATTAGTGTTGTTGGTGCCTTGTCTCCTTCGTTTAGAAGTTCATCTTCGCCTGTGGCTAAATTTCTCACTCGGGTATTCATAAATGATGGGTTGTCCTCTGAGGTTACATAGTAAATTCGCTCGCCATCTTCGCTAAGGTGGGAGTAATAGTATTTATCTTCTGCTTTACCTGTGATTAATTCTTGTGGTAATCCTCCTTCAAAGGGAAGGGCATATATGTGGTAGTTTTCATCTCCATCCTTATCGAAACCAGCCAGTACATACCTATTTTCAGGATCAACCTTTAAAAAATTGCAAGATTCATCAATTTGGGCAAAGAGATATGGGTATTCACCCGGTAAATCAATTGCCCATACATTCATCTTGCCATTTAAGTTCGTGCTAAAAATTAACTTTTGCTCATCATCGCTTACTGTAAAATCAGTTATTGCATAGGTCCTGAAAAACTGTTCAACGGTTGGTTTTGGAAATTTAATCATCGTCCATCCTCCTTTATTTCTTCTAATATTAATTTATTTCGAGACTAGAAACAACCTATATACTTATTTTGTTGGTAATGTTATGGTGAAGGTCGTTCCTTCGTTTCGTTTACTATTTACCATAATCGTGCCATCGTGTAGTTCAATTATTTTCTTTACAATGGATAGGCCGAGACCAGTACTGGGTTTTGTTCTCGTGCGGGCTTGATCGGCTATGAAAAACCTCTCGAAAATCCGAGGTAAATACTCCTCATCGATTCCTATTCCCGTATCGGTAAAGCTTACAATGACCTCTGATCTGTCCAATTTCACTTTAATTCTAATTTCTCCCCCATCCTCTGTATAGCGAATGGCATTAGACATGATATTTGACCAGACTTGATGAAGTAGTTTTCGTTCTCCAATAATTTTAACTGAGGGTGTGTCTAATTTTACCGATAAATTCTTTTCCTTCCACTGCCACTCTGTTGTATTTATCACATCTTGAAGCTGTTCTTCGAGGTTAAATTCAATTCTTTCTTGGATAACCTGCTCTTGATCTAACATGGACAAGGTTAAGAGTTGTTTACTAAGAGCGGATAGACGGCGTGATTCCTTTTCAATAATGGACAAATAATGTTTTCGCTCTTCTTCTGTAAATTCCTCTTCTTGTAAGGCTTGGGAGAAACCTTGAATCGATGTTAATGGTGACTGTATTTCATGGGAGACATTTGAGACGAATTCCTGCCGTTTCTTTTCTATTTGTTCAAGGCTTTCACTCATTGTCATAAAATCAGAAGCCAGTCTTCCGATTTCGTCTGTTCGATTTACATTTAATTTGATGTGGTAATTCCCTGCGGCAATCTTTTTTGTCGCTTCCCGTAAACTAATTAGAGGCTGAACAATAAATCTAGTGCTTATTATAATGAGAAGGAGGGCTAAGGCTAACATTAATATGAATAAAATAACTTGAAAGGCTCGCATTTCCCAGAACATTATTTCAGTATCTGCTCGGACGAAAAGTGCCAGCTTTTCCCCTTCGACCTCAATCGGGACGCCGACGGAATTTTTTAATTCATTACTGAAAAAGCCAATGATAAAAGGTTTCCATGGGTATTCTCTAATTCCATGGTACTCTCCCCCTGATAAAACTGTTTGTAGATCCTTTTCGTCAATTTCCTCTGACTTAAAAGGTTCTCCATAACTTCTTCGATTCAACTGTTCATCCACAACATGGACTTTATATCCGAGAGTGGCAATTCTTGATAAAAATTCAGGAATAAACTCTTTAGGGTTTTCTTCTAAAATTTCTCCAATTTGAATGGCGATATTTGTAAGCTTTTCATCGTTTGCGGGCTTAAGGTGATTATGGTAGTAACTGTTTGTCATAAGAAAAGCCGCAATCGTACTGACCACTATAATAGCCATTGTCATCGTTATAATTCGGACGTATAAGGTGCGCATACTAGCCTCCTGCTTTTCTTACTGGAATTAATGAACTTCTAACTTATACCCTAACCCTCGAACAGTTTCAATGGAAAAGGTGTCATCTAAACCAGTAAATCTTTCTCTTATTCGTTTTATGTGTACATCGACGGTGCGATCACTTCCTGTAAAATCTAAACCCCAAACGAGTTCGATTAATTGCTCCCGGGTAAAAGTACGGCCTGGGAAACTTCCTAATTGGGCTAGTAACTCAAATTCCCTTAAGGGAAGAGTAACGACTTCACCATTTGATGTCACATCATAGCTCTTTCGATTAATAGTCGTATTTCCAAATTTAATAATTTCTTCACTAACCATGTTGTATCGTCTTAATAGGGCTTTTGTCCGAAAGAGTACTTCCCTAGGTTCAAAGGGTTTTACTATATAATCGTCAGTTCCAGCTAAATAGGCTCTCTCCTTATCGGTAATCTCCCCTTTTGCTGTTAACATCATAATGGGGATATCGTATTCCTCCCGGATCTTTTCACATAGTTCATATCCATCTATATTAGGCATCATTATATCCACAATCGCTAAATGTACGGGGGTTTCTTGTAGTAGCTCTAAGGCTTCTTTTCCATCTGAAGCGGATAGGGTATCGTAGCCTTCTTTTCGTAAATACAAGAGAAGTAGTTCTCTTATATGGGGATCGTCGTCAACGACAAGAATTTTAATATGCATAGGTAATCCCTTCCTTCTTAGCATAAAAACTGCTCTCTAATTAAAGAGAACAGTTTTATGATCCTTCATTACAAAGTTTGATCGATAACATCAATGATTTGATCTGCGTAATTGTTTGCAATTTCTTCTGTTTCCGCCTCAATCATAACTCGAATTAATGGTTCTGTTCCAGACGGCCTTACTAGGACCCGGCCCTTATTACCTAATTCTTCTTTAATGGATTCTATAGATTTTTGTACATGATCATTGTTTAATGCCGCTTCTTTATCTGCCACTTCTATATTTTTTAATACTTGTGGATAAACAGGCATTTGCTTGGCAAGTTCTGATAAGGGCTTACCTAAATCCTTCATCACATTAACTAGTTGAAGGGCAGTAAGTAATCCGTCCCCACATGTACTATGGTCTAAAAAAACGATATGGCCGGATTGTTCACCACCTAGATTGTAGTCACCTTCACGCATTTTTTGAATGACATGCCGATCGCCCACATCAGCTTGGATGCTGCTCATTTCGTTGCTTTCTAAGGCTTCATAAAAACCTAAGTTACTCATAACGGTTGAGACGATGGTATTTTTATTTAAAAAACCTTTGTCATTCATATACTTTCCACAAATAAACATGATCTGATCGCCATCTACAATATTACCTTTCTCATCTACGGCAATTAATCGATCACCATCACCATCAAATCCTAAACCAATGTCGGCTTCCTTTTCTAAAACGAGTTCCCTTAATTGCTCAGGGTGTGTGGATCCAACCTTATCATTAATATTAATTCCATTCGGCGAAGATCCAATAGAGGAAATTTCCTCAGCCTCTAAATCGGCAAATAAGTGGGTCGCTAAACTAGAAGTTGATCCATTGGCCGAATCTACTGCAATGTGTAGTCCTGAAAAGTCCTGATCGATTGTATCCTTTAAATAGGATAAGTATTTTTGGCTGCCCTCAAAATAGTCATTTGTCGTACCCACATTTTCTCCAACCGGACGTGGTAATCTATCTTCCTCGTCTATCAATTGCTCAATTTCATTTTCCTGTTCATCGGTTAATTTGAATCCATCGGGACCAAAAAACTTAATCCCATTATCTTCATAAGAGTTGTGCGATGCAGAAATCATTACGCCGAGGGCAGCCTTATCAGACTTTGTTAAATAAGCGACTCCTGGGGTGGAGATTATTCCTAAACGCATCACCTCAGCCCCAACGGAGAGTAATCCACTAATTAAAGCAAACTCTAATAAATCTCCAGATATTCTCGTATCTCGACCTACTAACACCTTTTTATTTTCCAAACCCTTTGTCAAGACGTGACCTGTGATCCTACCAAGTTTGTAGGCCAATTCCGGGGTTAGTTCTTTATTTGCTATCCCCCGAACTCCATCTGTTCCAAAATACTTTCCCATATTTGATATCGCTCCTTTATTCCCTACCGTGTGCTATCTATATTTCCCTTTAGGAAATGATTATTGTTATTTCATCAAATTGTAATTCAATATCTAAATCATCTAGCACATCTTCCGGGCCTTCAATCAAGACTGGGGCAGTATGTTCTCCTTCCCCAAGACCTTTAACATCTATATATAAACGGAAATCCCCTTTAGTTAGATGCTTAACGATAGTTTCGTCTCCTACTATCGTTAGAGTGTTTACCCTCTCTCCACTATTTGGAATTTCTACCGTTTCATCAACTCCCACATTATCTATATTAATATCCACCTGGTCAAAGGTTTTTGTCTGAATAAGTTCAAAAGTGACCGTTATGTCTAGCTCTTCGAAACCTACCCCTTCCATAGTCGCCAACTTCACTGTAGTCGCTCCTGAGGTCGTTATTGACGATAAATCAATAGGTTCGGTTTCGATGGCCTCTAGTTCTTGTAAAAGATTATTGCTGGCAAAAACCTCAATTGTTTCAGGCTCGACCGTCATATTTGATATTTCTAGGCCATCTGGTAGCTTGCCTATCGTTCGAACATCGACATCAACTACTTTACTTGGATTATCAATATTAACGGAAACGAGAACTCGTTCGGGCTGCGTCCTTACGTCTAGACCATTACCTTGACTATCATAGACGTTAATTGGTACTTCCCGTTTATTAATCGGTTCCGTAAGACCCTCTACATCGATAAAAACTTTAACGATGGCTACCTGATCAATTAAGCTCCTAGAGCTAGTAATTGTAATCGTCTCCGGATCTAGCGTTGTTTCCCCAAGTTCATAGCCAAAGGGAAGCTTATCGACGTTAATATATTCAATTTGAACCGGAAATTCGGCTGACGCTCTTTCTTCAATGGTGATTGATATTGTCTTCGGTTCAATATATATGTTTAGTTCATCCGGTACTCTTTCATATTCAATATCGACATTATGACTTCCTTCTTCTAAATCAGTTAAATTAACAAACAAGGTGAAATTTTGTTGTCTTGCGGCTGGTATTAAAATGCTATTTGGTCCTTCTAAGGTAACCGTAACGTAATCAGGGACTCCACTAACAACATATTGATCACTATCAATCCGAATATCTACTGGCACTTTTTCTAACACTTGAACAGCATTAGTTCCACTTGGCACCCTAGGTTGATTCGATTGAATAGAGGATGTTTCAAAGTAGACAAAAACATAAAGTAATATTGCGAAGGCAAGGGAAACACCGCGGACGAACCATTTGCTACTAAACCATTTATCCATTTTTCTTTCCCCTCCATCCCCACGCTTTTTTCCTGTGGTCGGAATTTTTCAGGCTTGCTGTTAGATTATCCTCTAAATACGTTCTTAATTCTCCTTCATCCATATCTCTACTTAATTTACCGTTTTTCGTTCCAGATACATGCCCTGTTTCCTCGGAAACGATAATCGTTAATGCATCTGTCACTTCACTAATGCCGACAGCCGCCCTATGCCTTGTACCTAAATCCTTTGATATTAATGGACTTTCGGACAAGGGTAAATAACAGGCCGCTGCTACAATAGTCCCTCCCTTTACAATAACAGCACCATCGTGCAAGGGCGTATTCGGTGTGAAAATATTTGTTAAAAGTTGATGGGTTAACCTTCCGTTTATCGGTATTCCAGTTTCAGCATATTCTCCAATACCGGTTTCTCGCTCAATTGTAATGATTGCACCAATTCTTCTTTTCGCCATATAATTAACGGATTCTATAATTGCATTAATAGACTCGGTTAATACTTCCTCTTCGGAACGGGTACTTCGAGTAAAAATATTTCCTCTACCCAATTGCTCAAGGGCTCTTCGTAATTCTGGTTGGAATAATATAATAATAGCTAAAAAACCCCATAGAATTACTTGATCCGTCAGCCACTTTAGCGTTTGTAACTTTAGAAAAACACTCGTCATTCGAACCGCTAAAATGACAACAATCCCCTTTAGCAATTGTATAGCTTTTGTTCCCCTAATTAACATAATTAATTTATATAAAACATACCAGACGAGAATGATGTCTACGCTCATCCAGAACAGTCTTAGTAGGAGTTCCCCATCAAGCATGCCAGCACTTCCTTTTACATTTATTGTCTACAAAATTATAATTGTACTCTATATTATAACACATTTATCCTTTGACATGCCATGGACATAAGGTCTGTAAAGCTTACTTAATACCTAAAAGTTCCTCGAAAAATTTGTTCATTTCATACCATGCCCATTTAAGGGCTTGATCGATATGTTTTAGCTCACCAGATATATTGTCCAGAGAAGCTGATAAACCTTTATCCGTTAATAACTCGCCATTTACTAGAGTCACATTTCCTTCAATTTGGCCGTTAACTTTCAAATTACCATTTTTAATGAAAAGATCCCCAGTTACAATAATATCTTCAGGAACAATTACAGTATTTCCCTCTATGACAAGATTATCAATTTTTGACACAACTAACTTATTATTTTTATCCCAGCCGGAAAAAAGACTTCCAATAAAAAAGAACAAGAGTAGGATTGCAGTAGCAAGGTATGGATGATTATTAAACCAACGCCGATACTTCATATGTTTCTTTTCTTGTGGAAGCTTATTCATCACGTCTTCTGTAAAATTGATTGGTGCATTTAATTTTTGTGTACTTTGGATGAGGGTAATCGTTCGGCTTAATTCGTGAAAATGAGCTTGACAACTTTCACATTCTTGTAGATGAGCACTTAGGTCCTTTTCATCTACTAATGATAACTGACCGTCTAAATAATCGTGCATTAATTGAATTTTCTTTTCACATGCCATAAATATCACCCTTTACAAATTACGAAGCTTTTCTCTTAAAGCTTCCCTTCCTCTATATAATCTAGTCTTTACCGTTCCTAAAGGTATGTCTAAAATTTCACTAATATCCTTTAAAGGAAGTTCATCTATATAGCGTAAAACAACTACACTTCGGTATGTATCCGATAAGGCTAAAATATGCCTTTCAATTTGCTCCTTTAATTCCAAGCGTTCGAATTCTTCTTCCGGTAAACTTTCTTCTGATGCTAGTTGGGAATACATATTTAAATTGTCCATTCCTTTAACTGGCTGTTCTAAGAAATAATCCGGTTTTCGCTTTCGTAACCGGTCGATCGTTAAATTTGTTGCGATCCGGTACAGCCAGGTAGAAAATTTCCGGCGATCATCAAAGGATTTAATATTTACATAAGCCCTTACGAAGGCTTCTTGGGCTAAATCCTCGGCTTCATGAGTACATCCGGTCATGCGAAAGCAGTGATAATAAATTCGATTTTGATAAAAGGAAACGATTGGCTCAAAGGCTTGTTGATCCCCTTTTTTTACTTTTAATATACTTTCTTTAATAAATGTTGGCTCCATATTTATTCCTCCGCTAATTTTGGCGGTATTTTATATACGTTTAAGGCGTTTAAAAAGTTTCATTCGAAGGGTTATTTCTAGAAAAAGGATTTTTTCCATTGTACCATATTTAGAATAAACAGGAGTAATGACCTTTGGCATATTCTATCTTTC
>Ga0079225_10002180_pt1 | contig 11182 bp, 11 predicted proteins | sample Poulit2012_FD_76344 | JGI IMG/M metagenome (GOLD analysis project Ga0079225, IMG submission 76344) | Agricultural soil microbial communities from Georgia to study Nitrogen management - Poultry litter 2012 | ecosystem: Environmental > Terrestrial > Soil > Agricultural land | place: USA: Georgia...
GAGCAGATCCCCTGACCTGGTGTGATAGACCTTGGTCGCTCCCGTGACGCTTAGCTTCGGGTTCTGGGTTTCCCTCGTCGCCATCATCCCTCGCGCTGCCCTGCTCGGCACTGCGCTCGAGTCCCTATCGGACAGAGCGGCTTCTTATGTGGAGATATCAGTCTGTAACTAACCGACTTAGCGCGTCAAGCCGTCTTCATCCAAAGGAGGGTCTTTACCCAATTCCGGCAGTATTCCTTGCTTGCACGCTTTGTAGCTTTCCTACATCCTGATGCTGTCGCGGCGGGCCGGACTTCCAGGTCGACGCGCCGGGGCGGCTAAGGTGACAGGACCAGAGGGACGGTTTTGGTTAGACGGGAAGCGCTGCGGAACGGCCAGATGGCGGAGACCGCCGGTCGCCCGGCCTACGACAGGCCGGTTCCGGACATCCTCTCGCAAATAAAGGATAGCTATGGAGAGCTGCGCCCCGCGGAGCGGCGGGTCGCGGATACGGTACTTGCCGATGTCAGTTTCTGTGTCGACGCCTCCAATGCGGAGATCGCGCGCCGCGCCGAGGTCAGCGAGCCAACCGTCACCCGCTTCTGCCGCGCGATCGGTTGTGAGGGAGTTCGCGACTTCAAGCTGAAGCTCGCGCAGAGCGTGGTGGTAGGCCGCCTTTATCTTTCACCGGCGCCGCCACCTGAAGTGACGGAAGACGGCTCCCCTTTGTGGAACGTCCTATTCCAGGAAGCGCGGAATGCCTTGAGCGCCGTCGAGCGCAGCATCGACCCCAGGGCGGTGCTGGAGGCTGCTGACCTGATTGCCGATGCCGGGCGGGTCCTGGTGTTCGGCCTTGGTGGCAGTTCGAGTTTTCTGGCGCAGGAAACTGAAAACCGTCTCTTCCGCTACGGCGTGACCGTCGCTGCCCACTCCGATCCCTACGTCATGAAGATGACCGCGTCGACCCTGAAGCGGAACGACGTGGTGATTGCGATTTCCGGCACCGGCCGTACCCGGGAGGTGGTGGATGCGGTGGTGCTCGCAAAGCACTACCGGGCCCGTGCGCTTGCGATCACCGCGCCGAACAGCGATCTGGCCGCCGCCGCCGATGTGGCCCTTGCGGTCGATGTCCCCGAGTATCCGGATCCCCTGAAGCCGACCGCCTCGCGCTACGCCTTTCTCGCCGTCATCGACCTGGTGTCGACCGCGGTGGGCTATCGGCTGGATCCGGAGGCCCGCGAAACGCTGCGTCGGATCAAGTACACCGTCCTCAACCATCGCCGGGGCAGGGTCCTGGAGCCGCTTGGCGACTGACAAGCGGCGGCGCATTTCTGCTCGGTCAACCGATCCGGAGAAACGTGAATGCATGACAGGGTAGGTTTGAACGAGTCCGACGTCTGGCTTGGCCATCTGGGGGATGCTCTCGAAGGGGGCGACATCCCGGCGGTCCTGGCGCTGTTTCACGAGGACTGCTACTGGCGCGACTTCCTTGCCTTCACCTGGAACGTGAAGACCGTGGAAGGCAAGGCGTCCCTGGAAGACATGCTGGAGCACACCCTGAGCAGCACGAGGCCAAGGGGCTGGAAGGTCACCCGCATCGAAGAGCTGGATGTGGCCGAAAGCCGGATCTGGTTTCGCTTTGCCACCGCGGCGGGCGAGGGACTGGGTATCGCCACCCTGCAGGATGGCTTGTGTCGCAGCATTCTGACCACGCTGCAGTCTCTCGTCGGCCATGAAGAGCCTTCAGGACGACGGCGCCCCCTCGGCGTCCGCCATGGGGCGAGCCGTGCTCGCCGGACGTGGACGGAGGAGCGTGCAGCGGAGCTTTCGGGTTTCGAGCTGGGACAGGATCCCTACTGCCTGATCATCGGAGGCGGGCAGGGCGGCATCATGCTGGGCGCGCGTCTGAGGCAACTGGGGGTCCCGGCGCTGATCGTCGAGAAGAACGCCCGGCCAGGCGATTCCTGGCGCAACCGCTACCGCTCGCTCGTGCTGCACGACCCGGTCTGGTACGACCATCTACCCTATCTTCCGTTCCCCGAACACTGGCCGGTCTTTACGCCGAAGGACAAGATGGGCGACTGGCTGGAGATGTATGTCAGGGTGATGGAACTGGTGTACTGGGGCGGCACCGAGTGCGTTTCTGCTGCCTTTGACCAGGAGGAAAAGCGCTGGTCAGTCGAGCTGCTGCGGGACGGCAAGGCTGTCACGCTCCGGCCGACCCAGCTGGTCTTTGCCACCGGCGCCTATGGTCCGCCGAAGCTTCTCGAGCTTCCGGGCCAGAGCAATTTTCAGGGAGAAGTGCATCACTCCAGCCAGTACCGGGACGGATCCGCCTATGCGGGAAAGCGGGCGGTGGTTATAGGCGCGGCCAGTTCCGGGCACGATGTTTCGGTCGATCTCTGGGAAGCCGGCGCCGAGGTGACGATGGTTCAGCGCTCGCCCACGACCGTCGTGCGATCCGAAACCCTGATGAAGTTTGGCTTCGACATCTATTCGGAAGAGGCCGTAGAACAAGGCATCGATGTCGATACCGCGGATCTGATGGCCGCCGCGACGCCCTTCGCCCTGCTGCCCCCATCGCAGAAGGCGCTTTATGATCGTATTCGCGCCTACGATGCCGACTTCTACCGTAAACTTGAAGAAGCCGGCTTTCTGCTCGACTTCGGACCGGACGAGACCGGCCTTCTGATGAAGGCCTATCGCACGGGGTCGGGGTACTACATCGACGTCGGAGCCTCGCAGCTCATCATCGATGGCGAGATCCGGATCAAGTCCGGGGTGGAGGTGGAGGGCCTGACCGCTCAGGGTGTTGCCTTCAATGACGGCACGGAAATTCCCGCCGACGTCGTCATTCAGTCGACCGGGTTTCACTCGATGCATGAGGTCGTGGCGCAGATCGTCTCCCGCGAGGCGGCCGATCGGATCGGCCCTTGCTGGGGGCTCGGGTCCGGGACGCGGCATGACCCGGGGCCGTGGCACGGAGAACTGCGAAACATGTACAAGCCGGTTGCTCAGGAGAACCTCTGGTTCCATGGTGGCAACCTGGCCTTGAGCCGCTTCTTCTCGAAGTTCCTGGCCCTGCAGATAAAGGCCCGGATGGAAGGCCTGGCGGGCCCGGTATATGGCGCGCCGGCCACAGGCCTCAGATCGGCTCCTTTGGCTTCCGCCCGGTAATCCGGGAAAAGGCGGGAGTCGCCAGCACCACGATCATGATGATGCGCACGATGTGGTGGGTGGCGACCAGCGCGGCGTCGGAGCCCAGGGCGATGGCGATCAGACTCATCTCCGCAAGGCCCCCAGGCGCATAGGCTAGCACCAGAGGACCGAAGCCGATGCCGAGCCAGAGGTCGAGCAGACCGGCGAAGAGCAGCGTGATAACCACGAGGATAAGGGTCGCGCCCAGGGAGTCGCGCAGCGCCTTCAGGATGAAGGACACGCTGGTGTTGGCGAAGCGTGCCCCGATGGCGGCGCCGACACCGACCTGCGCGGCCGCGACGATCTCCGCGGGTGGGGCGGCGGAGGTGACTCCCGCCAGATGTACGGCAGCGCTTGCAAGCATGGGGCCGACGATGGCCGCAGCCGGCATGCGGATCGCCTTCCCGGCGAGCCAGCCTACAATACCGGTCGCTCCCAGGACGAAAAGATCGAGTACTTCCGCTTCGGCCAGGGTCGGGCCCGGCACGCCCACGCCGCCGGTGGGGCTGATGTCCAGAAACCAGCGGAAGGCGAAAGGGATGGTCAGCACGACCACCAGGATCCGCGCCGAGTGGACGAGCGAGATCAGGCGACCATCTCCGCCGTAGGCGGTACCCATGAGCACCATCTCGTTGAGGCCGCCGGGCGTTGCGGCAAAATAGGCCGTCACCCGGTCATAGCCGCATAGGCGCTGGAAGAAGTAGTAGCAGGCGGCTGTGCCGAGCAGGATGTAGAGCCCCATCGCGACGAGGCTGATACTCCACTCGCCCAGCACGGCCAGGATTTCGGGGGTGAAGCCGCTGCCCAGCATGACCCCCAGCACCATCACCATGACGGTGCGCAATCCCGCCGCCATCGCGATGGGGGCGCCGGCCATGGAGGCCAGGGTGGTGGCCAGCATCGAGCCGATCATCCAGGGCAAGGGCAGGCTGACCAAAGCCGCCAGCCAGCCGCCGGCACTGCCTAATATCAGGGCGAGGAGAATCGCAGGCCAGCGCCGCAGAGGCGGCAGCAGCGAGCGCTTGTCACCAAATCTGCGGGATTTTCCCGCCTCCGGTTGCTGCACCCGCTCCTCAGTCCTTGGCGATGCGCTCACATAGGCGTTCCATGAAGGCCTCGCACTGGGCGACCTGTTCCAGCGCAATGAACTCGTCCGGCTTGTGCGCCTGGGCGATGTCGCCGGGGCCGCAGACCACCGAAGGAATGCCCGAATCGGAGATGAGACCGGCCTCGGTGCCGAAGGCCACCTTGGTCGTGCTGTTGGCGCCGGTCAGCGCCTTCGCAAGTTGGACGATTTCGTGATCGTCGGGAATGTTCAGTCCCGAGAAGGCCGAAATCTCCTCGAAGTCGATGGCGGCTTCGGGAAACACCTCCTGCATCTGCGGCAGCAGTTCTTCGCGCGCGTGGTCCACCACTTCCTTGAGCAGCGCCTGCGGGTCCTCCATCGGCAGGTAGCGGAACTCGAAGTCGAACTGACAGTCCTTCGGAACGATGTTGAGAGCCGTGCCGCCTTCGACCGTGCCCGTATGTGCGGTGGTATAGGGCACGTCATAGGCGTGATCGAAGGGGCCTTCCTTCCCCTTGCGCCGCCCCATGTCGCTCAGCATCACGATGAGGCGCGCGGCATACTCGACCGCGTTCACCCCATGCGGCGCCAGGGAAGAGTGGCACTCCAGACCGTGGAAGTGCGCCCGCATGCTGAGTTTGCCCTTGTGGGCGTTCACCACCCGCATGCTCGTGGGCTCGCCGATGATCGCCATGCGCGGACGCACCGGCTTGCTCGCCAGGTGAGCCAGAAGCGGCCGCACACCCAGGCAACCCACTTCCTCGTCATAGGTGAAGCAGAAGTGCACCGGCATGGACTTCGCGCTCTCCAGAAAGCGCGGTGCCCAGGCGAGGCAGATTGCGATGAAGGCCTTCATGTCGCAGGTGCCGCGTCCGTAGAGCTTGCCCTCCTGCTCCACGACCTTCCAGGGATCGCGGCTCCAGTCCTGGCCGTCGACCGGCACCACGTCAGTGTGCCCGGAAAGGGCGATTCCGCCCCGGTCGGCGGGGCCAAGGGTGGCGTAAAGGTTGGCCTTGGCGCCGCTCTCGTCGTGGACCAGTTCGGAATCCACCCCCAGGTCGTTCAGATAGCTGCGGATGAACTCGATCATCTCGAGGTTTGAATTGCGGCTGGTCGTGTCGAAGGCGATCAGTCGCTCAATCATCTCCCGGCTGGCGGCGGAGACCTGGGCCATATTCAGCTTCCCCAACTATCGGCAGTAAAGCCTGCGCGGCAGGCGCAGATGGAGAATGAGCTATAGCATCGGCGGCGCCGGCAGACATCCCCCAGGAGATGCGGACGCGCGGTGGAGGGGCACGAGTGACTTGATCAATCAGGGAAAATCGCGGCTCCGTGGGCTAGGCCCGGCTATAAGCTCCTGCGGTCGCCCGGGCCAATCCCACACCTTCTCCGGGTCCTGCAGCATCACCGCGCCGCCGCCTGGAACTCGCCCAGCTCATCGGCAAGCGCGTGGATCTTCGCCTCGGTATCGGCCGCCTCGCCGGCGACCCATTCCCGGAAGGCGCGGACCTTCGGGTAGTCGGCGCTGCGGCGGGTCGTGACGAACCAGTACTCATAGCGGGCGCGGACCGCCGGACCGAAGGGTTGCACGAGCAGGCCGGCCGCCAGGTCATCGATGGCGAGGCTGGCGCGCGCCAGGGCCACGCCCTGTCCGGCAATCGCCGCCGCCAGCACCATCGCCGAGTCGCTGAAGCCAGGCCCGCGTGAGGCGTCGATGCCGGAGAGGCCGACGAACTGCAGCCACTCCTTCCAGTCCGCCTCCACGCCCTCCGCGATGTCGTCGTGCAGCAGGACATGGTGCTTGAGATCCTCCGGCGTGCGCAGCGGCTTGGGGCCCTGGATCAGTGCGGGGCTGCACACGGGAAGACGGCGATCATCCATCAGGCGGTGGCTGGTGAGGCCGGGATAGTGGCCGCGCCCGAAACGCAGGCCGACGTCGATACCCTCCGTCTCCAGATCCGACAGGCGTTCGTTGGCTGAGATCAGGATATCGATGTCCGGGTGCTGCTCGCGAAAGCGCGGCAGGCGGGGCAGCAGCCAGCGCGCCGCGAAGGAGGGCAGGGCGCTCACCCGCAGTGCGCCTTCCTCTTCATGCTCCGTCAGGCGCCGCGTCGCCTTGTCCATCAGGTCGAAGGCCTCGATGAGGGAAGGCAGGTAGCTGCGCCCGGCCTCGGTCAGGGCAAGCCCCCGATGTGTCCGGCGGAACAGAGGCATCCCGAGGCGCTCTTCCAGCCCGCGAATTTGATGGCTGATCGCCGCCTGGGTCACGTTGAGCTCGCGGGCCGCCTCGGTGAAGGAGAGATGCCGGGCCGCCGCCTCGAAGGCGCGCAAGCCGTTCAGCGGAGGGATCTGACGAGCCATGGGCATCCATGAGGAAAGCTAATCCGCAAGATGAGATTATCCCGTTTGTGAAGGAAGGCAAGTCCCGCCATTATTCTTTCTGACAGCGAGTCAATATTTTCAGGCTCTTCCGGCTCCTCATGCTGTGCAAAAGGAGTATTCACGATGTCGCACTCCCATACGCGGCAAACGCGCCACTATGCTCGGAAGTCATACTCAAGACCCGTCGGCTTGAGATCCGGCATTCACTCAATCTTCCATCTCTACGACCTGGCTGTTCTCTGGACCTGCCGCTGGCAGGAGAGGCAGCACCTTCGTGAAATGGACGATCGCATGCTCAAGGACATCGGCCTGAGCCCGGACGATGTGCGTCATGAGATTAGGAAACCTTTCTGGCGTGGGTAATCGCAGGGTTCCTACCGGATCAAGGAAAGTCCGCCAGAACCCCGCCTCCCGGTCGTCTTCCTGAGCGTCAGCGAAGGATCTCGGCGGTTGAGCTCCTACGGCTCCAGATCCTTCGCTCACGCGCAGGACGATGAGAAGAGGAGGCAAGGAGCTCTTGATGAACTTCATCGCACGCGATGGAGTTCATCTCGATCTGCTGGAGACGGCGGCCGGTGCCTGCCCGTCAGGATCTGAGGTCGCCGTCTTCAGGCCCCACGAAACAGTGGCACCCCTTCTGGCCCATCCTTTCGAGTTGCCTCACCTCCAGTCCTCCGCCATCCTTTCTGCTCCTTAGGACGCGTTATATCGGCAGTGCGCGGGCTGGCCGCGACCTATCTGGGCCGAACCAACTGAGGTGGAGCGGATCTGCCGGTCCGGCAGTTAGAGTTTCAAGTCGGCCCGGCAATCGGCCTGGCCGGGTCCGCTGCAAGGCAGGAGGTGCGAATGTGCGGAGTCGACCGCTCTCTCTTCTCGAGGCGTGCGATGCTGGGTGGACTGGGGGCGAGCTCGCTGCTCGTGCTCTCGGGCTGCGCGGAGAATGCTCAACTGGGACGTCAGCAACTCATCCTGGTCGATGAAGGGCAGCTCAACGAGATGGGGGTGGCCGCCTGGCGGGACATCCGCCAGCACGAGCAGGTGTCCCGCCGGCCGCAGGTGAACCGGCGCATCCAGGAGATCGGCTCGCGAATCGTCAGAGCGGCGGGGCTCGAGGATGACTATGACTGGGAATATGCGGTCTTCGAGAACGAACAAGCGAACGCCTTCGCCTTGCCTGGCGGCAAGATCGGGGTGAACACGGGACTGATTGAACTGGCGCGCAGCGACGACGAGATCGCGGCGGTCGTAGGTCACGAAGTGGCCCACGTGACCAGCCGCCACTCGGCCGAGCGCGTCAGCCAGAGCATGCTCTCAGAACTCGGCGTTTCTCTTGCTCAGGCTGGCCTGGGGGGCGGAGAAGCCGCCGCTGCCGTTCTCGGCGCCGGGGTTCAGTACGGCGTGCTGCTGCCCTACTCGCGAAAGCAGGAGTACGAGGCCGACCGCCTCGGTCTCCGCTACGCTGCCGCCGCCGGCTATGACCCGCGCGCCGCGCTCACCTTCTGGCAGTCGATGGCTGAGAACAAGCAGCAGGGGGAACCTGTCGAGTTCCTCTCGACGCACCCCGCCGACGCCAACCGCATGGCGGCCTTGCAGCAAGAATTGCAGGCGATGGGGTACTGAGATAGAGCCCTCGCGCCCGAAATGGGCGGCGGCAAACGCCAATAACGAGGATCGGGAGGAACGTGTATGTGGCCGGACCAGCGTATCCAGACGCTGCTGGGCATCGAGTTGCCCATCATCCAGGCGCCGATGGCGGGCTCTACCTGGGCGGAGATGGCGATTGCCGTCGCCGAAGCCGGCGGCCTCGGCTCCTTGCCCTGCGCGTTGATGGATCATGAAAAGCTGCGCAGCCAGTTCGGCGTGATCCGGCAGCGCACCTCCCAGCCGATCAACGTCAACTTCTTCTGTCACCGTCAGCCTAAGCCGGATCCTTCCCGGGAAGCGCAGTGGCGGCGGACGCTGGCTCCCTACTATCGGGAATTCGGGCTTGACCCCGAAGCGCCGGTCCCCGCTTCAAATCGTGCGCCCTTCGATGAGGAGTTCTGCGCGCTGGTCGAGGAATTGCGGCCGGAGGTGGTCAGTTTCCACTTCGGCCTGCCGGAGCGCCGGCTGCTCGATCGGGTCCTCGCGACCGGTGCAAAGGTTCTCTCCTCCGCCACCACGGTCGAGGAGGCGCGTTGGCTCGAGGCGGAAGGCTGCCATGCGATCATTGCCCAAGGGGCGGAAGCCGGCGGCCATCGGGGCATGTTCCGCAGCGACGACATCGCAACCCAGATCGGCACCTTTTCTCTGGTGCCGCTCGTCGTCGACGCCGTCAGGGTCCCGGTGATCGCGGCCGGCGGCATTTCCGACGGGCGCGGCATTGCCGCGGCCTTCATGCTGGGCGCGTCGGCCGTGCAGGTCGGCACCGCCTACCTCTTTACCCCGGAAGCGACGATCAGCGAGCCGCACCGCAGGGAGCTCGCAGCGGCCCGGGGGCACGAGACGGCACTGACCAACATCTTCACCGGCCGCCCGGCGCGCGGCCTCGTCAATCGCATCATGCGCGAGTTGGGGCCGATGTCGCCGGATGCGCCCGCGTTTCCACTGGCTGGCGGGGCGCTGGCGCCGCTGCGCCGGGCAAGCGAGGAAAAAGGCTCCGGCGACTTCATGTCCCTCTGGTCTGGGCAGTCAGGCGGGCTCTGCAAACCAATGCCGGCCGGAGACCTCACGCGGCATCTTGCGGAGGAAGCCCTCAAGCTGCTGGGGCAGGGGAACCGCTGACACCTCACGCATCAAATCGGGTCTCTTCGTGAACCCGGGTTGAGACGACCTGCTCTACGGAATGAATTGCTCCTTGAGGATGCGTTCCTCGAGGTTGTGTTCGGGATCGAACAGCAGGCGCAGGCTGCTTTCCCGGTCTTCCCGGACGACTACCTGAACCACGTCGCGGATTTCCGTGAAGTCGGCGGTCGCCGAGACCGGGCGCTTGTCGTTCTCCAGCACATCGAAGCAGACTTCGGCCCGGTGCGGGAGCAGGGCACCCCGCCAGCGGCGTGGACGAAAGGCGCTGATGGGGGTCAGGGTCAGCAGCGGCGTGCCCAGGGGCAGGATCGGCCCGTGGGCAGAGAGGTTGTAGGCGGTGCTGCCGGCGGGGGTGGCGACGAGAACCCCGTCACAGACCAGTTCCTCCAGCCGCACGACCCCGTCGATCCGGATGCGGATCTTGGCGGCCTGCCGGCTTTCCCGGAAGAGGGCGACCTCGTTGATGGCGAGCGCTTCGGCCCGTCCGCCGCTGCGGGTATGGCTCACCATGCGCAAGGGGTGCAGGCGGACCTCCTCCGCCCCGGCCAGCCGCTCGGGCAGGTTGTCGCCGTCGAACTCGTTCATCAGGAAGCCGACGGTGCCGCAGTTCATGCCGTAGATGGGGATCGGCCTGGCAAAGGTCCGATGAAGGGTTTCCAGCATGAAGCCGTCGCCGCCGAGCGCCACGACGACGTCGGCCTCGTCCGGTTCGACGGCGTCGTAGCGGGCGGACAACTCTCGCTGAGCCTCGATCGCCTTGTCCGTATCCGCCGCGACGAAGGCGATCTTCGCATCAGGCGGCACGCGCGGCTTTCTTGCGTCGGATCCGCTCAAGATCCGGCTCCCACCCAGGTTGCTCCCGCGCCTCAGTCGGGGCGGAAGGCGCCGCGGGCGACCTGCTGACGGAGTTGTTCGACCAGGCCCGCGAGGCCGCCTTCACGCCGCATCACCGAAGCGTACTCCTCACGCAGCGTCAGAGCCAGACTGGCACCTTCCGCGCGGACGTCGAGGATCTTGTAGGAGCCGTTCAGGCTGCGGACGCGCCACTCGGTTTCCACCGGCTGCCCGTTGGGCGCGCGAAAGCGGATGGGAACCCAGGACAGCTCTGGGTTGTCCCGATCCTGCCGGGCGCTGCCGGTTGCGAAATCACCCTGATAGCCGGCAAAGAGCGGCAGAAAGCGCTGCGACAGGTAGTCCTTGAAGGTCTCGATGAAAGCCTGTCGGTCGGCTTCCTCCGCGCTGCGCCAGTAGCGGGCGATGATGAAGCGCGAGATGGCCTCCAGATCGAAGCCCCGGTCGAGCATGTCCTTGAAATACTCTTCGCGCTGGGCTTCCGGGATGGAGGTGTCGGTCAGCTGTGTAATGGCTTCCTGGCCGAAGCTGCGCAGAAAAGCTTCCGGGCCTTCCTGTGCCTGGGCGTTCGCGCCCACGAAGAAGAAAAGCACCAGGGTAAGGGACTTCAAGCTGCGAATAATCATCTGACCTCCAGTTACGGGCCTGCCGGCGGAGACCTCAGGGAAGGCCCCCCAGACCGAAGTCGGGTTCTTCCGCTCTGCTGCGCTTCTGAATGTCCGCTTCGCGTGCCTGGCGCCAGAGAGAGCGGACCCGCGTGTAGTGGTCGAGCGACCCCTCGAGCGCCTGATCGAGCACGTCAAGCGTCCGGGAGCGCGCCTCCAGGCCGGAAGCCCCTGAGCGCACGTAGGAGTAGGGGCGGGCATCCTCGCCGAGGGTGATCACGTTCAGGTCCTCGGCGGCCAGATAGGACAGGGGATC
>Ga0079225_10002181_pt1 | contig 11182 bp, 7 predicted proteins | sample Poulit2012_FD_76344 | JGI IMG/M metagenome (GOLD analysis project Ga0079225, IMG submission 76344) | Agricultural soil microbial communities from Georgia to study Nitrogen management - Poultry litter 2012 | ecosystem: Environmental > Terrestrial > Soil > Agricultural land | place: USA: Georgia...
CTATGAAGGGGTGTGTCTATTTCCTCTATAGCGATACCTTGTGAGGACTTGTTATCCCAATCCGCTAGGACTTTTTGAATATCCCTGTGAGCCTGTACTTGTGCTTCCCGTACCTTTTTCCACCGGACTATAATCTCCCATGGTTTAAGTCCTTGGGAATACAGATATTCACGTAAGGCTTGGTGATAGCGAACCTCGTAGTGCTCTAGTTCAGCACGAACAGCCCGCTTTGATGCCGTGATGTTATTACCTGCATTACTACGTAAAGGGTCTGACAACCACTTAGACGCAAACTCTGGGTCTATCTTACTAGCATCTTTAAATAAGTTCCAAGCTAGCCCCCCACCAATACTCTCTTTAGTTATGTTGGCCCTGACCTTATCAACCTCCGTACCAACTTGAGCCATCTGGTTTACTTGTTGTTCTGTCCGTGTGGCTACTTGGGCTGGAGTCTCGGGTACTCGAAGTCTGTGAACTGTTTGCTTACCTGTTGTGTAGTCATACCTATACTCTACAGGCATCTTGATATAATCTTCAGTTAAGGCTAATGCACGAGCTAGTACGCCAGCTTGCTCTAAATCCATTCCGAGCAACCTACGTACCGAGTCATACATCTCCCCAACCAGTGGTCGGTCTAAGGTCTTACCACCTAACTCTATGTGTGGACTAAGCTCTTGTAGGTATTTAAATACGTCTGACCTACCTGTATATAACATAGCCATGAATTCGTATGGGTCTTTAAATATGTTCTTTATATAGTGGTTGTTAGGTATACCATACTTGGTGGCAGCTTCCTTTACAGAATTGAATAGTGTATTAAATTCATTATACAATTTAGCGTGTGTAGTATTCCAACCTTTCTTATGGTGGTACTCCCCTAAGTTGTATTTAAAAGCTGTCATAGAGTGAGCAGCTTCGTGGACTAGTGTCTGTAAGGACTCTGGCTTTAGCTTCCGATAGTCTTTCTTACGTGAACCTAAAGTTATAGTGTGGTCACCTGTGGAGTATCTCCCTCCCTTAATATTTGAGAACCTTACGGGCACGTGCTTTAAAGCATCACCACCTAGATCTAATAACTGCTGGGCTGTAGCCCTAACTAACTCTGGAACCCCATTACTGTCTAGTATACGCTGTAGCTCTGTGTGGACATTCCTAGACGGTGTACCACTAGTACGCTTCCCCTTAACGGCTAGAGCAGCTTCTGCGTCAGACACACGTAAGGTTTCTTCACGTATAGCAGGTACATCAACTACACCACGTTTAGTTTCCCTGATTAGATTCCGCTCGGGTAGGTATTGATACTTACCCCCAACTTCAACCTTACGCATCTTGGGAACATCAGCGAACTCTGTGGTGGCGTTAACCATGTTGGTTACTTCTAAGTCAAGTCTACGGAATTCCGCATCAGCAAACTCTCCACGCTGACCTGTTAACCAGTCAAGCTCTCGATCAGCCCGTCGCATTAGGGCTTGTGTGTTGCGCGGGGTAAAGGCTAGGTTAGCAGCCCCACCAAGAATTAAGCTTAGAGCAAACTCTACATTATCTACAGGACGTTGGGTAGTTGCTAAACCCATAACCCCAACCTCCCCACCAGCCCCAGTTAAGGCTGTACCTACACGCCCCATATTAGCCACTCTAGCAAGCTTTAAAGCACCCCCCACTGGTAAGGCATACACTGCATCTAAACTCGTCGCTAGGAAGCTGGAAAATGGGTTTACTTGGCTAATAGCAGCTAGGTCTCTATCCTTAGTGATAGTGTCCATGTACTGGTCAGCTTCTTCAGTGGAGTTGGGGTTACGGTTACGTACCCACTCACGCTCTGACTTTGTGAGTTTAACTTTATTGTGTAGTAAGTATTCCTCTAAATCAAAGTCAGGGTCATGGGGGAATCTTTCAATATCCCCACTTAGTTTCTTTATAGCGTAGTAACCTAGCTTCCACGTATCCTGTTGTTGTACAGCAGCGGATAGGGTATCACCCAAACCAACCCCAGCAGTCTTCTCGGCTTGTTCTAGGTGAGCCTTGCCCTCTGCTACAACACCCTCCAACATAGGGTAGGCGTAACCCTCCCCCTCCCCGACAGGTGCGGTTTGCCCCAACAAGCCCTCACCCTGTACAGGTTCCTCATTAGGTTTAACTCTATCTTGGGACAATCCGTCCATAACTTATCTCCAAATCTGATTTAACAAGCTCTCGTAGTAGCGTACTCGGTCAGCACCTGCCCCAGCATAAGCGTAGGTATTCTTCAACGCCTGTAATGCTTGTTGCCTGTACTGTGGGCCACCCTGTATGAACTGTTGCATTTCTTGAAACGCTTGGTCTTTATTAAGTCTGGGGCTACCTGTCTGCCAGTGCATGTGAATGATTAATTCCTCGTATGCATCGCGGTTGTGTTCCCAGTTGTTGGGTAAGGGAACCATATGATTATCACGGGCTTCCTTAAACATAACATCACTGACTTCCTGAAATATATGATCTACTACGGTAGGGTCTACAGTATCGCCCATCTTCATAACTTTACCAGTGTACTCTTTGTATAACCTACGTACCAATGGGTTTCCTACATGAAGCCCCGGACCTATAGTTGGCTTACCGTCACCCGGGTCTGGGCTGACTGTATGTACTACACCCTCGAATCTAACTATACTTGACTTAACGTTTAGGTTGTGTTCAGTAGACATGCCGGCTGTGTTGATACCACCTATATTTATTTTACCACCATTGCTACCCTTTACCTCAAAAGAGTTGTTGACATGGTTTGCAGCGTGTCTATCATCTCGCTTGACAAGCTCCTGAACATTCTCTCGTATCTGTTCATTAGTTACGACAACACTACCCACCCACTCCTGTGTAGTCTTAGAGTAGGACTGTACTATAATACCATCGGTATCCATAGTTAGCCTGTAGTCTATATTCTTACGTTCCCACTTCCTGTGGTCTGTCTCTTGCTGTATAGCATTACCTATAGCCTTTTCAACAAGCTCTGAACCATCGTAACCCGCGGGGATACCAAAGGCTTCATCAACGTCCATGTTGATAGGTTTCATAACACTACCAAATCTAGTTGATATAACATCTTGTGAAGCTTTCTGTACAGCATAGCTCTTGAGACTATCTGCATCAAAACCTAAACCTGCATCTAGGTAATCACTCATGTAGTAATCTACCCTACCTAGAACTTCATTACGCCAAGTCTGTTGTACCATGTCTTGGTCAACAAACCACTTGTTACGTACTGCAAGCTGGTACTCTGATGAACCTGTACGACTCATTAAACCTGCCAATAGCTCTGTGCTATACCAGTTACGAGTTGTACTTATAGATTCTAAGGCTTCCTGCTTTATAGCATTACGTTCAGATATTACAGCATTCTTTGTACTAGGACTCATGTCCTGCCATTTAACGTACCTATCCTTAGCTATACGTGCAGCTTGGTCTGGTGGTGTACCCTTACCTACCTGCGTCAGTGTGGTGTACATGAAGTCCGCAGCGTCCTTATCCAGTTCAGCAGACACAATATTGTGTAATGCCCTAAGCTCATTGGTACTTGGCTTAGCAGCAGCGTATGCCGTAACTAAATCCACATATTGTTGAGCTAATTCATTTTCGGATAACTCCGCTTCGGGTGTAGTTAACCATATAGTTATACCCCTGTTGAGAGTCTCCCCCAACCACTTCTTGGCAGCCGGTGATCTATTGTTACTGTGTAGGTTATACACGTCCATGAACAGTTCAACGTTAGATATACCTGTCTTGGCTCTAGCTTCTAAGTAAGCATCAAAACCTTGCTTATCTGTTAAACCAGCCTGTAACAACCCAGCAACGTCACCACTGGCATATGCACTTAAACCTACAGCTTTATTTACGTTATTTACTTCAGCCTTATTGTAGTAATTTATATGGCTCTCAACGTTTGACGTACTCATTATACCAGCTTGACCTAAAGCCACTACTTCCTGTATAAGGTCTCTTGCATTGGAAGTCGTAGGTAGTCCAGCTTCTTGCTCTGCTTTGAATTGCTGATATTTTGACCAGTAGGCTGGCTCTGCATTCATGAAGTATTTAGATTCTGCTGTAGCTTTAGCCTTACTTATCTTTAATCGGGAATCCATTGGTAAGGCGTTCATAACCGTAACGCCATCTTCTGGGTTAGTCCCGGGCATAGGTAATTGTTCCATAGCCCTAAGAACAGAGAAGTCTCCCTCTGCCAACGTGTAGTTAAGTATATTCTCTATTACACCAACCTTATCTGCGAGCGTTAAGTCCTCACCCTCCAACACGTTCCTGTAAAGCTTAGTAGTGAAAGATACTAACTCTTGTTGGTGTAACTCGGGGTCAGACCTAGCAGCAAGAACCTTGTCCACACCCACGGATAATTCAGACTGAACCGTAGCTAACTTCATGGACTTAATATGTTCTTGATAAGCACGCAAGTGATTCTTCTGTGCAGCCATCTCCGTAGTTAGGAGTTGGTCTAGCATCTTCTCTCTACCTTGGGCACTCATACCTTGGATAGTCGGCATGATGTTTGACCTAGCAGAGGATAGCTTATCTTTGTACTGGGCTGGTGTAAGCTCACGATCACGCTCTAAATCTTTAACTAGATTAGATTCGTACTCAGCGGCAGCCAACCTAGCAGTGTAATCCCTGTGCCCTGCTATTGTCCAGTTCTTGGTTAATATAGAGGTCTCTAATTCTTCCTCATCTTTCCCAGCGTTAACCGCTAAAGCCCCATCAAGGTAAGCTTGTTGCTGCTTAGCTGATATAATATCGTCTAACGTACCACTAAGTCTTTTTATAACGTGAAAGGCTAATGCACTACCCACACCGTCTCGGTGGTCGTTACGTATAATACTAGGTGCAGAAGCTACATGGGTACTAAAAGCACCTGCTGCATTCCCCACACTAGCACCCTGTGTAGAACCACGTGAGACTTGTGGGGTACTACTCAACCTCACAGGCCTTTCAGTGTTTTTCCTCTCAACCATGTTTCACCTATAATTTAAATGACGTGTTCCAAGTACCCCGACTATAGGAATTTGAACTTATAGTAGATTTAAGAACATTGTTACTTGGTTTGTTACCTAAACCTAACTGCATATTCTGACTTAACCAGTTCGCACCAACGTTAATAGCACTCCCTAATAAGTGTTGCCCAAAGCTACCTCCACCCTGTACGGGGGCTTGGTAAATCCTTGGATTGTTCGGAACATCAGGTAACGTAGTGTCCACCAAACTCTGATTCTGGTAGTAGTTAGCATACATACTCCGCACCTCTTGGTAGTGGGCATCACGCTCTAACATACGTTGCTGTTCTACCTCGTTCCTTATCGATGCTGAATTCCTGCTTATGTTGTTGGCTACTGCTTCAACTGAAGCTCCTATAGTGCCAGCCGCAGCGGCATTAACACTAGCTTCACCTAGGTCTATACGCTCTCCCCGTGCAATAAGGTTTAAGTTTTTGGCAGCAGTCTTTCTACTCAAGGCATCTTGCATGGCAGATAACCCACTCAAGTATTGAGTGTTAACGTAGTTGTAGGTATCAGCCTGCATGATACGTTCATTCTGTTGGGCTTGTAACTCCAACCCTTTACTTAGCTGCCTAATTTCATTTATACCTTGCAGGTACGCTTGGGAAGCCTGCTGTGCTTGTTGTGCTCTGGCATTGTACTTAGCTACCCCACCCCCACCTAAGAATGAGCCTAAAGCACCCAGCACTACTGAACCTGCTGTTGCCCACATATTAAATCCTCCGTAGTCTCTGTGTGTGCTTACAGACGTATTCTAATGAGAGTACATTAAACTCAGTTAACCCATCTGATCTAAACACCACCTGTGATGTTTCTGAATTAGTCCTACATGGTATTACAGTACCAGTAAAACCATTAATAGGTGTCCGCCCTAATGATAACTCTGTACTAACCCACCGTACTGGGTTTACTGTCCACTCACGTGCTGGTGTCTGGTTAGCTGTATCCCATACAGATACATCAAACTCACCTGAAGCCGCTGTATTAATGTAGTATTTCACTAGTCGCATTGGTCGAGTAGTTATAGGTAACTCGTCCTGCCCTCGTAGCATTGGCGGGGATGGTGCAAACTTACTTTCATAAGGATGCCCATAAGTCACCGTTATTGCGGTTACTGCTTTAGACAGTCTCATATAGCCTGTAGTGCTACTTGGCTCTGTACCTAATTCATAACCATCTAAGTCTCCACCACAATAGGCTACACTAACCTCAGAAGCATCGTCACCGAAGAACGTAGCTAACCTATCCTCTAGTTTAAAACCTTTAAACTCACCATCTTCAATGTCCTCTACCATGGCTGTGGTACTGTAATCCAAGTAACCTGTGGTAGTACCACTAGTTGGGTCTTGACCTGACCGTGGGTCTACTGTACAGACTACAAGCACACCATTCTGTATTGTTAGTATATTAATTAAGTCACCGCTGAAATAAGCATAAGCTACTGGGTATTTAAATGACCATCTATGCCATGCCCGTAGTACCTTATCCTCCCCGTCCCACATATACTCGTGCACGTATAGTGCATTCTTGTCGTGGGTACTACCAAACACAACTACACCACTTACGCTACTACCTACACTAAACCTACACCTACCCGGCATGTATCTAGGTATGTGCTCTGTGGCATCTTGTGATATGTATTGAGAGTCCGTATATGGAGACGGTAGCATCTCCATCATACCAAAGAAGTTTCTGCTTCGGGGTATAGAGTACATCAGACTCGGGCCAAGTGTTATAGGTGTAGCAGTTAGGTCTGCACTGTAAGTTGACGTGACTACTAAGTTTACATTCTGGGGAGTTATTGCTGTATTACCCCCGGGAATCAATGCCTGAAACTCATTTGAAAATAACACTAAGTCTTTATTAAAGGGTATGGCATATTGGAAAGCCGCACTGGTAGCGGAACTTGAACCTACACCAATGGGGTCGGAGTCTAGTAAATCCTCAACTGTAGATCTATAAAATATTCTTGGGTTCTTTGTACTGCTTAACCACACCCACGGCCCAGACAGTAGAACTAATCTACCCTGATAACTTGCTAAACCTGTTATACCCCAATCTATAAAATCTGGGTCTGGGTTAGTCTCGTCATCACCTGCCAACCTCCCCGGCCATGGTTCCTCATCTATTTTCCATGAGGTCGAATCAACATCGTAGTAAACTTCTACAGGCATATTGTTTATGGTATTAATAGAACCATACGCAGAAGTCTCTACCCAACGTTCCCTAGAGGACTCGTACCTAAAGTATACTAACTGTGGTGCAAACCCTGTAGCAGTTACCACACCATTAGCTGCATTAGGTAGCCGGGGCGGTAGGTCTGAACTATCCCGAATTTCATTACTACGTGAGACACCTATATAGGTACTGCCCGAGTTAGTGGTTACACTTAGGTTTGTGTTACTACCCGCAGCTTGAAAGAATATATAACTACCGTCTCTGGTTATAGTTACGCCGGGACTCTTACTGTTAAGATCCTCGACTACTTTTTGGGCTATGTACTCTAGGGTTGTCTGCCCAACGTGAGACGGGGAAGTGCCATCTGGTGTTGTATACGTTCCTGTGTATGTACCCCCACTATGTTTAACTGTTATAGCAAACTGCTTACTTAAAGCTGAAGCCCGTATGTAAGCCCACCCAGTCTTTGCAGGGTCTTTCTTAACTGTGTTGTCAACAGTGCCTGTAGGTGTCTTAGATATATTACCTATGTATAGACTCTCCCCTACAGAAGCGTGTCGTAACATTCTTATATCTGCTGCCTTTAAATAGTCAGACTGTAAGGTATGTGTTACACCAGACTCTCGTATCAGTAGAGTGCCTGTGTTTGAATCTATTACACAATCTGTACTTACACCTGCAATGTCTGTACGCCACGCCTTTATACTGTCTGTGGTGGCTCCGGGTAGTAGCTCTGTAAACCTAAGTACGGAACCCGGTCTACGTCTTAAACCTGTAACAGGGTCACTGACCATGTTTTCTTGTAGAGTTAGTTGCCCCGGTAACCTACTTCGGGGTACTTGTTGAGAAACACCTTGGAGTAAGTTATCATGGATACCCTCAAATACAGCCATACTTACCTCCAATTGTGACGTACCATTCGTCGGTACATTTTAGATTTACGTGTACTGTGTTCCTTGTGGCGTAGGTGTTTATTCATAACATCAGTTAGGGCTTCTTCTTCCCTACGGATAAATAAGTTTACAACATCGTCCATACCTACATCATTACTGTAAGCCCTAATACCTGCACGAGCAGTAACCCACTCACTGTAACTATATGGTAAATCTTCAAAATCTATGTAGTTTGTTATTATACCTGTGACTTTGGTTAGGTTAACTTTCCTAAAGTCTTGCGTCATCGTAGGTGTGTATAATAGGTAATCCCCACGCACCTCGGTTGGGTGGTCTATCCATTCCCAATCTATGGTTCGTTCTGGTAGTTTTATCTGTCCATATATATCCGGGGAAAGTTCAACCTTGTGTTGGTTAAACCACCACCCACGTGTTTGTGTCTCGTAATTCTCGTCCTCTAGGGCTTGTAGTATCACCGATACCGTCGGGTTCTTGGACTCTACGGTCGTTACGGGGTTCTCACCAATTTGCCCTAGTATCTTATTCACTGCCCTTAATAGCTTCATAGCACCCCTTAATGAAAAAAAGGGAGTCTCCATTGGAAACTCCCTGTAGGCCAATTATCTAGTCACTGGCAATAACTGCACTTGCATCACCACGACGTATACCAACGTTATACATTGAGTATGAGTCTAAGTGGTGAGACATATGTTTAGGCTCGTCCCAATGGCGAACCTCTAAGTCATGTGCTTCCACGGTCACGAGTGTATAGCGTGGGTGGAATAGCAGTAGGCCTGCTTTAGCTTGTTCTTCGGTTAGTAAGAAGTCATCACCTAGTGGTGATTCGGTAATAGCTTGACCTGTAATACGTGGTGTTTCTATAATAGGTATACCATGTAGTACAGTAAGCCTACGATGCACTAGGTCGTTAGTACCTTTATCAGCTTGGAAAGGCTGTTGCATCAGCTTCTCATGGTCTAGAAGTATATTAAACCAATCTGGACTTGCTAGGAATACAAACTCACCGTTGTTGGGTACCAAGTCACGCTTAGTAAGGTCAGCTATGGCATCTTTAGCAGCTTGGAATATCATGTCTGCTTTAGCTGCATTATTATCCTCGGCTTCAAAGCCAGTTAGCTCTTTACGAATACCGTCAAAGAAGTTACCTGTAGCTTTAAGGGAAGCAGGTGCTTGCCACTCACCAGCTTTAATGAGTTGGGTAATACATGCACGGTCATACTGTTTAGCGTGAGCTATACCTTGTTCGGTAGCTACGTTACTTACAATGCTAGGTGCAGTCCAGTCATCATTGTAGTCAAATGAATGACGGCTGATTACAGCGTACTCAACCTTGATAAGGTTACGCTCGTTAACTGCACGTTGTGATTGTACTTCTTCACCAGACGCACGGCCAAACACCTTAGCAGCACCTAACTGGTCAATACGATAAGTGTTAGACTTACCCTCTACACTAACAACCTCTGAAAGGTTACGTGCCCTAAATAGAGACTGTGTATCAAAACTCTGATCGATCTCGTTACGATACAACTCTATATGTGCATCGTAGTCTGCTTGTGAACCTGTCCACCAGTTACGGGTCAAGGTAGTTTTATAAGGCGTATCTGCCATTTAGTTCTCCTGTTATAAACCTATTTCAATACCTAAAGTTCTACGCTGTTTCAAAGCTTCAACTGCTTTGTCATAGCCACGTGGGTCACGGTTACGCCCACCTAGTTTACGTACTTCTGCTCTGAACTGCTCGGCAGATAAACCAGCACCAGCATTTCCTGAAGTACCTACCCGCTTAGCTGGTGTATCTACTAAACCAACCTTAGCAGTGTAATCAAATATAAACTCTAAACCTTGCTTAACCTCTGCTGGGTCTTTAGAATCTATAAGTTGCCGCACTATGGACTTTACAGACTCTGGGGCATGACGTGTGAATGTATCACGTATAGCCCCCCACTGCTGTTCACCCCCAGCGGCTTCATAGATTTCCTTTACAGTTGTCTCTACAGCATTACCGTAACGCTCAACAACGTCTGTAAAGTACCCCTCTAATATATCAGCATGATCTCCAGCCACGTCTCGGAGGTATCCAGTATCTATGTAGCTTGGGTCTCCAAACTCAATAGCTCTACCTAACACACGCTCCCTATCTATGTTAGGGTAGTGTGTATCTAGTAGTCGAACGAATCGAGCTACCTCTGGGTCACCTATTTCGTCAGCGGTAATGTCATTTAAACCACCCTCTGGTCGTGTTGGTGAAGCTTCCTTCTGTGCATCTACATCGTCTGTAGGTTCACCTTGTTGCTTCCCTGTACCTACTGCGGCTAAGAAACTATCTAGCTTTTGTTGTATAGTCTCTAGTGCCGTTCCTGTGGTATCATTAACTTGGGGAGTGTTTGAGACTTCAGCCGGTTGTGCAGTTACGGGGTCTCCGTAAGGTGCAGCGGTCGCTGTAGTTGTAGATTCTGTACTAGCTTGTTCTGACATTTAAACTCCTAAGTCTTGTTCAGCAGCACCTAAGTTTGCAGCAGCCTGTGCTTGTTGCATCTGTGCCATTGCTTCTTGTTGCTGTTGTTCTGCTTCTGCTTCTTCACGTAACTGCTGGTCTGACTTTAAAATTTCGGTTGGGTTTACTGACCTACCTTGATAGATTAAATCCATCAACTTCTGTGGGTCTACTCTGTAGTCTGCTACACCAGCAAGCTCTACAGCAGCCCTACCCTCCTCTAAAGCCTGTAGTATGTTCTGTACCTTAGTTGCTCTACCTAATGCACTAATACCTGTGTTAATTCCTATGTACGTCTTACCAGAAGTCTCTAGTATAGATTGTATTAGGTTAGGGTCTACCTCTTGTATAAGCAGATAACTCAACGGTAATTGTAGAGTCTCTGCTAGTATTGAGAATGCACCCCCCATTGCAGCTTCTACTTCTAGTGCTTCTTGACGTAGCTCATAGGCTGTTCTTTGTATTCGATAAGGCTCGTTACACCTTACCCGTTCGATTTGAACTGCTGCATATCGCTATGCAGAATAGACTATATCTTGTTGTGAATCACAACCACGGCGTTTCCA
>Ga0079225_10002182_pt1 | contig 11176 bp, 11 predicted proteins | sample Poulit2012_FD_76344 | JGI IMG/M metagenome (GOLD analysis project Ga0079225, IMG submission 76344) | Agricultural soil microbial communities from Georgia to study Nitrogen management - Poultry litter 2012 | ecosystem: Environmental > Terrestrial > Soil > Agricultural land | place: USA: Georgia...
ATCACGATGCGCTCGCCGAGCAGCTCGACGTGGGCTTCGCGCTGTTCCATCGCCACGGCCCAGGGCTGTCCAGGCGGCGGCGGATCCAGCAGACGCCGGCGCTGCGCGGCGCGCTCCTCGCCCAGCGCCTGGATGCCTGCCTCGATCCGCTCGCACTGCTCCCGGCATGCGCGTGCCGCCGCCTGCTTCTCCAGCATGTGCGTTCGCGCCAGCGCAGTGCGGTGGGCACGCAGCTTGATGAGCGTCTGCAGCGGATAGCGCTTCACTTGAACAACCTGCGCAATGCTTCGGAGGACTGGTTGAAGTCGGCGAGCTCGTTCGCGCCCTGCTGCAGCAGCTTGCGGATTGGGCCGATCTTCTCGATCGCCACGTCGGCCTCGGGGTCGCTGCCGCGCTTGTACTCGCCCAGCTGCAGCAGCATCTCGATGTCGTCGTACTTGGCCAGGTACTTGCGCAGCTGGCCTGCCGCACGCTGGTGTGCCTCATCCACCACCCGCGGCATGGTGCGGCTGAGGCTCGTGAGCACGTCGATCGCCGGGTAGTGGTACGCGGCCGCCAGCTTGCGGGAGAGCACGATGTGCCCGTCCAGGATCGAGCGGACCTCCTCGACGATCGGGTCGCTGCCGTCCTCGTCCTCGGCCAGGACCGTGTAGAAGGCGGTGATCGAGCCGTGCTCGTTGTTGCCCGCGCGCTCGAACAGCCGCGGCAGCGCGCTGAACACCGAAGGCGGAAAGCCCCGCCGCGCCGGTGGCTCGCCGATGGCCAGCCCGACATCGCGCAGCGCGCGGGCGAAGCGCGTCACCGAATCCACCAGCAGCAGCACGCGCTTGCCGCGATCGCGGAAGTGTTCGGCGATCGCCGTGCCCACCCAGGCGGCGCGGCTGCGCTCAAGCGCCGGCCGGTCCGAGGTGGCCACCACCACCACCGAGCGCGCCAGCCCCTCGTCGCCCAGGTTGTCGAAGATGAACTCGTTGACCTCGCGTCCGCGCTCGCCCACCAACACGATCACGTTGACGTCCGCGTCGCCGCCGCGGGCCAGCATGCCCAACAGCGTACTCTTGCCGCCGCCGGCCACGGCGAAGATGCCAAGGCGCTGCCCCTCGCCGGCGGTCATCACCGCATCGATCGCGCGCACGCCGGTGGCGAACGGCCGTTCGATCAGGCTGCGGGTCAGGGGGTTGGGCGACGCGGCATAGATCGGTGCATCCACCGTCGGGCCCAGCGGGCCCTTGTCGTCGATCGGCTCGCCGTGGGCGTCAAGCACCCGCCCGAGCAGGCCATCGCCGGCGCGCACCGCGGCCTGGCGTCCGGTGGCATACACCTCGGTCGTCGCCGATACCCCGTCCAGCGCGCCCAGCGGCGTCAGCAGGGTGTGCTGCCGGGACACGCCGACCACCTCGGCGGCAAGGTTGAAATCGGGGTCGCCGGTGCCGCGGGGATTGCGCAGGTGGCACAGCTCGCCGATGGAAGCCTTCAGGCCGGTGGCGCGGATCATGGTGCCGTACGCATCGGCGACCTTGCCCACGCGCTGCACGGACGTGACCGAGGAGAGCGCACTGAGCAGGGGATCGTTGGCGCTGGCGTTCATGCCGTCTCTCCGCGGCTCGCCCCGGCAAGCGCGGTGCGGATGGCCTCGATCTGCTGGGCGACCCCGGCCCGGACCTCGCCGGCCTCGGAGACCACCACGCAGCTGAGCGGATCCAGGCTTTCATCGTCGACCAGCTCGATGACCCCCACCGCCGGGTGTGCCTGGCGCACCGCGCCCAGGCCCGCTTCCACGCCGGCCCGGGCTTGCGGATGCACCCGGATCAGCAGGAATTGCTCCGCCTGTGCGGCCTCCACCGCCTGCATCACCAGCGGCGGCACCACGCTGGCCGCGTCAAAGCCCGGCGCGATCCGGGCAACGATGGCGCAGGCCAGCTCCGTCACCCGGCCCGCGGCCTCGCCGAGCACCCGGGCCCGGCTTTCGTTGAGCGCCGCCATCTTCTCGGTCATCTGCTGCTGCGCCCGCGCCAGGCCCTCGGCGAATCCGGCGGCCTGGGCTTCCTCGCGGGCGCGCGCAATTTCCTTGTCGGCCTGGGCATACAGGTCGTTGACCTGGTCGAGGAGATCGTCGATTTCTTCAAGCCGAGCCCAGGCCTTCGCCGGAACCACCGGGGCCGTTACGGCGCGGGTAAACGCGCGCCGGTCGGTCACAGCCACCGCATCGCCGGGACGCGACCGCGACGCGCGCGGCCCGCGGCAGGTGCGTCAGGAGCGGCGCTCATGCTGCCTCCCGGCGCGTTTCGTGATGGGTGGCGAGCAGCAGCACGGGCTTCTCCGGCAGGTGCCCGCGGACCAGCTCTTCGGGCGGGTGCTGCAGGGCAACCCACTCTCCAAGCGGGCGATCACGCTCGGCAGCCCAGCGGCGCAGCTCAGCGCGCCCCTGGCGTTCGAGCACGGCGAACAGCGGCGCGTCGTCCTCCGGCTGCCCGGCGAGCTGCGCGAACAGCGCATCCCATTCCCCGCGCAGCCGATCATGGACGTGCCGGTCCACGCGCGCATCCCAGATGGTGGGATCCAGGGCCAGCAGATAACTGCCGCCGAGCGCCTTCTTGATCCGCCGCACCGGCTCGCGCCGCACCTCCGCGCGGATCAGGGGCGCGTAGGCAAGCACGCCCAGGTCACGCACCAGGCGATTGAGCTTGGCCCGTGGCCAGCGCAGGATGGCGGTTGGCGTCGCCCCGCCCGGACGCGGAGCCAGGAGCGCGTCAGCCGCGCCTGCCTCCAGCAGCATGCGCGCCAGCAGGCGCGACCCAAGCCGCGACCTGCGGGCCGAAGTCAGCAGGCGCGGATCGAGGGATTCGCCGGTCCGGGCAAACCAGCCCGGATCAACCTCTGCGAGCACGGCCTGCAACGACATTCCGTTGGTCAGCCCTTCCAGATCCGGTCGTCGGCCGCGGGCTTGCCCTGCAGGCGGACCCGCAGGCGGTTGCCTAGGGTGACCAGCAGCGCGAGCAGGGCGATCGCACCGGCCGCGACCGCCAGCGTCACCGGGCTCATCGCGGACATCACCGGCGGTGCATTGCCGCGCTCACCCGGCGTGGCGGGGGGCGGCAGCGTGTTGAACTTCACCGAGACCTGGTTGATGTTGCTCAGCCCCGGCACCGCGTCCTTCACCAGCACCTTGAAGTTGTGCTCCTCGTTGCGCAGGTTGGCCCCCGCCTGTTCGAAGATCACCACCGAGGCAGAGGCATCGCCCATGGTGCCGCCGATGGGATCCCGCTCGGGCAGGGCGATGTGGACGCGAGCCGAAGCCACGCCAGCGTATGAAGACAACGTGCGGGTGAGGTCCTGCTCCCAGCCGCACTGCTGCCTGGCGCGCTCCTCGGTGGCCGAGGAGACGAAGCCCTGGCGCTGGAACACATCGCACAGCGACTGCAGCGGCGGCCGCGGCAGCCCGCGGGCCCGCAACGCTTCCATCGCCTGCGCGAACTCACCCCGGCTGACCCGGATCTGGTAGCCGTTCTCGTTGCTCACCGAGGCCCGCTTGTCGGCGTTGATGCCATTGGCAAGGAGCACCGCAAGCACCTCGTTGGCCTGGTTCTCGTCCAGGTTGGAATGCATGGTGACCTGGCCGCAGGCCGCCAGCATCAGGCCGGCCAGGATCACCAGGCCGGCCCGCCACCAGCGCGTGGTCGTGGTTGGATTGCTCATTTGCCTGCCCCCGTCTTGACTGGTCAGGACTGCTGGCGGAACAGCTGCTGCACGCCGTCGGACGTGCGGTTTGCAACGTTCGAGGTGAGCTGCGACTGGAACAGGAACTTGTGCGAGAGCATCGTCATCTCGAGCATCGAGCTCGGCGTCAGGTCGCCGGCCGTGCTGCTCATCGTCTTGGCGAGCTCTTCGATGCTCCGCGCGTTCGAGTTCAGGTTGTCGAAGGCCGAGATCATCATCTGCGTGCCCTGCGACTGCTCGGCCTGCGCCGCGCCAGACACCGCTTCGGTGCCCGAGGCCTGCGCGGGCTCGCTCGCGCCTGCCGCGCGCATCTGGGCCTGCCCGAAATCACGTACCTCGATCGCCGAGGCCTGCGGCTGCGCCGCGCCTCCGGCGCCTCCCGCGGCGCCGGCGGCACCGGTGGCCGGGTCCATGCCCGCAACCTGGATGGCTTCAATCATTGTCTTCCTCCTGGGACAACGTCCCGGTCAGGTTACTGGCGCTTGCCGAGGGTCTCGAGCGCCTGGCCGGTTGCGTTCTGCGACGTGGCGGCGTTGTTGGACATGAACTGCATCTTCAGGCTGGCCGCGGTGAGCTGGACCATGTTGGAAGGCTGGTCGCCGCCGCTGCGGATGGCCGCCGACATCTCGGTGATCTGCGTCGCCTGCCCGTCCAGGGCCGAACCCCAGGCGCGCGACATGGCTTCGTACCAGCTGTTGCCCGAAGCGGAAGAAACGCTGCCGCGGCCGTTGCTGGGGCCGTTGGAAAACGCGGCATTGCCGATGAACTGGTTGAGTGCGGAACTGTCGATGGTCATTGCTCGTTGCTCCTGTCCTTGAATGGATACTTCTGGTCGGCCATGCGGCCGGCGGTCCTGCTGCTTGTTACTGCCGGTGGCGCGCGGCGCGCGCCTGTTCGGTGGCCCAGGCCCGGGACCTGGTCTGCGTCTGGTCATCTGTCGCCGGCTCGTCGTCGGCGGATTCGGCTTTTTCGTCCTCCCGGATGGGACGGATGGCGATCCGCTTGATGTCGCCTTCGGGCGTCGTCACCATCGCGTGCTTGCCCAGCGAGTTGAGGACCCCCTCACCGGGGATCTCCATGCCCACGCGGTACTCGTTGCCGTGCTCGTCGAGCAGGTACGGATCCTCGCCGCGCTCGTAGGACACGATGCGCACCGGCCCGGCTGCCGCCGCCGGCGCTTCTTCCTCGACATCGGCCAGGTTGATCGGGACGATCTCGCGCACGCCGGTGGCGACGACCGCGCCGGTCTGCACGAACGCCGTGAACGCCTCCGGGTCCTCGAAGTAACCCGTGGCCTCCACCCGGCCACGCCCGAGATAGCGGGTGCGTTCGGCCGGGAAGCCGCCGGCACGCAGGACTTCGGACACGTTGATGGCCAGGTCTTCGCCGGTGGTCAGCACCAGGGTGACGTCCAGCTCCTCCTTGGCCACCCGTTCCTGCAGGTCGCGCCTGGCAGCCGCATCCGCAACCATCCCGGCCAGGACCGGCTTGCCGTTCACGTCCTTCTCGATCTTGCGGCCGGAGACCTGGAATTCCCGTGCCAGTTCCTGCAACCGCGCCTCGGGCTCGATCTTGGATTCAGCCGAAGGCACCACGGCCACGAAGATCGCGAGCGAAGCCAGGCTCAGCACCGCGACCGCGGCCACCAGCGGCAGGCGCCGGGTGATCGGCTCGGTGAAGCGGCGCGCACGCACCGCCGCGGGCTGCTCTTCATCAGGCGCAAGCGCCAGCCAGGCGGGGTCGTCCTCCAGCCCGAAGGCCAGTGCCGCTTCGCCAAGGCCCACGCGTTGCAGGCGGTCCATCTCCACGGGATCGCCCGGGTGCAGGGTCCTGCCTTCCAGCTGCAGCGGAGCATCCAGCGCACGCAGCTGGAAATGGCCGTCGACCACGCTGATCAAAGCGTGGTGATGGGCCACACCGTTGTCGGCCAGCACGATGTCGCAATCATCGCCGCTGCCGACCAGGATCATCTCGCGCTCGGCCAGCTCGCGGCAGGCACCGGCGTGCAGGCCGGACACGATGCGCAACAGCCTGCGCTCGGCGGTCTCTTCGGTTTTGGGGTCCACGTCAGACATCTCGCGACTCCATATGGGGGGCCGGGGCGCAGGCGTCAGGCATTGATCTGACCCGACTGGACGATGCGCAGGTCCGGAGCGAGCTCCTGGTAGGACAGCACCGGCAGTTCGAAAAAGTCGACTTCCATCAGCTTGCGCAGGTGGCGCCTCACGTCGAGTGAGCACAGCAGCACCGGGCGCACGCCCTGGCCCATGCGGCCAAGGTGGCCTCGCACCTCGTTGCCCAGGCGCGCGGCCAGTTCGGGCGAGATGGCCAGTTGGCTGGCGCCGCCGGCAACCCGTACGGATTGACGCAGCTTGTCTTCCAGCTCTGGGTGGATCAACAGTACGTGCAAGTTGCGGTCGCTGTCTGAATAGCGGTCGGCGATCTCGCGCTTGAGCGCAACGCGCACGTATTCGGTCAGCAGCACCACGTCCTTCTCGCGCCCGCCCACGTCGGTGATGGCCTCGAAGGCATCGCGCAGGTTGCGGATCGGCACGCCCTCCTCGGCCAGGCGGCGCAGCACGTCCGCCACGCGCTGGGGCGCCACCACGCGCAGCATCTCCTTGACCAGGTCCGGATAGTCGCGCTGCATGCGGCCGAACAGGTTGGAGGTTTCCTGGATGCCGAGGAAGCCGCCCAGGCGGCGCTGGAGCGCGCCCCGGCAGTGGTCCACCAGGACCTCGAGCGCGGGCCGGGCATCGTCACCCTGCTCGGTGGTCCATTCGCCCGAGACCTGCGGGAAGAACCCCGGCAGGCGTGCGTCCGTATTGCCCGGCCGCGCCGGCCGCAGCGCCGCGTCCACCTGCAGCCGGCCCGAAGCCAGCCGCGCGCCGAAGGCCGTGAGCCGGTACCCGCCCTCTTCCAGATCGGCGAGCACGCGCAAATCCGGCACCGGCACCGGGACCCCGTATTCCTCCCGCAGCCGCCGGGCCACGTCGCCGATGCGGGCGCGCAGCGGCTCCTGGCCAAAGGCGACCGCCAGCGACGGCGCCACGTCGAGCTGCAGCGGCGCCGGGGGCGTGAGCTCCTCGCTCTGGACGGTGACCTGGCTCGCGGCCAGGTCGTCGTCGCTGACCCGGAACAGCTTACGCAGGGTCTCGAACTGGAAGCGGTACTGCCACGCGGCGAAGGCGAACAGGATCAGGCTCAGCGCCGCGAACACCAGCTTCGGGAAGCCCGGCACCAGCATCATCAGGAAGGCCAGGATGGCGGTGATCAGCAGCACCCGCGGCTGGCCGGTCACCTGGCGGGTGATGGCCTCGCCCAGGTGCTTGTCGTCCACGTCGCTGGTGGTGCGGGTCACCACCAGGCCGGCGGCGATGGTTCCGAGGATGGCCGGGATCTGCGACACCAGGCCGTCGCCGATCGTCAGGATCGAGTACACCCGGGTCGCCTCGCCCAGCGCCATGTCCTTCTGCAGCACGCCGATGGCCAGGCCGCCCAGCAGGTTGATGATGATGATGACGATGCCGCAGATGGCGTCGCCCTTCACAAACTTCATGGCGCCATCGAGGCTGCCGTAGAGCTGGCTCTCGGTCTCGAGCAGGCGGCGCTTGCGGCGCGCCTCGTCCTTGTCGATCAGGCCGGCGCGCAGGTCCGAGTCGATCGACAGTTGCTTGCCGGGCATGGCGTCCAGGGTGAAGCGCGCGGCCACCTCGGCCACGCGCTCGGCGCCCTTGGCGATGACGATGAACTGGACCACGGTGATGATCAGGAACACCACCAGGCCAACCACCAGGTTGCCGCCGGCGACCAGCGCGCCGAAGGTCTCGACGATGTGGCCGCCCTCGGCGTTGAGCAGGATCGAGCGGGTGATGGCGACCGAGATCGCGAGCCGGAACAGCGTGGTCAGCAGCAGCACGCTGGGGAAGCTGGAGAACGCGATCGGGCTGGGGATATAGATGGCCAGCAGCAGCAGGCCGAAGCCCACCGACACGTTCACCGCCACCAGCGCATCAATGAGCACCAGCGGCAGCGGCAGGATCATCACCGTGATGATCAGCACCGCCGCGAAGGCGAGGAAGACGTCGCTGTAGCCCAGGCGCTTGCGCGGCGCCGCGCCCGCCGGCGCGGCGAACAGGTTACCGATCAGAGCGCGCATGCACCTGGTACCCCCCTGCGTGGAATCCGCCCGTGGCGCGGACCTGGATCTCAGGCGGCACTGCCCCGGAGAACGACTCCCTGCTCCGTCGCGGACGACGAACCTTCCGCATCACCCCTGACCTCATGCGTCACTTTGTGCCAAGGAACGATAGCCTTGTAAAGTGCAGGGAACGTAAAATTTATGTTTCAGTCCAGATATTTGTCGTCACAAACGCAACGATCGGCCGGAACCGTGACGGGGGCCACAGTTCATGCACGGATCACGCAGGCTTAACGTCGCGGCAGCACAACTTGGGTAAGACTGCGGCTCGCGAGCTCCGGCCCGGTCATTGACCGGCATCGGGCTCGGCGGCCACATCGTCCTGTTCCAGGCGCGTGATCAGGTTCACCGACTGCGCGCTCACCCCGATGGCCAGGATGCGCCCGGCACGGGTCTTGAGCAGGACGACGCGTTCGCGCGGTCCCACCGGCAGGATCTGCAGGACCGACAGGTGTGCCCCGCTCCCGGTCATTCCGTAGCGGCGGCGCAGCAGGCGCAATACAAGCAGCAGGGCAACGATCATGAACGCCAGGGGCACCAGGATTCCGAGCAGTTCGCGCACGTACGAAGGGGACGGCATGGCCGCCTCCGGCGCCGCCGCGAACGCGGTGCCGGCAGCAGCGGTGAGGGCGATGGCGATCGCGGTGGCGAAACGCAGGGCAACGGATCGGTCAGGCATGGTGGGGGCGGCAGGGTGAGGTTGTCGGGGGGGCGCGCCTGGCGCGCGGCTGCAGGGTATCCCATCCACGGGGGCGCACAGCAGGAGTGGCGGCGGTGACCGCCTCCCTGGCGACATCGGCCGCGCTTGAGCCCCTGCTGCAGGCAGTGCCCTTCCCGTGCGTTGCGTTCTGCTCCAGCGATGGCGCCATGGTGGCGGCCAACGATCTGTACCGGCGGGACTTCGGCGCGCTTGCCGGCCACGCCAGCCGCTCCGGCCTGCGGGACTCGCTGCGCACCAGCGACATTGACATCGATGCCGGCCGCGAGGTGCGCGCGCCCCACAATGGCCGCTGGTACTCGCTGTACTGGCGCAGCCTGGCGCTCGATGGGCGCGCCCTGGACATGCTCACGGCCGTGGACATCAGCGAAAGCATCGAGGTGCTTGATTCGCACAAGAGCCGGCAGGAAAAGCTGCTGTTCACCTCGCGGCTGATGTCGGTCGGGGAGATGGCAGCCACCCTGGCCCACGAGCTCAACCAGCCGCTGGCCGCGATCGTCAATTACCTCAACGGCAGCCTGCGCCTGGTGGACCAGGCGGGGGGCCCGGCCCAGGTGGAGCGGGCGCTGCTGGCGGCCCGCACCCAGGCCGAGCACGCCGCGGCCGTGATCGCCCGGGTGCGCGAATTCGTGCGCGCGCGCGAGCCGCGCCGCGACGCCCATGACCTGGCCACCATCGCCGGGACCGTGCTGGAGCTGCTGCGCCTGGAGGCCGAGCGCCAGCAGCTGGCTATCAACGTGTCGCTGGCCGACACCCTGCCGCCGGTGTACGCGGACAAGGTGATGGTGGAGCAGGTGCTGCTCAACCTGGTCAAGAACGGCATCGAGGCGATGCGCGAGATGGACCCCACCGGCCGCGACCTCAGCATCGAGGGGCGGGTGAACCTGGACGGCGAGATCGAGGTGCGCGTGTGCGACCGTGGCCCGGGCCTGACGGCGGCCGAAGGCGAGCAGCTGTTCTCGCCGTTCTACACGACCAAGTCGGACGGGCTGGGCATCGGCCTGGCGATCTGCCGTTCGATCATCGAATACCACGAGGGGCGGCTGTTCTTCGAGCCGCGCGAGGGCGGCGGCAGCGTGTTTGGATTCACCCTGCCGCCGGCCGAGGGGAGGACCTGAAATGGGACAGGAACAGGTGCTGGTGTACCTGGTCGACGACAACGACGGCTTCCGCGATTCGACCGCGTGGCTGCTTGAAACCTCCGGCTTCCAGGTGGAGGCCTACGCCTCCGGGCCCGAATTCCTGGAGGCCTACGATGGCGGGCGGACCTGCGGCGAGGCCTGCCTGGTCTCCGATATCCGCATGCCGCGCATGAGCGGGTTGCAGCTGCAGGATGAGCTGATCCGGCGCGCCAGCACGCTGCCGCTGGTGTTTGTGACGGCCCACGGCGACGTTCCGCTGGCGGTGGAGGCCATGCGCAAGGGCGCGGCCAATTTCCTGGAAAAACCCTTTGGCGATGACACCCTGGTGGAAGCCATCCGCGCGGCGCTGGCCAATGCGCGCAGCGGCCGCGGCGACGGCGCGATCAGCGAGGCCGCCCTCGCCAAGCTCAGCCCGCGCGAGCGCCAGGTGCTCGACCTGGTTGTCGCCAGCAAGCCCAACAAGATCATCGCCGACATCCTGGGGATCAGCATCAAGACCGTGGAACTGCACCGCTCGAACATGATGAACAAGCTCGGGGTACGCTCGCTGCCCGAACTGATGAAGGTGGCCCTGGGACATGGCTGACAAGGCACAGGCGGCCAAGCCCGCCGACGGGCGCCGCGGCGCGTCGCCAGGCAGCCCGGCCGTGCGCGACCCACAGCCACTGCGCGGCCGGATCCCCGCGCTCGCGCCGCCACAGGTGCAGGCGCTGCGCGCGCTTTTCCGCGCTCCGCACAGTTGGGTGCTCAGCGACCACGGCCTGCTGCACCTGATGCCCGGCCACCCCCACCCGCCCGACCAGACCTTTGAACTCGACGCCGAAGGCACGCGCGTGGGCCTGCGCCTGCAGGCGACTGCCGCAGTGCTCGCCGACGGCCTGCACTGGAGCGACTTCACCGGCCGTTCGCGGATCCTTGCCTGGAGCCTCGCCCACGAGGCGCAGCTGATGCGGCTGAGCGAGGCCCTCGGCGTGGCGCTCACGCCGCTGCTGGATGAGCCCGATGCCGGGTCCGGCGCGGACGGTGACGCGGTGTGGGTGGACTTCCTCATCGACGATGCCCCGCCCGACGATGATCCCGACGCGGCGCGCCGGGCCCCGGCGGTGCACGGCTCACTGCGATTGCCCGCGGCCTGGGCCGAGGGGTTGCTGGTGCGGGCCGAACCACCGTTCGAGGACGACGCCCCGACGCCGCTGGGTCGCTGGAAGGACCTGCCGGCGACGGTATCGCTGCAGTTCCAGATCCCGCCGCTGTCGCCCGAAGACTGGGACGCACTGGCCCCGGGCGCGGTGTTCGTGGTCGGGCGCAGCGGCCGCCGGCCCGCGTTCCAGGCCCGCGCCTGCGGGCGCGCCTGGCCGCTGTCGCTGGTCACGGGCGGATGGCGCGTCGAAGGCCCAT
>Ga0079225_10002183_pt1 | contig 11174 bp, 8 predicted proteins | sample Poulit2012_FD_76344 | JGI IMG/M metagenome (GOLD analysis project Ga0079225, IMG submission 76344) | Agricultural soil microbial communities from Georgia to study Nitrogen management - Poultry litter 2012 | ecosystem: Environmental > Terrestrial > Soil > Agricultural land | place: USA: Georgia...
AAGCGGGGGCATTATTTTATTAAAAAGATAAATGAACCGATACACTTTATTCGTTATGATCATTGCTCCTTTCCAAAGAATAGGGTAGGAAAAGGGGAATATTTAACTGAAGGAGCAGATAGACTTTATGAGGCTGTCTCTACCCGTTTAAATATACGACAAAAAAATAGCCTACTATTTCAAAATAGCCTATCAACGCTTGCCCTTGGCCATGTGGCAAAGCAATATGATGAGAATCTAACCTTGCTCTCAATATATAACCCAAAGGGGCGGGCCACTGCAGAAACAATAGCCAAGGAATTAGAAATTAACCATCTATTTATAAGTGTTACATCTTCACAGTTTATGGAGAAGCTACCTAAAATTATTTGGCTCTTGGATGATCCCTTTGCAAATGTTGAAATAGTAACTAATTATTTTATTGGTAAATATTCAAACGAACAAGGCCTTAGGGGTTTGATGAGTGATCTTGGCTCCGAAGCGGTCCTGGGGAATTATCCTGTACGAAACAATGTTATTTCAAAAATCGAAACTTTATTACCGAGCTTTTTAAGGAAAGGTAATGAATCACCTATCGATACAGCACCCTTATTTAGTAAAACCTTTAAACAAAAACTGCTGGGACGAATTGTTACAGTAAATCATGATCAAAAACGTTTTATACAAGAAGTTCAAAATGAAGATAGCCTCATTCAACGTCAGTACGTAGATTTAAACAGTGATTTACCAAGTAATAAAATACGCATTATGGAAAAATTAATGGCTGCAAGTAATGTCTCTCTACTTCTTCCTTTTTTGGACGAAGCTTTATTTGAAACTATGCGTAATAAAAGCTTTGATGAAAAAAGGAAAAACGCCTTTTTACTGTCAATTCTATCAGAGCGTTTCTCTCCGCAAAGGATAAGGTCCTTTATGCAAGAAGGGGATCATGAGTCTTCGTTACCTATAGAACAATGGCTTCGTACTGACTGTTACGAATGGGCAAAAAACTTAATGAAGGCAAGTAATATTGATTATATCCTGTCAAAGGAAAAGGCCTTAAAGATGTTAGAAGAATTTAAGGAAAATGAGAAGGAGCCATTAGAGCCTTTATGGACTGTTTTTGTGTTCATTTTATGGCATTTGGTCTATGTGGATGACTTTTTCTCCTTTAGGGAATCTAAGGGAAGTCCTATAGTGACGGTTAAATAAAAAACCCCCTTTAAAACGATTCCAGCTTCGTTTTAAAGGGAGGATTTTTTATTTCTTTTATTTCACATCGTGTAAATTAAATTTATAAACAATCTTTTTCCCGCGATTAGTTTCTACAGCTAAGTCGCCTTCGAATTTATCTCCATAAGTTCCATAAAGTTCTTCGCTTTCAATCGTGCTATTTGCAAAGGCTTCAACTATAAAAATGACTTCATCTTGTTCTTCAAGTTCCTTGTCTAATCGTGGAACTTGTATACGAAAGGACCCGTCATCTCTAGTAGTTCCAAGCCCTACATATCCCGCTACCCTGTAGGCAGGAACCTCAATCTCAATACGTGTGTCTACTAAAGAAATTAAATTACTTTTTACTATAATGTCATAAAATTGATCATGAATCTCAAAGCGGTCTACTTCCATCCAAATATCTAGTTCTCCATGGTCGCTAGGAAGGTCGGGTTCTCTAACTGTAAACTTCTCCTTGATACCCTTTTCGAGGGTGATAAGGGCCTGTGTAGTCGCTCCTAATCGAGTTCGCTTAATGCTTGCATATTTCGAAGCGAAGGGGCCCTCTAATAGCTCCCCGAACTCTCCGTACATATCAACATAATTTTCTCCCGGCATGAAGGATAGGTGTAATAGCATAGGATCTCCTGTTAAAATATCCTCATCAAGGTCGAATTCCACTCCAAAATTACCTTCTGCATCCACCGTTAATTCATCCTTTAGATAGGGATTTGTACGGCCATATATCTTAGAGGATAAACTAATCCTTGCATCCTCTGGTAAATTTGTTCTTCCTCTAATAGCGAAGGTGTCTTCAATGGAAACTTCAGCATCAAAAACAACGATAGGATGACCACGGTCTTTTAGTAAAGATTCAATATCTATACTTTCTACATTTTCTTGTCCTTTTGTATTATTTGCACTTTCGTCCGTTTCGTTTTCATTGTTATTTTCTTCCCCAAGGTCTATCCCCCTAGCTAAATCGTCTAAATCGATATCGTCACCTACCACGGCGAATAGAAATTGGAAAATAATTAAGGTGTAAGTTTCATTCATAACCTCTGGGTCTGCTGCTGTTTGTGCTTCTTCAAAATCTTTTTCGTCAATCTCAATCCCACGATATTCTTCCGACATATACATAATTTTATCATTCATTTGTCCGAGGACCTGATAATCCTCTTCGTTATTTTCATAAATCCTATCTAGTTGGTCTTTGAAATTAAGGGATTCGAAATTCTCTTCTTCATAATCTTGTAAAATAATCTCAAAGGTTTCTGTTAAAGCAACCATTCTTTCAAGTTGTAAAGTAAAGCTTTTTACAACCATTTCATGAATTTCAATAAGATCTTCGTTTTTTACACTTTTCTGCTCATATTTTTCAACGATTTCCTCTAAAGGTGGTATTACATCGTTTTTTAATGTCTCAATAGCCTTCTCTGCTTGCTCCTCCTCGATAAAATTAAAGGCAAGATTCAATGCCTCAATCATATGATTTTCAACAGCTCTTTCTTTTTCCAGCTCTGAAATATAGTTTTCGATTTCCTTTAAATCCGAGTGCATACAACCAGCTATGAACAACAAGGAAAAAATGATAAATATAAAGAATCTTTTCATAAACAATGTGATTTCCCCCATGTTTCTCTAGTAGCCGTTATCGTATCGTAAAGAAAAAGTTAAATCAATGGGAGTTTCGGTGTATAAGAGTGTACTGGGTTTGCAGAGAAGGGATGACAATTAATGAAACTAGTTAATATTTCTTATGAAAAGCACAACTAAAGTCCTTTGTCCTTCATTAATTGTTAAAATTTCTAAGTATATAGGGACACTTTTTGTAAAGAAAACTTAATAAAAAAACTGCCGAAGAGATTAATGTTCGGCAGTTGATATATTATATAATTCGCTCGTGATGAGTGTAAACATTCATTGTGTTTCTTCGGGCAAAACCGATTGCTGTAATTCCAAGATCCTCAGCCAAGTTTAACGCTAAGTCCGTTGGCGCGGACTTCGAAATGATAATTCCTATTCCCATTTTTGAAATTTTAAGTAATACTTCTGAGGAAATTCGTCCACTAAAGGCAATTACTTTATCGGATAAGGGGATCTTTTCCTTCAGAATATAACCGTATATTTTATCTAAGGCATTATGTCTTCCAATATCAGTTCTTATGGTTAATAGTTCATCAATGGTACATAAGGCGGCATTGTGAACTCCACCAGTTTTTTGAAAGGCGTTTGACTTAGACTGTAAGGCCTCCATTAAGGCTAGGCAATTTTCCGCTGGTATTGTTAATTTGCTTGTCACGGTTTTAGCCGTCATTACGTCACTTTGAAAATAAAATTGACGACTTTTTCCACAACAGGAGCCGATAAATCGTTTAGAAGAGGCGTGCCGATCTTGTTCTAACTCTTTATTTAAAGTTACATAGGCAAACCCCCGGTCTTTATCGACGGTAATTTCTTTTACTTCATCATAAAATCGAATAAAACCCTCGGAGGCGAGAAAACCTATGACAAGCTCTTCGATATTTGTCGGTGTACAAACAAGGGTTGCGAACTCCTCATCATTTACGTATACAGTTAGCGGATACTCTGTCGCGATAATTTCCTCTTCGGTTGTTTTATCTCCCTTGTTATATCGGATAATTTTCCATCCTTCTTGGACGATCTGTTTCATATCGATCATCTCCTTTGTTTAGCTTGGCTCCATTTCAAGTTCTTCGATACGTTTTTCAACATACTTTTTATCCTTTTGGGCGTGGAAGGTTTCTGCTTTTTCGACGATAGCTGCGGCGGAATACTCGGGAATTCCCGCATGCTGTTCGTAAACTCCTTCAGGAATAAGTTGATTTCCTTCCGGCCAATGCAAGCCAATATTTCCTTCTCTAATATTAGCATATTTTGCCCTGCCGTGAAATGTTCCGTACTTATTGTAGACAACGATTGCTTCATCCTCTTTAATGTCAAGTTCCTTGGCGTCGCTTTCGTTCATTAAAACGTCAAAACGATCCGCATCATTAAAGGGATCCCTATCTCCATATATCATGGAGTTAAACTGCAGTCCCCGTCGGGTTGTGATATAAAAGTGCCCCTCTGGTTTTCTAAGTTCAGGAAGTTCCGCAACAATTAGGTTACCCTTACCATCTGGTGTTGGACAGATCCCACCTTCACATAACCAAGCCCCACCCCATTGGAAAAGATCGCCACGCTTTTTCAAATGTTGAATTCCGTCATAGTTCGGGGCAGCTTTAGCAATTTCGTTACGAATTTCTTGGGCATCTTTAAAATCAATGATATGGGCCTCTTCTGGTTTCACTCTCTTAGCTAAATCGATATAAATCTCCCATTCTGATCTTGCTTCTTCAATTCTAGGACCTTTAATTTCCGGCGAGAAATATACCATTCTCTCAGTAGAAGTAGATGTCCCTCCACCTGGCTGCTCGTATCTGGTCATCGCAGGTAAGACGATTACGGCTTCCTTAGCATCGACTAATGTCGAAGTGTTAAAAATAATATCTTGATGCACACGGATGTCGACGCTTTCTAAGGCTTCTTTAACGAACTGCGGGTTCGGCATTGTCTCAAGGAAGTTTCCACCTGACATATAGTAGAGTTTTAATTTCCGGTCGTGTTTTTCTGGTAGCACTGCATTTTCTAAGGATACTCCGACGATATCGCCTTGCCATTCGGGAATATCAAAGCCCCAGATTTCTCCTACTCGTTTGCGATGTTCATCATTCATGTCTCCACCGGGTAATGAGAAGGGATCAGCTCCCATCTCGCCGGAACCTTGAACACCGGAATGCCCACGAATAGGCATGACTCCACAATGTTCCCTTCCTAAAAATCCTCGTAATAAGGCTAAATTTGCTACTTGGGAGATATTGTCTGTTGCAAACCTGTGCATTGTTAGTCCCATTGCCCAGACGAAAACTGCGGACTTTGCATTAGCAAGCAGAGTTGCTAATTCTCCCATCCGTTCCTTTGTAGTACCTGAGGATTTCTCTAGTTGTTCCCAGGTAAAGGATGTGACTTTCTCCCTTAATGGTTCAAGTCCATTTACATGATTTTTAATAAAGTCTAAATTGAGGGCTGAACCTTCCTCTTTTTCCTCCATTTCAAACCAATGCTTCATAATACCGTGCATAAAGGCAATGTCCCCGCCGATATTTACTTGATAAAAGTCATCGGCGATCCTCGTTCCAAATAGTGCTGATTCTGGGACTGACGGAATCCAATATTCATCCATTGATGGTTCATGATATGGATTGATAACGATAATCTTCGTTCCCTTTCGTTTAGCTGCATACATATACTTTGTTGAAACGGGTTGATTATTTGCGGCCACTGATCCCCAAAACAAGAGAACATCAGTCCCGATCCAATCCTTATAATTACAGCTTGAGGCCCCAATGCCTAAGGATCTGCTTAAAGCTGTTTTAGACGGTGAATGGCATATCCTGGAAGCGTTGTCAATATTGTTCGTTCCAAGGAAGCGTGCGACTTTACCAGCAGTATAGTATACTTCATTTGTAATTCCTCGGGCTGTTAAATAAAAGGCATACTGCTGCGGATCAAGTTCCCTCATCTTTTCAGCAATCATGTCAAGGGCATCATCCCAACTTAGTCGGCTAAATTTCCTTTCACCAGGTTTTCGAATAAGTGGATAAGGAATTCTTCCAAGCTTTCGCAATTCTGTACTATCTAATTTTCGTAATTCCTCGATATCCGCATGAATTACATCCTCTTTCATAGCCGGCATCGTACTTAGCCGTAAAACATTCAGCCTCGTCATACAAAGGTGGGGTCCTTTTAAGGTTTGATCCCTTAAACCCGAAACTCCTAGAGCACAGCCATCACAAACTCCTTGGCTTAAAATTCTAGTGGCATAGGGTAAATTATCCTTGTTTTCCCAAACCACTTTCATCATATCCCGGACGTGATGGGGTTTTACTTTCCCTAAACCGAAGGGAACCTTGCTTACCCATAAACTAGGATCTGGTTTCTTCGGTAGTTTGACGGGCCCTGTATGCTTCGTTTTCTCCATGATTTTTCCCCCTTATGAAAGATAATAAATAATTCCTTTAAGAAAAAATAAACTGTATAACTAGAAAAAAGTAATATATAAACGCTATTTACGTACATTCATAATAACAAATTAGAATAGACAGTTCCATAGATGGATAATTCTTTCTAAAATTATATAGGTTTTTGTATGGAGTTATGTTACTTTAAAAGATATAGAAAGGAGCGATCGACATGAAAAAGGATGAGTTTTTAACGGAGTTGCGAATCCATCTTCATGGATTGTCCCAGTTTGAGATTGATAATATTATTGAGGATTACGAGCGGTTTTTTCATGTTAAAGAAAAGGAAGGAGTTGAGGAGGAGTTAATCCTTGAACAATTGGATAGTCCCCGGAACATAGCTGAGAAAATTAAGGAAGACCGTCTTGGACCTGGGGCATCTAATCGGGATACAGGAAGGAAAATCATTGTTGGGCTGGCTCTCGTCTTTTTCAATCTTGTCTTTGTGTTAGGCCCCTTGTTAGGGTTAGTAGGATTATTCCTAGGTTTATTCGTCGGTGCAATTTCCCTTATCCTTTCACCTTTAGGGGTGGTTGTTAAATTCGTAATTGGAAATGGATATTTATTTGAATTTTACCTCTCCCTTGCCTTTGCCGGAGTGGGCTTGCTTTTATTACCGCTTCTTGTAAAGGGGGCAGCCCTTTTTTCAAAGGGTTTGGAAAAATACACAGATTGGAATATGAAGCTAATTCGAGGTGAGGGATCATGAATAGAAAAATAATAATGATAGCTTCAGTGCTGATTGTAATAGGAGTTGTCGGAGCGGTTGTTACTGGAAAGGAATATTTTGCGTATGAAGAGGTAGGGGGAGAAGAGCAGATTTCTGCGGAGAACTTAGAAGAAATGTCTATTTTAAGTGATGTAGCAAATTTGCATATTAAACCCTCTATGGATAATGACTTTCATGTAAAGTGGTCTGGTAAGGTTGGTACAGGCAATGATTCTGTAGTGGAAACAAAAATTAAAGACAGAAAGTTAATAGTGGATATAAAAAACAAAAGCTTTTTTAATTTCATTAATTGGAATTGGCATTATTATAGCGTAGAAATATATATTCCAAGAAAGGAATTAAATAAATTAACGGTAAGTAATAATGTAGGAATAGTTGTTGCAGATCATATTGAAGTTCAAACGATAGACGTTGAAACAGATGTTTCTGATATAAAGATAAAAAGTGTCAAATCCAATTCGATTATAGTTTCGTCCGCCGTAGGTAAAATTTCAATCAATAATAGCAAGGGTGAAATTGTTGCTAACAATGATATAGGCACGATTCATATAGTTGTTCCGGAAATTACGGGTCATATCACAGCCAAGACTGATGTGGGAGAGATAAAGTTACAAACACAAAAGGATCAAAATAAGGCATCGATCTTTGGAGCCTCTGATTTAGGTAGTATAAAAATTTTCAATCATAAAGACCAAAAATATTTGGTTGAAGGGTCCGAATATTTAATTGATTTAAAAACCGATATAGGAGATATAACTGTTTCAGAGATTAAGTAAGCGGTAACCCTACTGGTATATAAGCCATCTTGAAGCTTTGATAAAACTACTTATACAACCCGTCTAAAATATTCCTAACAATATTTTAAATTTATTAGACGAATCTGCTTGCTATATTAAGTTTAATGCGTTAAAGTGTTGAATTAACTTGTTTGTATTATTGCATTTATTCTTCATTTACTAAGTGTACAACAAGAAATACTTAAAAGGGGAATTATTCAAATGAAAAGATGGTTTAAGTCAGTAGTTGTAATGATGGGGTTAAGTTTACTTGTAGCGTGTGGTTTTGGAAGCGATGATGCTGATTATACAATTGGTGCCACCCAAATTGTTGAGCATCCAGCTTTAGATGAGGCTTATAAGGGGTTCCAGGCAGCAATAAAGGATGCCGGCCTAAAAGTAAATTACGATTTCCAAAATGCCCAGGAAGATATGAATAATGTTAAAACGATTTCCCAAAATTTTGTTTCCGATGATGTAGACTTAATTTTTGCTAATTCTACACCTAGTGCCTTAGGTGCGCTTAATGAAACAGATGAAATTCCAATAGTGTTTACCTCCGTGACGGATCCGGTTGATGCAGGATTAGTTCAGGCCATGGATCAAGCAGGAGGGAATATTACGGGGGTTGTAGATTTACACCCAGATTCAATTATCCAAACCGTTAAGTTTATCGAGCAATATTTTCCTAATTCTGTAGTAGGACTTATCTATAATTCAGGGGAACCTAACTCAGTTGTGCAAATTAATAGCGTTAAAGATGCGGTAGAGGGTACATCTTTATCCTTAGAGGAGCGGACGGTAGCTAGTTCTGCTGAAGTCCAACAAGCAGCGGTTTCCTTAGTTGAGGATGTTGATGTGTTTTATATCGTTACAGATAATACAGTTGTATCTGTTCTTGAAACGGTCGTTGGTGTTGCTAATGATTATGAAGTTCCTTTATTTGTTGGGGAACCGGACGCATTAGCTGTAGGGGGATTCCTTACTTACGGAATTGATTACTACACAATAGGTTACCGATCTGGGGAAATGGCGGTAGATATCTTGACTGGAAAGAAAAAGCCAGGTGAAATCAATATCGAGTATCCGCCAAATTTACAATTATTAATTAACAAGGAAGCGGCTGCAGCCCAAGGAATTGAGTGGAACGAAGAATGGGATCGTATAGCCGATATTATTAATTAACCTTATTTTGCTAAAGATATAAAGAGTCAGGAAGAAATTCCCTGACTCTTTCTGTTAACTTTGGAGGAGATGTATATGTTTTTATCCTTATTTGGTGCCTTTGAAGAAGGTTTAATCTACGCTATTATCGCAATCGGTGTGTATTTATCCTTTCGTATTCTAGATTTCCCCGATTTAACGGTCGATGGCAGCTTTGTTACAGGGGCTGCTGTTGCCTCAATAGCTATTATTAGTGGAGTACCTCCAGTTGTCGCATCTCTTTTAGCTTTAATTGCTGGTTTTTCAGCAGGAGTGATTACTGGATTATTACATACAAAAGGGAAAATAAACCCTTTATTAGCAGGAATATTAATGATGACGGCCCTTTATTCGATTAACTTACGTGTTATGGGAAAGCCTTCGTTGGCGCTGTTAAATGAATCGACCTTATTTAAACAAATCAATACAATTTGGGAAAAACTACCCTTTGACGCTTGGTTGAATAACTTTTTGGAATTATTTGGTGTGAGCCGTTTCCCAAGAACATGGGCAATAATTTTTATTATGCTTTTGATTGTCCTTATGATAAAAGTAATGATTGATTATTTTTTAAAGACAGAGGTTGGATTAGCCTTACGGGCTACGGGGGATAATCAGCGCATGATCCGAAGCTTCTCTGCTAACACAGATACATTAATTATCATAGGAATAGGTCTATCTAATGGTCTCGTCGGATTAGCTGGGGGTTTATTTGCCCAATATAGTGGAAATGCAAACGTCGGAATGGGTGTTGGTCTCATTATTACAGGACTTGCCTCCGTTATTATTGGAGAAGCCCTTTTTGGTACGAAAACAATTTTTAGAACGACACTAGCAGTCATATTCGGTGCAATTATTTATCGAATGGTTATTACCTTAGCCTTACGGACAAAGTTTTTAGAGGCGGGAGATATGAAATTAATAACAGCGACTCTTGTAATTATTGCCTTAGTTACACCGAATATTATAGAAAACCTCCGGGATAAAAAACGGCGGGAAAAACGAAATGAAGAAATGCTTAATAAGGTAGGTGATAAGTAGATGCTTAACCTTCAAAACATAACAGTAACCTTTAATGAAGGAACACCGGATGAAAAACAAGCCTTAAGGCCCCTGCATTTATCTTTGAAAAAGGGGGATTTTGTTACAATCATTGGGGGTAATGGAGCAGGTAAATCAACATTAATGAATGTTATTTCCGGAGTGCAGGAAGTAGATACTGGGAAAATCATCATTGACAATAGGGATGTCACTTATTTACCTGAATATAAACGTTCTGAAGTAATCGGCCGGGTATTCCAAGACCCTATGGCAGGAACAGCACCGGCAATGACAATAGAGGAAAATTTAGCTCTTGCATATTCCCGGAATAAACGACGGAAGTTAATTCCAGGAGTTTCAACTAGTCGTAAAGATATTTTTCGAACCTATTTAAAGCCACTAAATTTAGGCTTGGAAAATCGACTCAATGCGAAAGTAGGTCTTCTATCTGGTGGGGAGCGACAAGCCCTATCTTTATTAATGGCGACCTTTACTGAACCGAAGATACTATTGCTGGATGAGCATACGGCAGCCTTAGATCCTGACCGGGCCCAATTGATAACAAACTTAACAAAGAAAATTGTCGATGAAAGTAATTTAACAACGATTATGGTTACCCACAATATGCAACAAGCCTTGGATTTAGGGAATCGTTTAATTATGATGGATAAAGGTGAAGTTATTTTACACGCAGAAGAAGAGGAGAAGAGAGAATTAACGATAGAAAAACTGTTAAAGGAATTCAAAAAGCGTCGAGGCGCTTCGTTAAGTCAGGATCAAATTATATTAGCATAATTTCTAGCCCTTGGTTTAAATTAAAAACCAAGGGCTATTTTTTTTGACTAAAAAACTTAAAAAAGCTGTTCACAGATTCGACAAATATATATGTTCTAATCATTATAACCCTTGTTGTACAAGGGTTTAAAAGTTTTATATAGCCTTATAGAAAACTTCAATTATCCAAGGCTAAAAAGTTGTGTTACATTGAGAATGTGATGAAATTCACACAGAAAAGATGGCAAAAAACGATCGTTTAATCTTTTTATATCTATGTTAGTTACTCATTTTTACAAAAGATGAATAATTAAGGCAAATTATTCACAAATTGTAAAGGAGTAATGAGGCAACACTATTTTTAAAACAACC
>Ga0079225_10002184_pt1 | contig 11174 bp, 9 predicted proteins | sample Poulit2012_FD_76344 | JGI IMG/M metagenome (GOLD analysis project Ga0079225, IMG submission 76344) | Agricultural soil microbial communities from Georgia to study Nitrogen management - Poultry litter 2012 | ecosystem: Environmental > Terrestrial > Soil > Agricultural land | place: USA: Georgia...
TAAAGATGTCAAATTGATTTCCGTTTCGTCTTCCGTTGCTTCAGCATTTTCATCAACTGAGAAACTTTTTGATGAAGATTGAGCAATTACAACAGATGTTGCCGGAGTCATTTGTGTAAACAACAAGAGAAAAATTGATACTAGTGCGAATAGTCTTTGCAACGTATAGTTCACCCTTTCTAAGTAATTTTCGATCTATACTAACTCGTTTAACTTTTTCATATCACCCCCTTTATATAGATGACAAGAAACAGATGTAGAATAGTTCTCTTTTTATATCAATCATATAACTAATCTACTATTTCAATGAACATTAAGAATAGTAGAATAGTACATCGTATGAATGGTTGGATATATTTTACAGAGAGTTAGGTCTTTTTCACTTAATAATCTAAAAATTATGTCTAATTGTGTTATATGTTACAGTAACGTCTGTCATCGTGTAAAGGTGCAAAGCTATAGACTTTACTTATATCTTTCTAAATACTCAGTCATTTACTGATAATTCGAGTTATTGTTTATTTTATGTTTATTTTTAATTATTAAATCAATTTTCAAAACCCTCTAAAAGAAGGATAGAATATTATAAATACTCAAATAGTCCCTTTTAAAACTTCTGTTTATATGATAACGTTGTCTTAGCAACAGGAGGAAAAACATGAATCCAGACATTTTGAAATCGTTTCTAGCAATTATTAAATATAAAAGTCTTTCACAGGCGGCTCGGGCACTTTATATTACGCAACCTACTTTAAGTAATAGAATGAAGAATCTAGAAAACTATTTAGATTTAAAACTATTTGAAAGATCGTGGAGAGGAGTTGAATTAACTCAAAAAGGATGGTTGTTTTTACCACAGGCATTAAAGATGTTAGATAAACTGGAGGACTTTGGAAGTTTAACAACTAATTTCAAAGACATTGATAACAATCCCTATCTAATGTCAGTGAATGAAATAAACGAATCATTCACAATCGGGATGAACAACTACCTAGTGCCTAAGTATTCTGAATTGATTATTGATTCTTTATTAACGGAATTCCCAGATACTAAATTTCAGATTATCACTGGATCAACTAGGGACCTACTACAGCAAAAATCTTATGGTGTTTTAGACTATATCATTTATTATGATTTTAAAGTTAGACTTCCGAATACGGAACTTATTAAACAGGAAGAATTGACTGTTATTTTGAAGGAAGAAGATTATCATTTCGTTAACCATGATATAAAAGCACTTGAAACACTTGGGAAGCCTTTATTTTTAAACATTAATCCCGCACTAAATCAATACCTCTCTATTTTTAAACTATTTCGATCTTTTTTACATATTGATAACATCACATTAATTGAAAATATAACTTTAATAAAAACCCTAATTAAAGCGGGGCAAGGGTTCAGTATATTACCTGAATCCGTTTATAATAATGAGTTTAAACATGAAAATTTATATAAAATACCTATTCCCAGTTCCATTACAAAACTACCTATTTATAGTACGTATGATGTGGATAAGGATCATGTCGTAACATATGCCACCTATTTAAATAATGCACTAAAAGAAAAGGAGCCTATGCTTTAATTTATTTTATAACATACGAAAATCTGGTGAACATTAATAGTATATGACTGATTCGAATTTACCTTATAATACTTCATATAATCAATCATGAAGCCATCTTCTATTGTTCACCTTTCGTTAACTCACTTGTTCATTAAGCCTTTCAGTACATTTTTCGTTTGTTCGATGCTTAGTTGTTACCTCTCCATATCCCCTTTTATTAATTCATTACACATCATTGTCCTCTCCTTTCATTCATCATATAGAACTTACAAACCTCTCCAAGTGTCTTTTAATAGTCCCTTATAATAGAAGTCCTTTATACCTATTAAGTTGAATAATATAGTAAAGGAGATGCGATATACATACTCTAGATGATTACGGAAGAACGATTGCCGATAGTATGAATGTTCGTTTAAATTCATGAGCGAAGCATGGGTTTTATTAGATACAAGAAGTACACTGAAATGTTACGTGAATTAGAAGAAAAAAATTAGATATGGGTAAAGCCAAGGGGAAAGAATAGTAAAAAGGAGCGCCAAAACACGCTATTTGTTATTGAAAAAGCAAATAAAAAACTAGCTATAGTCAAACCATCCCATTAAAAAATCCTGTTAAAGATAGATTTTCTGACCTTCCTTAACAGGATGTTACTATTTATTCGGTTTCAGTTGTTACAATCTTCATTCCATTATCAATGAGATAATCTACAAAGCTGATTGGAGTTTTCATATCTGTTATTAATACATCAATTTCAGATAAGTCTGCTGTTTTATAAATTGCGACAATATCTATCTTGGAATGATCTGCAAGTGCAAATGCTTTTTGTGCATTTTTAATCATCAACCTACGGAATTCCGCTTCATCTAAATGATAATCAGTGAATCCGGCATCCAATGATAATCCTCCAACACCTATAAATGCCTTATCGATAAAAATATCTTGAATGCTCTTGTTACTAATTGGGCCAGATAATGACAGCTCTTTCCCTCTTAACTCCCCACCGCACATAATAACCTTAATCTCGGGATTATTTGCTAATTCAATCGCAATTAGCAAGGAATTTGTTATAACAGTTAAATCTTTCTTCGATTCTAATTTCTTAGCCATCGATAGTGTTGTAGTTCCAATATCTAGAAAAATAGCATCGCCATCTTCTATAAATGATGCGGCCTTTTCCCCGATATATTGCTTTTCCGTGACACTTGTATTATCTCTTGCTGAATAGGGAGGTTCAATATTAGTTCTATTTAGTACCGCTCCACCATGTACTTTTTTAATGATACCATCCTTATCAAGTTCGGATAAATCCCTTCGTACCGTTTGTCTAGTAACACCCAAACTTTCCGAAAGTTCCGAAATTCGAACAGTACTTTCCTTTTTTAATTGATCTATAATTCGTTTATGGCGTTCTTCCTGTAACATAAAACTCACCTAATTCTGTAAGAGATTTTTATTACTTCACTTTATTGTCTTCAGATTATTCGACAGGTGTAAATAGGGATTGAACGTTATCTGCAAACTCACCCGCAGATTTTTTGACTGTTCCTCGCATTAATACGTCACCTAGAGAAGCTAGTCTTCCTGTCATTTGCAAATTCATATCATAATTTATTTTCGTTTGATTTGGTTCTAATTCTTCCAATTTAACCTTCATTGTAGTTTTAAATTGACCTGCTAATTTCATTGGCTTTCCAACCATTTCTACGTTTAATTCTTCTTCCTCAATAGCCTCTTTCAAAAATCCATTTGCTTTAAAGTTTACTTTCATAAAGGCTGTCTTCACTTCCATATTAGCCTCATACTCAGTTTCACTCTTAGCTATCAAATCTTTACAACCCGGCAAACAACTTGCCAATTTCTCAACATCCATAAATACGTCCCATACATTTTTCCTGCTAGCATCAATTATAAATGAATCTGTTACTTTCATAAAGTATTCCTCCTCTAGTTAGTTAAAAATGATTTAATCATACCTTCTGTTTGTTCTGAAAAAACGTCATAATCTTCTATGATCGTACAACTTCCAAGTGCAATAACACCCGGCATATTTGTTCTACCAGCTTGATCAACCTTAATATATTGCTCATGGTCTAAATCTATCATTGAGCCTTTCAAATAAAATGTACTTGGTATTGTACCTTCACTGAAAATCAATGTATCACAGGATAAATCAACCGTTTTCTCACTATTTAAATTAAACATTTCAACTGCTTGAACCCGACTATTTCCTTTAATATTCATAACTTTAAACTCGCTGCTACTAACCTTTTGAACTTCGACTTTTTTTCCTTCTAAAAGAGTTGCTATAGCCTTTGACGTTTTATTATTTTCCATTACTATCGGCTTCAATCCTGGTAGATAGTCTCTTTCTATCAAGCTTACAGCCATAGCTGGCGTCATAACCCCAGAAGGTCTGGAACCAGATATTTTATGAGCTTCTCTCGGTTTTTCAAGTGCTCCGGTACACAAAATGACATGCTCTGCTTCAATATCCTTACTTCCCTGAGGAGTTTGAACACTGATTTGATGCTTTTCGTCATTTTCCCCTGGAAAAAACCCTACTACAGTTGATTGATACCAAAATTCATACGGCAAATCATTCGATTTTTCAAGTAGTTCTTTTTCTTTTTTAAATTCCACCTGATCGAACAAGCTAGAAAAGGGTCCACCAGGTTTTTTTTCATAATCAATAATTAGAACATCTTGAATGTTCAGTTCATATGCAATACTTGCCGCCTTTAAGCCTGACAGACCTGCACCTAATATAACGAATTGATAAGACATTATTTTTAATTCCTCCCTGCTGCTACATAAGATTGTTGTAAACCTTTTAATGGCTCATCCGAAATTTTCTCATGTTCATTTAGTAAATCTAATATTTTAGGAACACAACAATTACCTTGACACTCTCCAAGTGTAGCTCCGGTTCTTCTTTTAACTCCGTCTATTGTAGTAGGAGGAATTGGTCCTTCAATAGCTCTTTCTATTTCTCCTCTAGTAATAGAACGGCACAAACATACAATTTCACCGGTTTCTTCTTCTTCATCACTGAATAAATTAGGAATTTCCGTCATACTAGTATTTTTTTCAACGAGTGTTAAACCTGCTGTTTCCAAATTTTCTATGACCATTTCTGCTATACCTGGAGAAGCCGATAACCCAGTTGAACGAATTCCTGCAGCATGTACCATATGTTGATCAACTTCAGATGGACGAATGACGAAATCTCCTGTACTACAGACAGCTCTAACACCTGCAAATTGTCGAATACTTTCATATTCTGATACTCCAGGTATAAGCTTATTACACTCCGTTAATACCTCATCGATTCCTTCTTCAGTTGTCGACCTGTCATCTTTATCTTCCTGATCTTCAGCAGTTGGCCCTAAAAGGAAACCACCAAACACCACTGGTGCGACTAATTTGCCTTTAGACTTTGCTGTAGGTACTGGAAGAATCACTTGAGAAATTTCAATAGGCTCTTCTGTTAAAACGAATTGGCCCTTTCTAGCTGTGATGGTAAAACTATTATCACCTATAAGTCTTGCTATATGGTCTGAATAAACACCAGCTGCATTCACTACATAGTTAGTAAAAATGAAACTACCATCTTCTAATATGAGTTTGAATCCTTCTACATGTTTTTCAATTTGTTCAACTCCATTACCCAAATACAACTCCGCTCCATTAAGTACTGCGAGTTCACCGTATGAACGAGTGGCTGTAAATGGATCACAAATTGCTTCACCAGGTATAGAAAGACCTCCTATCACTTTATCTGTTATTGCAGGATTCATTTCCTTAATAGCTTCTTCAGATAACCATTCCGTTTCAACACCATTTTCTTTTGCATTAGGAATGTATTTCTGTTCGATTATTTCCTTATCTTCTTTATTTGTGGCAATCATGACAGCACCACACGGTATAAATGGAATTTTTAATTCTTCAACAAGTTGTGGCCAAATATTTCTAGAACGCTCCAAGCATTCAGCTTCCACTGTATTTGGTGGCGCATCAAAACCTGTATGAATAATACCACTATTTGCCTTACTTGCTCCTTCACATAGGTCATGTTCTTTTTCTACTAAAGCGATATCTAAATTATAAAACGATAATTGTCTTAAAATCGCTGTTCCAACTACTCCACCACCAATTACTACAACATCTTTTGAGTCTAATTCCATTATGTTATTCCTTCTTTCTTATTTAATAATTAGTTAAAACTTATGCACGATATATTTCTCATCTCAATCCCTAGCAAGCGTCACTTCTCTTACTTGATAATGGTCTAAATCTGAAAAGGGATAAAAGTCTTTAGGCAATCGTTTAAATGGTAAGGATCTTAAATCAACGCTTGCAGCACCAGGTGTTTCCGTCTCATATATGTTATCTGTTAACAGACTATAAGCGGCTCTAAAGGAAGTACATGCCTTTACTACTAACAGTTCTTGCAGAGTCGGCTCCATTCCAAATGCTCTAAATAACTGTGGATCTCCATTTCCGAAAATATGATGACAGACAAGAATATTAATATTTCCTACTTGTAAAACAGCTGAAGGACCAATATTATTGATCATGCCGCGGCCGGCAGGACCCTCCTGTATGAATTTCCCATCGTGTAAGGACTTAATATAACATTCAACCTGAATTGGTTGATTCATTTCAGGATACTTAGTACCACCAATAGAGAATGTCGCTGTTTTACCTACTCCAATTTCGTGTGCACGAACAGCAGCAGGCGCATCTGTAACGACACATGCCGTTTTCAAATCAGACTGTTTATGCAATAGTCTTTGAATTACCGCGACACTATCTCCTGTAGCTCCCGCATTAGTAGAGTCCGCCGAATCAACTAATACTACAGGCTTTTCATATTTGCTTTGTTCGGTCAAATCAATTACTTCATCAATTGAATATAGATTAGGCTTGAATTCTTTCCGCATATCAAATAACTTTTGCGCTAATTCAATGGCATATTGCTTGGCGTTTTCTTCAGCATCGTCAATTACTATTACTGAAGAACCTCCTTCTGTAACATCCAACCATGGTTGCATTTGATATACTGAAAAATCCAATACTTTTCCTGTTTCTGTTAATTCCTTACCATGATCTATTAATGTAGAAAACGGATCAGAATTTGTCGTATAGGTACTAGCAGGTACAATCATCGGGATGTGAACTTTAACCATTTTTGGTTTATTTTCATCCAATAAACAAGATAATCCTAATTTTGCTGTTCTATATCCTGTCTCAAAGTGATCTAAATGTGGGTACGTTTGGTATCCACAAATAATATCTGTATCCTTGATCATTTGATCTGTTATGTTTGCATGTAGATCAGCTGAAGCTGCTATTACAACATTATTACCGACAACTTTTCGGATGGAATCTATAATAAATCCTGAGCAATCGTCATATGTTGTTGTTTGAGTAGCACCGTGCAATGATATAAATACCGCATCAACAGGGTAATTTGCTTCAATAATTTGTATTGACTCTGTCACAAAATGATCTACTACAGCTTGATCAATCGGCCCGCCACTCATTGTAAACATTGAATATCCTGGAATAGCCTGTACATGTGATTCTTCAAGTGCTTCAAACATCCCTGCTAAGGCACATGGTTTGTCCAATAAATTAATTAAAATTTCTTTACCTTTGTACATATGCCCTCTTTCAAAATAATCTATTGTGCTGACAACAGGATTAAAACTATTCGTTTCCTGATGAAACTCTATCACAACAGCCTTCATGAAAAACCTTCCTTTCTAATTTCTGTTTTCTTACTCGTCATTTAATGTACTGAACATTTCTTTCAATGTAGGATATAAATCCTTGAATATATGGAATAGCTTGTCATACTGCTCCTCGAATGCTTCTTCAAATGTATAGGTTCTTTCTATATTAATTTTATTATTAACTTCATTGAAGTCTTCGCAAACTCCCAACCCGATCATTGCACAATAAGCAGTTCCAATTGAACCTGCATGACGTGGACTCTCCGGTATATATACTGGAATCTTAAGAATATTTGCCATCATTTGCATCCATCTGTCACTACTAGCACCGCCACCTACTACACGAATAGAATCAACTTTTCTTCCAACCTCTTTTTGGTGATTTTCCAGTTTCCAACGTAACATAAAACAAATTCCTTCCATAATTGCACTAATAAAATGTCTACGATCATGTTGATTCGTTACATTGAGAAACACTGCTTTTGCATTTTTGGAAAGAGGTGTTAATTCACCATGAATCCATGGTGCCGCTATCAAGTTCAATGAACCCGGTGGAACGCTTTCAATTTCCTTATTGATAAAATCATATATATCTCCACCCATTTCTGCCTCTTCTGCCCTATAAAACTGATAGATAGCCCAATCTAGCGTTAGAGAAGCGGATTGAATCGCATAAACCATCATCTCTTTTTCTTGATCGAATGATTGATACATCTCCCCAATATCATTCTTTCGTTCTGATGTAATTGTACTGAACCAGCCTGAAGAGCCAAGGTAAATATGATTGCTATTTAAATTACTACAGCCAGCACCAATCGCAACTGCAGGAATATCTCCACATCCTCCAAAAACTGGAGTACCTTCTACCAATCCTAATTCTTGTGCCGCCTTTTTAGTTAGTCCTCCCACTTCTTCAGTTGGTAAAACTAAAGGAGGAAATTTGTGTTGATCTAATTCAGCAGCCTCCATAATTTGATCATAATAAAGTTGTAAATCTTCATTTTCTGAGTAAATTAAATTATTAGTTAGATCAACTGCCTTCATACCTGTAGCTTTAAATTTTAAAAAAGAATTTACTTCAAGGAACTGATTCGTTTTTTTATATATGTCAGGCATGTTTTCTTTAACCCACATCAGCCTAGGCCAGTATTCCTGTTGATGCATAACATCTGTATTCAATTTTTGATTTAATTCCTCGGCCTGCTTAGCAGCACGTCCGTCAAGCCAAATAATATTATTATAGAGTACTTTATCTTGGTCATCTAATGGAATAATACCTTTCCATTGTGTTCCAAACGCAATTCCTTTTATTTGTTCTGGTAAGACTTCCAATTTATTTAAAGCATTATTGATAGCGATACTAACAGCATTCCAGTAGTCATCTGGATCTTGTTCAACCCAACCTGGTTCTGGATTGATCAAACCATATCCTTCAGTAGAAACACTGCAAACTTCCCCATCGAAATTTACCAATGCCGCTTTAACTCCACTAGTACCAAAATCAAAGGATGCAACATACGAAGTTGGCATAAACGATAACTCCTTTCAACTCAACTTTATCTAATAAGAAATAATTATAAACACTTCTTAGGAAATAAGTTACAAAATGTTGTTTATTTTTCTATTTTGTAACCTTATTATCGACAAAATAATATTAATTGTCAACCCTAATTAACGGAAAAATAAATATAAATCGTTTTCATCATGTAATAAATTACCTTTATTTTGTAATACACCCTGTTTTATCCCTTTAATTAAGCATTGAAAATGATTTACTGAAAATCAAAAAATATGTTGACATTTGTTTTATTTAAGTTAATATTGATTATTATAACGACCAATTAGTTACAAATAATAACATTTTGAGTGATAAGGAGTGATGAAACTATATTTTTAACTTAGTATGTAAGGGATTACATTTTAAAAAGAATGATTGGAGTGGGTTTATTTGATTGAAAAGTCTATAATGCTCGGTTTGTTTTTAATTATCTTAATTATTATTTCGTTTAGGTCATATAAAAGAGTTAAAACTTATAATGACTATAACCTTGCAGGTAGAAATACTGGTTTGCTACCTTTAGTAGCTACTTTAGGATCTGCTGAATTTAACACAGCAACATTAATTGGTGGAGCTTCGGTTGCCTATATGTTTGGAACAATCGGTATATGGTATACTTCTTTAATTTTCATTCCCGTATTTAGCATATACGCTTTCACCGTTGCAAAAAGATATAGAAGATTGAATATTTCTACCATAGCTGAATTTTTTGATAAAAGATTTAAAGGGAAGAACTCTGAGTTAACGAGAGCACTAGCAAGTTTTGTAACACTTACCTTTACCTGGATAGCTCCCGCTACATATTTAGCAGGTTTATCTGTAATTGGTACTGTTCTGTTAGATGTAGATCCATTATGGATGGTAATAGGAGTTACGCTCATTTGCTTAGTTTTAAGCTTAACTGGGGGATTATTAACTGCTATATCATTCGACATTGTCGCATATATAATGATTCTAATTTTTATTCCATTCTTATTCTTTGTTAGTTGGAATGTATCGGGAGGATTTGGCGCTTTATCCGATGTGTATGAATCGAAATATCTATCATTCAAACCTGTTTGGGATCTTAAAGACTATGGATTTGCCGCTATTTTAACTTGGGGGTTACAAAATATTCTCTTATATATTGCCGCTCCATGGTATGGTCAAAGGGTATTTTCCGCCAAAAATGAAAAAGTCGCCTATAAAGCCATGCTTATTAATACGGTTCTAATCGTAATTCTTTATGGATTAGTCGCTCTTACAACTATGTTTAGTAGAGTTGTATTACCTGACTTAGATAGCCCTGAATACGCATTACCTACCTTAATCTTAAATTATTTACCACCAATTCTACAAGGATTTCTATTAGTAACATTGCTTTTAGTTGGAATTAGTACAATGATAGCAATATGGAATTCTGCAGTATCAATTGTCATTAACGATATCGTGAGTAGGTACTTCGCCAAAAACAAGAGTGACAAGTACTACATCAACGCTAGTAGAATTGTTTTCGTTATCCTAGGTATTTCCACTTTAGTATTTGCATTAACTTTTGTAGGTAATATTTTACTAGCCCTAACGTATATTTCTGTTTACACTGCTTTACTGGCTTTCCCTATTTTAGCAGGTTTCTTTTGGAAGAAATTCAATACACAAGCAGCTTTATTCTCACTGATTATCGGGATAATATATGTAACAATTGCTCTATTAAACAACTTCCCTTATCATTTAATTAGCCCAATTGGTGTCTTATTAAGTGTTATTACAGGAATTGTTGTGACTAACCTAACAAAATCAGAAGAAAATGAGGAATATGTTATATCATTCTTTAAGACAGTGGGGAATAAAGAAAAGTAATTAAACTAAATATTCCTTCATAATATAATTAATAAGACATGCTCCCCCTATAAGTGGCTCGATTTAAAATCTCGCTTACTTATAAGGGGTGTTTTTATGGATACAACTTGTTTTATTATTGCATATTGAATCGTATTATTACCTATCCGCTAAATTTTTCAATATATTACCATAGTTATCAAGTAATTGATACACCCCATCAATAAAATCTGGATCTCCACCTTTGATTCCATCCAACCTTTCCCATCGTCCTTCTTCTTTTTTATAATTCATTATTATAAGGTACTCATATATTAATAATTTCTAGTCTTTTCGTTACAGACTTAAAGCTTTATGTGTTTCACTTTTTAACTTTTTTCATGTATAATATAAGTAGTTAGACAGTATAATAAGACTGGATAGTTTAACTATCCAGCCTATAGTGTAATTGCCATTCAAAGTGGCGACATTTAAGAATGATTAATAACCACCCCTA
>Ga0079225_10002185_pt1 | contig 11172 bp, 10 predicted proteins | sample Poulit2012_FD_76344 | JGI IMG/M metagenome (GOLD analysis project Ga0079225, IMG submission 76344) | Agricultural soil microbial communities from Georgia to study Nitrogen management - Poultry litter 2012 | ecosystem: Environmental > Terrestrial > Soil > Agricultural land | place: USA: Georgia...
GAGGAGGTCAAGCGGGAGTCGTGGACCACGCGCTACATCCCGTGGGACCGGGTCGTGTGCGGCTCCCCGCCCAGTGCGTCGAGCAGCGGCGACGACGCAGACGAGGACGAGCAGGAGGACTAGTCCCGGGGGCGTCGGGGCCGGCGCCGCGGCGGGGGCGGGGGCACCGGTTTGCCCACGATGGCGGCCTCCGCGGCCACCCGCACCTCACCCCGGCGGGTGAGGACGACGGCGAACTCCTCGTCAGCGCTCACCAGGTCACCGAGGGCGTCGGCGAACCCGCCCTCCGGACGCCGGTAGCGGATGACGACGCGCGTCCCGACCGGCCACTCGGCCCATAGAGGTCTCACCCGGCCATTGTGCCCCGCTCACCGCGGCCGACCCCGCGCCGGGACCACCGCGCCCGGCGCGGGCCGTGGCTCGGCGCCGGGTGGGCCGCTCGAGCGGCGCGGGCCGTCGCTCGGCCCCCGTGGACGGGCCTGCCCGCATGGCAGTCCGTGACTGCAGCACCTGCCGGGTGGGGGATACTAGGACCGCACCGACACGTGCGGCCCGGCCGTGCAGAGGGAGGGAACCCCGTGACCTACGTCATCGCGCAGCCCTGCGTGGACGTCAAGGACCTGTCTTGCGTCGACGAGTGCCCGGTGGACTGCATCTACGAGGGCAAGCGGATGCTCTACATCCACCCCGACGAGTGCGTCGACTGCGGCGCCTGTGAGCCCGTGTGCCCCGTCGAGGCCATCTACTACGAGGACGACGTCCCCGAGGAGTGGTCGGCGTTCTACGACGCCAACGTCAACTTCTTCGACGACATCGGGTCCCCCGGCGGTGCGGCGAAGATGGGGCAGATCGACAAGGACCACCCCATCGTGGCGGCGCTGCCCCCGCAGGCCTGAGGTGGCGCTGTTCGGCGACGCGCTGCCGAGCTTCCCCTGGGACAGCCTCACCGGTGCCCGCGAGCGCGCGCAGGCGCACCCCGGTGGCATCGTCGACCTCTCGGTCGGCACCCCCGTCGACCCCACGCCGTCCCTGGTGCAGGACGCCCTCGTCGCGGCGGCCGACTCCCCGGGCTACCCGACGACGCAGGGCACCGACGAGCTCCGCCGGGCGATCGTCGACTGGTTCGCCCGGCGTCGCAACGTTCCCGGGCTGACGCCGGAGCAGGTGCTGCCGACCATCGGCTCCAAGGAGCTCGTCGCCTTCCTCCCGGCGCTGCTCGGGCTGGGCGAGGGCGACGTCGTCGTCCACCCGCAGATCGCCTACCCCACCTACGACGTCGGCGCCCGCCTCGCCGGGGCCGAGCCCGTGCCCGCGGACGCGACCACCGCCGTCGGCCCGGGACGGGTGCGACTGTGGTGGCTGAACTCCCCGTCCAACCCCACCGGCCGGGTGCTCGGGGTCGAGCACCTGCGCAAGGTCGTGGAGTGGGCCCGGGCGCGGGGCGTCGTCGTGGCGAGTGACGAGTGCTACGCCGAGCTCGGCTGGGCCGAGCCGTGGGCGAGCGAGGGGGTGCCCAGCCTGCTCGACCCGCGGGTCTGCGGTGGGGACCACACCGGGCTGCTCGTCCTGTACTCGATGAGCAAGCAGTCCAACCTCGCCGGCTACCGGGCCGCCTTCGCCGCCGGTGACCCCGCGCTCATCGGGCGGCTGCTGGAGATCCGCAAGCACGCCGGGATGATGGTGCCCGGCCCGGTCCAGGCCGCCCTCACCGCCGCGCTCGCCGACGACGCCCACGTCGCCGAGCAGCGCGAGCGCTACCGGCGGCGTCGGGAGGTGCTGCTGGCGGCCTGCGCGGCGGCCGGCCTGCGCGTCGACCCGACGAGCGAGGCGGGCCTGTACCTGTGGGCCACCGTCGCCGGCCAGGACGTCGACTGCCGGGCCATCGTCGCCGCGCTCGCCGAACGGGGCATCCTCGTGGCGCCCGGTGAGTTCTACGGTCCCGGGGGCGCCCGCCACGTCCGGATCGCGCTCACCGCGAGCGACGAGCGCATCGCCGCGGCGGCCGAGCGGCTCACCGCGGCGCCGCTCGCCGTGTGACCGGCCACCTCCGGGTCCGGACCACATCCCGGGATGGCTTACGCTTCTCTGAGGAATCACCACGACACGACCGTGCGGACCGACGGGGGGACGCCCCTCACCGGTGCGGGCGGTCCGTCCCGGGGCCACGAGCACCCGGAGTCCCGATCCTGAGGAGGCACCCCCATGTCTGAGCCCGCTCTCACCCCGGCGACGTTCGAGGTCGATGGCAAGAGGCTCGAGTTCGAACGGGTCCGGGCACGGGAGGGCAACGACGGGGTCAAGATCTCCTCGCTGCTCAAGGAGACCGGCCTGGTCACCCTGGACCCCGGTTTCATGAACACCGCGTCCACCGAGTCGGCGATCACCTACATCGACGGCGACCAGGGGATCCTGCGCTACCGCGGCTACCCGATCGAGCAGCTGGCCGAGAAGTCCTCGTTCCTCGAGACCGCCTACCTGCTCATCTACGGTGAGCTGCCCGACGCCGAGACCCTCGAGGCGGTCAACCGCCGGATCAAGCGCCACACCATCCTCCACGAGGACTTCAAGGCGTTCTTCACCGCCTTCCCGCGCAACGGGCACCCGATGGCCGTGCTCCAGGCCGGCATCGCCGCCCTGGCCACCTACTACCAGCACACCCTGGACCCGCACGACGAGTACCAGCGCGAGCTGTCCACGGTGCTGCTCATGGCCAAGGTGCCGACGATGATCGCCTACATCGCCAAGCGCGCGAACGGCCTGCCGCTGCTCTACCCGGACGCGTCGAAGGGCTACGTCGAGGACTTCCTCCGGATGACCTTCGCGCTGCCCTACCAGGACGAGGACATCGACCCCACGCTGGTCAAGGCGCTGGACATGCTCCTCATCCTGCACGCCGACCACGAGCAGAACTGCTCGACGTCGACGGTGCGCATGGTGGGCTCGGCGCACGCCAACATCTACGCCTCCATCGCCGCCGGTGTCGGGGCGCTGTCCGGTCCGCTGCACGGCGGCGCCAACGAGGCCGTCCTCGACATGCTCGCCGAGATCCAGGCGGGCGGGGGCAGCGTCGACGAGTTCATGCGGCGGGTGAAGAACAAGGAGGACGGCGTCCGCCTCATGGGCTTCGGCCACCGGGTCTACAAGAACTACGACCCGCGCGCCGCGATCGTGAAGAAGGCCGCGCACGACGTGCTGGCCAAGCTCGGCAAGAACGACGAGCTCCTCGAGATCGCCATGGGCCTGGAGGAGATCGCGCTCAACGACGAGTACTTCATCGAGCGCAAGCTCTACCCGAACGTCGACTTCTACACCGGCCTCATCTACAAGGCGATGGGCTTCCCGACGCAGATGTTCACCCCGCTGTTCGCCATGGGCCGCCTGCCCGGGTGGATCGCGCAGTACCGCGAGATGATCGCCGACCCGGCCACCAAGATCGGCCGCCCGCGCCAGGTCTACGTCGGGGAGACCCAGCGCGACTACGTCGACATCTCTCAGCGCTGACTGCGCGGAGAGCACCGTGACAGCGGGGCCGGCCGGACCGACGGGTCCGTCCGGCCCCGTGTCGTCCGGGCACGCCGCCGTCCCGCTGTGGCGCCGCCGCCTCGCCCCGGCCGACGGCCAGGCGCTGGGCCTGTGGCTCGCCACGCGGCTGTCCCTCGCCGTCGCCACCCTGCTCGGGGCGGCGCTCCTCGCCGACGACGACCTCTCCTTCGCCCAGCGCTGGGCGCGCTGGGACTTCGGGCACTTCGAGTCGGTCACCGAGGTCTGGTACTCCGGCGCGCAGCCCGACGGCTACCCGCTGGAGGCATTCTTCCCCGGCCTGCCCGCCGTGCTGTGGCTGCTCGCCCGGCTCGGGCTGCCGCTCGAGGTCGGCGGCCTGCTCGTCTCGCTCGTGGCGGGCGCGGTCGCCGTCGTGGCGCTGCGGCGGCTGGCCGACCTCGAGGGCGGACCCGGCACCGGGAACCGCGCGGTACTGGCGCTCGTGCTCTCCCCGCTCGCCCTGTTCCTCGCCGCGCCGTACACCGAGGCGCTCTTCCTGGCCTGTGCCGTGCCCGCCTGGCTGGCCGCCCGCCGCGGGCAGTGGCGCCGCGCCGCCCTCCTGGCGACGCTCGCCGCGACCGTGCGGGTCAACGGGCTCTTCCTCGCCGCCGCGCTCGCGGTCGAGCTCCTCACCTCCCCGCACCGCCGGTGGCGCGACGCGCCCTGGCTCGCGCTGCCGCTCCTCCCGGCGGGCCTGTTCAGCGTGCTGCTGTGGCAGGTCAGCGGCGACCCGCTGCGCTGGCTCACCGCGCAGCAGGAGGGCTGGCACCGGGAGTCCCGGCTGCCGTGGGACGCCTGGGCGAACACGTGGGCGCTCGCCTTCCCCGGCCCGGACGGCAACCCGTACTGGGCCTGGCCCCTCCGCCTGGACCTGCTCGCCGTCGTGCTCGGGGTGGTGCTCGCGGTGGTGCTCGCCGCGCTCCGGCGGTGGGGCGACCTCACCTGGGTGGGGCTGCAGGTCGCCGTCTACGCGACGTCGTACTGGTACCTGTCGGCGAGCCGCTTTGCGCTGCTGTGGTGGCCGCTGTGGGTCGGCCTGGGCGTGCTGACCGGCCGCAGCCGCGTGCTGCTGTGGCTCTACGTCGCGATCAGCGCACCGGTCATGCTCACGTGGACGCTGGCGTTCACCGTCGACGGACGCTGGGCGGGCTGAGTCAGCTGGCCTCCGGGTCGCCGATGTGGCCGGGGGCGTTGACGGCGAGAACCCGCTGGACGAACGCGTGGAACTCCTCGATGTAGTGCCGCAGGAAGTCGGCGGTGGCCTCGTCGGTGACGTCGCCGTCCGGGGTGAACACGTCCGCGGAGAACGTGACGTAGCACTCCGGGGAGTTGAGCTGCGGCGCGTCGAGGAAGCTCAGCACGCTGCGCATCTGGGACTGCATCACCGCCGTGCCGATACCACCGGGGGACGCCCCGACGATCCCCGTCGGCTTGCGGGCGAAGGAGTTGGTCCCCCACGGCCGCGAGCCCCAGTCGATGGCGTTCTTCAACGCCCCCGGGATCGACCGGTTGTACTCCGGGGAGATGAACAGGAGGCCGTCGGAGGCCGCGATCGCCTCCTTCAGCGCCCTGCCCTCCGGCGGGTAGTCCTCGTCGTAGTCCCAGCTGTACAGTGGCAGGTTGTCGATCCGGATCTCGTGGAACTCCAAGTCTTCCGGAGCCAGCTTGATGATCGCCTTCGACAGCGTGCGGTTGATCGAGCCCCTGGCGAGGCTCCCGACGAAGTAGCCGATCTTGTAGGCCATGGCTGGACCTTCCCCCGACGGTCTCCCGCCGGTCCGTGCGATGGGGTAGCGGGCGTGTCGATCATGGCACCGGCGCCGCCGGCCGGCCTCCCGGAGCGGAGGCGGTCACCAGATGCGCACCGTGCCGTCGTCGGGACCGTCCGCCGGACGCCAGCGCGCGTCGTTGCCGTCCGCCCGCTGCCACACCTGGCCGGCCACCTCGACCGTCGTCGCACCGGTGTCGACCGACGTCGCCACCGCCCACTGGGCGACGGCCCAGGCGAGCCGGTCCACGTCGCCACCGGGCAGGAGGGCCGGGTCGACGACCACCACCCCGTCCTCGACCGTCGCGGCGACCCCGAAGTCCTGCTCCAGACGGCCGGCGACGGCCGCCGCGGCGTCGTCGTCGTGGCCGGTGGGCATGGGCAGGCGGCACGTCAGGGTGGCGGGGGAGTTGCCGGTCAGCGCGGAGGCGAAGGCCCGACCCTCCGGCTCGTGGTCGGCGTAGGCGTCGGGGTAGGCGGAGCGTTGGACCCGCTGGGCGGCCTCGGTGACGGGCAGCTCGGTGTAGCCCGGCACGGCGACCAGCGCGTCGAGGAAGGCGTTCGTCGCGTAGTGCGGGTCCATCACCTGGTCCGGGGTGCCCCAGCCCTGCGAGGGGCGCTGCTGGAACAGGCCGAGGGAGTCGCGGTCGCCGTAGCCGATGTTGCGCAGCTTGGACTCCTGTACCGCGGTCGCCAGGGCGATCGTCGCTGCCCGGGCGGGCAGCTGCCGGCGCACCGTCGCGGCGGTGATGAGGGCGGCGTTGTCGGTCTGGTCGGCGTCCAGGACCTGGCGGCTGCCGTCCGCCAGCGTCACGGCGCAGGTCTCGCTCACCCGCTCGGGCACCACCCAGGTGAGCAGCGCCGCAACGCCGGCAACCGCCAGCGCCGCGAGCGCCACCACCGCAACCGTCCCCCGCAGTACCCGCCTACGCATGGAGCGCGTCGTTGAGCGTGACCCCGGTTCCCGTGCGCGCCAGCGCCTCGACCGTCCCGGTCACCGAGTTGCGGCGCAGCAGCAGCCCGTCGCGGCCCGACAGCTCGCGTGCGGCGACCACGGTGGGGGTGGCCGCCGCCGAGCCGGGGCCGGGCAGGACGGTGACCTTGGTGCCGGCGGTGACGTACAGCCCGGCCTCGACGACGCAGTCGTCGCCCAGCGAGATCCCCACGCCGCTGTTGGCGCCCAGCAGGCAGCGCTCCCCGATGACGATGCGCTCCCGGCCGCCGCCGGACAGCGTGCCCATGATCGAGGCGCCGCCGCCGATGTCGGTGCCGTCCCCGACGACGACCCCCTGGGAGATGCGGCCCTCGACCATCGAGCGGCCCAGCGTGCCGGCGTTGAAGTTGACGAACCCCTCGTGCATGACGGTGGTGCCCGGGGCGAGATGGGCGCCGAGCCGCACCCGCGAGGCGTCGGCGATGCGCACCCCCTCGGGGACGACGTAGTCGGTCATCCGCGGGAACTTGTCCAGCCCGTGCACGGTGAGGTGCCCGTCCCGGGCGCGCAGCCGCGCCCGGGTCTCGTCGAAACCGGCCACGGCGCACGGGCCGGCGGACGTCCACACGACGGTGGGCAGGACGTCGAAGATGCCGTCGACCGCGAGCCCGCCCGGGCGCACCACCCGGTGGGAGAGCAGGTGGAGACGCAGGTAGGCGTCCACCACGCTGGTCGGCGGGGCGTCGAGGTCGATCTCGGCGGTGATCACCCGGGTGTGCACGCCCCGGGCCTCGTCACGGCGCTCGGCGACCGGGAGCGCGGTGCGCGCCGGCGCCTCGGGCGCGTCGTCGCCGGCGAGGACGGGGTCGGGGTACCAGACGTCGAGGACGGTGCCCTCGTCGGTGACGGTGGCCAGCCCCGTTCCGCGGGCGAGACGTGCAGTCATGGTTTCAGCCTACGAGCGCGGGTGGGGTGAGGATCACCCGAGGGACGCGGCTGTGCGCCGGGTCACGTCGTGGGACGGGAGCCGCAGAGCCCACCGGCCCGCCCCGCCCGTGTGCGACGCTGGGGGACGTGACCCAGCTCCCCGACACGCGTCCCCCGCGCCGGCCCGGCGACGGGTGGGTCGAGTGCCGCTGCGGGAACCGGCACTGGGGCCGCTACGGCGCCGCGGGCCTCCTGCTCTGGCGGCGCGAGCCCGACGGCGACGTGCCCGTCACCGACCCGCGCCGCTACGCCGTCGTGCTCCAGCACCGAGCGGCGTGGAGCCACCACGGGGGCACCTGGGGAGTGCCGGGTGGCGCCATCGACCCGGACGAGTCGGAGGTCGAGGGAGCGTTGCGGGAGGCGGCGGAGGAGGCCGGCCTGCCGCCGTCGGGTCTGCGTGTGCGCACGAGCCACCGCCTCGACCACGGGGACTGGGCGTACACGACCGTCGTCGCCGAGGCGGTGCGCACGGTCGAGCCGCGGGTGAGCGACCCGGAGAGCATCGGCGTCTCCTGGGTGCCGGGCCCACAGGTGCGCGACCGGCCGCTGCTGCCCGCCTTCGCCGACGCCCTGCCGGCGCTGCAGGAGCTGCTCGGCCGCCGGCTGGTGCTCGTCGTCGACGGCGCCAACACGATGGGCGCGCGCCCCGACGGCTGGTGGAACGACCGGCGCCGCGCGATCGAGCGGCTGCGCGACGAGCTGGCCGCCCTCGCCGTCGCCGGGCTGCCCGCGGACCGGCTGGGGCTGCCGGGGCACGCCTGGTACCCCGACGTCGAGCTCGTGGCAGAGGGGCAGGGGCGCGGGGCGCGGGACGTCCCGGCGGCCGGCGGCGTCGGTGGCGTGGTCGTCGTCGACGCGGCCGGCTCCGGGGACGACGCGGTCGTCGCGCGGGCGGCGGCCCACCGTGGCGCGGGTGACGAGGTCGTCGTCGTGACCTCCGACCGGGAGCTGCGCGGGCGCGTGGAGGCCGTGGGTGCCCGGACCGCGGGGCCGGGTCTCGTGTTGGGCAACTGACCGAGGCCGGGACCGGCACCGGGCTCGCTGCCCGGGGCCTGGCTGGTGTCGCTGCCCCGACCTGACGTCGGGCTAGCTGCTCTCGCCCTCGGGGTCGATCTCGCAGATGACGGCCCCGGCGGAGACGTTCTGCCCCACGGCCGCCTGGATGGCGCGCACGCGGCCGGAGCGGTGGGCGACGAGCGGCTGCTCCATCTTCATCGCCTCGAGGACGACGACGAGCTCACCTGCCTCGACCACCGCACCCTCCTCGACGGCGACCTTGACGATCGTGCCCTGCATGGGGGAGGTGAGGGCGCCGTTGCTCGCGGCCGCGCCCCGGGCCTGGGCCGTGCTGCGGCGGGTGGGACGACGCACCGCCCCGCGGCCGCCGCGGCCCGCCCCGATGCCCAGGCCGGCCGGGAGGACGACCTCGAGCCGCTTGCCGCCGACCTCGACGACGACGCGCTCGGTCGCCTCCTCCGCGCTGTCCGGGGAGGGGGCCGTCGGGACGTCCGGTGTGGTGAGCCGGGTGAGGCGCTCGGCGAACTCCGACTCGATCCACGTCGTGTGGACGGTGAAGGAGGCGGCGTCCTCGGCGGCGAACTCGGGCGCCTCGAGGACGGCGCGGGCGAAGGGGACCACCGTGGGGATCCCGCTGATCTCCAGCTCGCGCAGCGCGCGGCGGGCCCGCTGGAGCGCCTGGCGGCGGTCGGCGCCGGTGACCACGAGCTTGGCGAGCATCGAGTCGAAGGCGCCGGAGACGATGTCCCCGGCGGTCACGCCGGTGTCGATGCGCACCCCCGGCCCGCCGGGCCAGGTCACCGCGGTGACCGTCCCGGGCGAGGGCAGGAAGCCGGCCGCCGGGTTCTCCCCGTTGATCCGGAACTCGATGCTGTGCCCACGGACCGGCACCTCGGTGTAGCCGAGCGGCTCGCCGGCGGCGATGCGCAGCTGCTCGCGGACGAGGTCCAGGCCGGTGACCTCCTCGGTCACCGGGTGCTCGACCTGGAGGCGGGTGTTGACCTCGAGGAAGGAGACGGTGCCGTCGGAGCCGATGAGGAACTCGCACGTGCCCGCCCCGACGTAGCCCGCCTCGCGCATGATCGCGATGGACGACTCGCGCAGCAGGGTCTCCTGCTCGGGGGTGAGGAACGGCGCCGGCGCCTCTTCGACGAGCTTCTGGTGGCGGCGCTGCAGCGAGCAGTCGCGGGTGGACACGACGACGACGGTGCCGTGCTCGTCGGCGAGGCACTGGGTCTCGACGTGGCGGGGGCGGTCGAGGAAGCGCTCGACGAAGCACTCGCCGCGGCCGAAGGCGGCCTTCGCCTCGCGCACGGCGGAGTCGTAGAGCTCGGGGACCTCCTCGCGGGTGCGGGCGACCTTGAGCCCGCGGCCGCCACCGCCGTGGGCGGCCTTGATCGCGATGGGCAGGCCGTGCTCGTCGGCGAAGGCGAGCACCTCATCCGCGTCGGCGACCGGGTCCGGGGTACCGGCGACGAGCGGGGCCCCGGCCGCGCCGGCGATGTGGCGGGCGCTGACCTTGTCCCCGAGGGCGCGGATCGCGGCCGGCGGCGGGCCGATCCAGGTCAGCCCGGCGTCGATGACCTGCTGGGCGAACTCCGCGCTCTCGGCGAGGAAGCCGTAGCCGGGGTGGACGGCGTCGGCGCCGCTGCGCCGGGCGACGTCGAGCAGCTTGCCGGCGTCGAGGTAGGTCTCGGCCGCCCGGGAGCCGCCGAGCCCGAAGGCCTCGTCGGCCAGCCGCACGTGCAGCGCGTCGCGGTCCGGGTCGGCGTAGACGGCGACGGTGGCCAGCCCCTCGTCGCGGCACGCGCGGGCGATGCGCACGGCGATCTCCCCGCGGTTGGCGATGAGCACCTTCGACAACGGACGCCGGCTGGGCGACCCCCCAGAGGTGCTCGACATGGACACTCCATTCTGCTCGCCAGTGCTGCCCGCTCGCGGGCATCCGGGGATGTCCCGGTGGGCCCGGACCGGTCCACGGTATCCGGCCCGCGCCGCCGGACCCATTCCGCGGACGACGTGGCGGGCAAGTCTGTCGCGACACGCAAGTAGCGCCCGACCGGCTTGTGTGGACCCTACAAGCGGCCTACGTGTTCGGCGCCGAGTGACCGGCGTCACTTGTCGGCTGCGTACAGCCGTTGGCGCCGTCGCCCGGGCGGACTACGGTCGGCGGAAGGAGCCGGACCCCACCCGTCCGGGAGATGTCATGAGCGACCTGCAGTGCGCGGCGACCTTCGTCCTCGTCCCCGCTACGACGGCCCTCGGGAGCCTGCCCGACGTGCGACCCGTGGCCCTGCACGCCGCGCCGGGGGCGCAGGAGGCGGCGGGTGCGGTGGCCGAGTGGCTCGGGCTGCCGGTGCGCACGCTGCGCGCGGCGACGCCGGGCGAGCTCGTCGCTGCCCTGGACGAGCTGGCCGACGAGTACCGGGGTGAGCGGGTGGCGGTCCTCGCACCCGGGGAGCTGCTCGCGGCCCTGGCGCGGCTCGTCTTGCCCGAGGGGGCGGACGCGCTCGTCGTCGAGGTCGACGCCGACGGCCACCGGTGGGCGCGCTGGCCGGACGTCACCCGCGCCACAGGTCGGTGACCTGCACGCCGAGCTCGCCGAGGAGCTCGCGCAGCAGGGGCAGGCTGATCCCCACCACGCCGTGGTGGTCGCCCTCGACCCGCCGGACGAACGGGCCGCCCAGCCCGTCGACGGTGAAGGCGCCGGCCACGGCGAGCGGCTCACCGGTGGCGACGTAGGCCGTGATCTCCGCGTCGCTCAGGTCGGCGAAGTGGACGGTGGTGGAGGAGACGCCGCCGGTCTCCCGGGCCTCGGGCCCGCGGGTGTCGACGATCCAGTGGCCGGTGTGGAGCACCCCGCTGCGGCCGCGCATCCGGCGCCACCGGGCCACTGCCTCCGCGGCGTCGGCGGGCTTGCCGTGGA
>Ga0079225_10002187_pt1 | contig 11171 bp, 10 predicted proteins | sample Poulit2012_FD_76344 | JGI IMG/M metagenome (GOLD analysis project Ga0079225, IMG submission 76344) | Agricultural soil microbial communities from Georgia to study Nitrogen management - Poultry litter 2012 | ecosystem: Environmental > Terrestrial > Soil > Agricultural land | place: USA: Georgia...
GTTTTTGACAAAAGTACGGGAAAGTTACAGAATTGAGGAAATAGAAAAGGATACTTTATTTTCTATGGCGGGAATTGATTGAATTCAAGGTTGAATAGGCTGAGTTTCTATAAGATTTCCCCGCTTTAAATCCTTGCGAAAACAATGTGCATCTTGTTATTTAAAAACATTTTTCAGTTCTAAGGAACCATTTTGAGAAGGATGTCTATATTTTACTGAGATGTTTTTCCTTCCTCACCTTTTAGAGTTGGGGAAAAGGAAGGAGAAAATCAAAAGTAGATTGCTTTAATTTGATTTTAAATGAGGAGTACTTGGTTTTTATATTTTTTCGAGGTTTTTAAAAAGTAATGAATCAAATGCTTCAAATGTCGATACAATTTAACCACGGCGGAGTTCACGAAGGAGAATGAAAAACGCAGAGAAAGTAGATTAAAACATTAAGGCATTAAGTTCATTAAGGCTGAGTTTCTTTTTCTCGTTATTCTTCAAGCCCTGAAAAGAGCGTTATAACTCAGGGATGGGCAGCGGCCATTCTCTAAAAACGCCTCCTGATTAAAAGCGCTGAAAGCGCGCAATAACTTGAGAAGTGCTTTGTAATATGATTTTTTCAATAAAGAAAAAACTCTCCAGACAAATCATTCGTTTTATGAACAAAAATAACATCGATTTAAACTTTTAAAATTCACAGCTTTATGCGCTTTAAAATTTTAATTATTTGTATTTTCGCGAGGGATATAGAAAACATCTTGAATTTTTTAAAGAAAACTTGATAGGAGCTGAAGATTGTGAAGAAGGGGAATGGAGTAATAAGTAGAATAATTGTTTTTTTGGTTTTGGGCGGATTTGTTTTAAACCTGTCTGCACAGGTTCCGAATACCGAGGAGAAAAACAATGCTTTTGTTGAAGATTTTTATAAAAGTTTTAGTGGTAAAATAGGAGAGGAGCCCATCAGCATAGATTTGCATTTTGTCAATGGGAAACTATCCGGAAAATATAATACGCGCGACCGATCAATTCCGCTTGAAGTGGTCAGTTCTCCCAATAAAAGAGAAAAGCCTTGGATGCTTACAGAAAAAACAGCGGATTCATCTAAAAGTAATACTTGGAAATTTTGGATCAGCAAAGAAAAAGTCAAAGCGGTTGTTTTGGCTAAATCTGATGGCGTTAAAACTATAGTTCACCTCACAGAAGATTATCCTGCTGGCGTTTCCCCATTTGCTATGCACGATTACCGGCGAAAGATTGCGCTATATCCCGATGATTTGGAAAGTCCGTTATATAAAATCGAATTAGTTTTTCCCACTGCTAAAAATCCATCGGAAACTGACCATTTTTTAAATCAAAAGATTAAAGAAATTATCGGTTTGGATGAAAAACTCACTTTTGATGAAGGTGTTGAGGAATTATTAAAAGACCTTGATTGGAGCTACAAAGGGGCGATTGAGGAGCAAAGCGAAGTTATGATCAATGATTGGCAGTTTTCCAAAATCATTAAAATTGATTTTAATGAAAAAGGTTATTTGCTTTTGTCAGAAAACACCCAAGAATATACCGGCGGAGCGCACGATTATCAACATAAAAATTACTATGCTTTTGATCTTCAAAACCAAAAGAAACTGCACCGTGAAAATATTACCACAATTGATACGGTTGAATTGCAGAATCTCTTGGAAAATCAATTCAGAAAGGATTTTGAGTTAAGAGCGGATGAAAATTTAGATGAAGTCTTATTTGAAAATTATTTAAAGCCCGGGGAAAATTTCCGATTTGATAAACAAGGAATTTATTTTGTTTATAATTCTTATGAGGTAGGTCCGTATTCTTTGCAGAGCTTTGAAGTTTTTATTTCTTATCAAGATTTGAAGGGAACTTTAGTTAGAGAATTTGCCAATCGAATGAATTTATCTCCTAAAAACGCGATGAATTGATGGAGATAAAGCTTGCTTAATCTTCAGATTGATTAAAAATAAGTTAACTTTAGCGATTAAGTCATGTAATTTGTAAATTCATTATGAAAGAGGAATCTCAATACACCGATCAAGGATCCGAAACGCGTTATGTACATATTAATCCTGCTCAACCGCAAAACAATACGATGGGAATAACAGGATTTATTTTAGCCTTAGTGGCCTTATTTATCGGTTGGATACCTATTTTAGGTTGGATGGTTTGGGTTTTGGGTCTGATATTTTCCATAGTTGGCCTCACCAAAGAACCCAAAGGATTTGCAATCGCGGGACTTATAATTTCTTTCTTAGGAATAATTCTACTGATTATTTTATTTATGGGAATCTTAAGTTTAGGATTTTTGAGCGGTTTGTAAATACCGGTAAATTGTCATTGCTTAAAACCTTGAATATGAGCTACAATATTCCTATATTTGCGAGCCTTTGAAATTCGAGTTATCATAAACCATTGGTTTTAATTGATTGATTTCACTTATTTATAATGATAATGTAAATTTAAGGTTGAAATCGTAAATACTTGATTTTTTGGACTTTAAAATAAAAATAATAAAACTTGTCTATGGATAAATCTCCAAAAACACTTTCTCCCGGCGCCCGTTTTCGCGATGCGATGGAGAAAGAAAAACCCTTGCAAATTGCAGGAGCTACTACAGCGAATCATGCATTACTTGCCGAACAAGCCGGATTTAATGCGATTTACCTCTCAGGTGGTGGCGTGGCTGCAGGCTCGTTGGGAATTCCGGATTTAGGAATTACCAATCTTGAAGACGTATTAATCGATATAAGACGAATTACCAGAGTAACCGATTTGCCCTTGATGGTGGATATCGACACCGGATTTGGACCTTCCGCATTCAATGTGGCCAGAACCGTAAAAGATCTGATCAGCAATGGAGCGGCGGCGTTGCATATGGAAGATCAGGTGGGAGCCAAGCGATGTGGTCATCGACCGAATAAAGAATTGGTCAGCCGAGAAGAAATGGTCAACCGACTGAAAGCAGCAGTAGATGCACGAACCGATGAGAGCTTTGTAATCGGCGCACGTACCGATGCTTTTGCAAGTGAAGGAATAGAAAAAACTTTAGAACGTGCCGTAGCTTATAAGGAAGCTGGAGCAGATTTTATTTTTGCAGAAGCTGTTCCCGACTTGACTTATTATCAGCGTTTTGTCGATGCTACCGGTATTCCTGTTTTAGCGAATATCACCGAGTTTGGTCAAATTGATTTATATACCGTCGATCAACTCAAAGATGCCGGAGTGGGATTGATTTTATATCCTTTATCGGCGTTTCGAGCGGCAAATAAAGCTGCACAAAATGTGTATGAACACATTCGCAAAGAAGGAACACAGAAAAATGTAATCGATACCATGCAGACAAGAGATGAACTCTATGAAAGTATAGGTTATTACGAATATGAAAAAAAATTAGACGAACTATTTAAACAGAATAAAAATGGCTGAGAAGAAAGGAAAATTTAAACCAAAAAAGAGTGTTGCTCTTTCGGGAGTAACCGCAGGAAACACTGCTTTAGCAACTGTAGGTGTCACCGGAAATGATTTGCATTACCGCGGATACGACATCAAGGATTTAGCAGCAAAAACTGAATTTGAAGAAGTAGCTTACTTGTTGATTCATGGCAAGTTGCCGACCAAAGCAGAATTGAAGAATTACAAAACTAAATTGAAATCCTACCGTGGATTGCCACAGCATTTAAAAGATGTGCTCAAGCAAATTCCCGCGGCTGCACATCCGATGGATGTTTTGCGTACAAGTACTTCAGTGTTGGGAACTTTGTTGCCGGAAGGAAAAGATCAGAATAAACCCCAAGCACAAGATATTGCGGACAGGTTATTGGCTTCGTTTTCTTCTGCATTGTTGTATTGGTATCATTATACGCACAACGGAAAAGAAATCGATGTTGAAACTGATGATGACAGCTTAGGCGGACATTTCTTGCATTTGTTGCACGGTGAAAAACCATCTGATGATTGGGTGAAAGCTATGCACATTTCGCTAAATCTTTATGCAGAACACGAATTTAATGCTTCCACGTTTACCAGCAGAGTGATTGCCGGAACAGGAGCGGATATGTATTCGTGCTTAACCGGTGCTATTGGTGCATTACGCGGTCCTAAACACGGGGGAGCCAATGAAGTTGCTTTTGAAATTCAAAGTAGATATGGCTCTGTTGAAGAAGCTGAAGAGGATATTAAGGAGCGTATGGCGCGAAAAGAAATCATTATCGGATTCGGACACCCCGTCTATACGATTGGTGATCCGCGAAATGAAATCATAAAAAAAGTGGCGAAGGATTTATCTAAAGAAGCCGGAGATATGCGGCTATTTAATATAGCTGAACGTATCGAAAGCGTGATGTGGGAACAGAAAAAAATGTTTCCTAACTTAGACTGGTTTTCCGCGGTCTCCTACAATAAAATGGGTGTACCGACTTCCATGTTTACCCCTTTATTTGTGATTTCAAGAATAACAGGTTGGGCTGCACACGTGATGGAACAAAGAGAAGACGGGAAAATTATTCGACCAAATGCAAACTATGTAGGTCCGGATAATAAGAAGTTTGTACCGATTGAAAAAAGAAAATAATCAATTAAAATTTTAAAAATTACATAAAAATATGTCAGAAAACATATCTAATAAAAGACCAGAATTTGATCAAGTAATCCAGGATATCGCTGATTATGCTTTAGATTATGAAGTGAAAAGTGATTTAGCATGGAAAACTGCACATTACAATCTTTTAGATACCATTGGCTGTGGATTGGAAGCATTGACTTACCCAGCTTGTACAAAAATGTTAGGTCCTGTCGTAAAAGGAACAATTGTTCCTCACGGCGCTAAAGTTTTTGGAACACAATTCCAATTAGATCCGATTGAAGCGGCAAGAGATATCGGAACGCTGGTGCGTTGGTTGGACTTTAACGACACTTGGTTAGCTGCAGAATGGGGTCACCCTTCTGATAACTTAGGAGCTGTTTTAGCCGTAGCCGACTGGATGTCAAGAACCAATATCGCCAAAGGAAAAAAACCTCTCCCTGTAAAACAAGTGATGGAAGCGATGATTATCGCCACTGAAAATCAGGGGGTAATGGCTTTGGAGAACTCTTTCAACGAAGTAGGTTTAGACCACGTTATTTTAGTAAAACTTGCTTCTACGGCAGCAGCAGGAAAATTGTTGGGCTTAGATCGTGAGGAGTTGGTCAACGCTATCTCTCATGTATTTGTCGATGGACAGTCATTGAGAACTTACCGTCACGCGCCAAACACCGGAAGTCGTAAGTCTTGGGCTGCAGGTGATGCTACAGCAAGAGCAGTGAGATTAGCTTTGATTGCTAAAAGTGGTGAGATGGGATATCCTTCTGTTTTAACCGCCAAAGAATGGGGCTTTTATGATGTTTCCTTTGAAGGAAAAGAATTTAAATTCCAAAGAGATTATGGTAGTTATGTGATGGAAAACATTCTGTTTAAGATTTCTTTCCCGGCAGAATTCCACTCGCAAACCGCTGTTGAAGCTGCTATGACGCTTCACGATAAATTGAAAGAACTCGGAAAAACCTCTGATGATATCAAGCACGTGAAAATTCGTACTCACGAAGCAGCTATTCGTATTATCGATAAGCGCGGACCTTTAGATAATCCGGCTGATAGGGATCACTGCTTGCAGTATATGATTGCTGTGCCATTGATTCACGGTAGATTAACCGCAGCGGATTATGAAGATGATGTGGCAAGTGATCCGAGAATTGATGCCCTTCGAGACAAAATGGAACCGGTGGAAGATCCACAGTTTACAAAAGATTATTTCGATCCGGAAAAACGTTCTATCGCAAACGCATTGACCATTGAATTAAATGATGGTACTGTTTTAGATGAGGTAGAAGTCGAATACCCAATTGGGCATAAACGAAGAAGAGACGAAGGATTCCCTGAGCTGATTAAAAAGTATAAGACCAACTTGGCCAGAATGTTCCCTGCCAAACAACAAGAGACTATTCTAAATCATACTTTAGATTATGATAAAGTAGCGAAAATGAATGTCAATGAATTTGTCGATTTGTTTGTGATCTAATCATCAGTTTTAAAATGTATCAAAGGAGTTGGGAAATAATTCTCAACTCCTTTTTTAATTTCAGCTTAATTTTATAAAAACACTTAACTTTAAATTTTTGAAGGAATTTAAACAGCAGTAAGAAAAATCAATCGTATGAAAGTAAATCCTATTTTTATTAAAACGCTTGCGATACTTTGTTTGATGAGTCTGGTAGCTTGTAAGCAAGACAAAAATAAACAAGAGACAAAGAAGGTTATCGAAACGGAATCTGTGAAAAAGCCAGCTGCGGATAACCAGAAAGCCATCAGTGAATTAAATCAAGAATTAGAAGATTTTGATCAACAGTATTCCACGTTTTTAAAAGGGTTTTATCAATCGATTAATGAGGTCAATGCTTTTACAAAAGAGGCTGTGAAAGATGATGATGTGAAAAAAAGAATCCTCAAAGACTTATCTCAACAGACAAAATCTGATCAGCATATAAATGTTCCCAAAAATCTAAAATCCGAATATCAATCCTCGGTTGATACTTTAGCGGGTATTTATTCTGAATTTAGATCCTTAAAGGAGGAATTAAAAGATTATGTCGAGTCAGAAGTTTGGCGGGAAAATAAACGAAGTCAGATTTACGAGTTCGGTGAAAAAGCAGCGGTTTTATCTCGAAAATATGAGCATACGTATAACCGATTGAATGCGAAGTTGCAATAAATCTTGCGGTCTCTAAGGTAAATGAAAAAGGATAAACATTAAATTATCCGAAATAAGTGGTCAAAGAATATATTAAACCTCTTACTGATTGAAGTTGAAAATGCTACAGCACCTCGATAACAATCAATCAGTTATGAGATTATAATATATAATTGAAAAGCATCTTCGAAGCTTAAATAAATGGCGATACTTCTGTGTTATTGTCAACTACTACCACGTGTTGATTTTCTTGCGGAGTGATTTCTTGATTGTTGTTTTCATCCGTGGAAGCACAATAGTTTCCTGCAGAACCACAGCCGGTTAATACTCCGATTGCCAACATAACAAATACGATCTTTTTCATTTCTTTTTGTTTTTATATTAATAGGTAAAATTTAATTATAAGTAATTTTTCAACACCATTCGATTAATTTTTTCTCAAAGTCAATCGGAATGGGTCCGTCTGTACATCCACCAACTTCATCGGCATCTTTATCATCTTCAGTTCTTCCAATAACCCAGATTCCGCTTTTATGTTTTAAGAGGATTCCTTCGATAATAACTCTATCAACAGGTAAATCGGTTTTTTCGTTTTTTAAAACTTCGATTTTATTTCCTTCGATAACTACATCCACCGAAGCGGTTCGTGCATCCGGATGTTGACCGAATTCAGAGAAAAACAGTTCATATTCGAAAGTTCCTTGTGGGATTTCATTTTCTTTTTCCCCTGATTCCTTACAACTCACCGTGATAAAAACCAATAATAATGGAAGCACAAATCTCATAAAGGTGAAATTAACAATATAATATTTATTAAGCGATAAATGTAAAAAGAAATCTTCATATTATCCTTGATTTCGGAAATAACTTGAAAAAATCTTTTGATGATACAAAATTGAGCCGATGAAAAAGTAAATTCTAAGCTGAAAGGTACATTAAAAAAAACTACAAAATCACCGATTCATCTCAATATCTCAAGAAGTTCTTTATCTTTGCCTTGAATTTGAAATTTGGTTTACCGCCGACTTTTGTCATCGGTAATTAAAAGGGAATTCCGTTTAATTCGGAAGCTGTTCCCGCAACTGTAAGCTCAGTCTCGAGAAATAGAGATGCTTGATTAAAACTACTTCAATCCACTGTTCGCTTTGGCGAGCGGGAAGGAATTTAACAAGACGCAAGCCAGGAGACCTGCCCGATTTTTAATCGATAAATGTTAGACTTTCGGGTAAAAGGTCTTCAAGTGATGAAAAAAATTGCATTCCTTTTTTACGGATTATTTTATGTGCTGACTACTTCGGCGCAAGTAGATTCTACCTTGATTTCTGCGACAGATCAGGTATTGGAAACTGTTTATCTCAGCGGAAATAAACTAAAAGATTTCTCGGTTGGACAAACCCTAAATCACCTACCGGATTCTGTTTTAGTACGCAATCGACCGATGTTGACTGCTGTGCTCGAATATAATACGCCAATTTATTTTAAGGAAAACGGATTGGGAATGGCTTCTTCTCCTTCTTTCCGCGGAACTACAGCATCTCACACCGCCGTTTTATGGAATGGCATCAATATAAATTCCAATTTCTTAGGGCAAACCGATTTTAATACCATCAATACCAGTGCGTATGACAATATTGATGTGCGTGCCGGTGGAGGAAGTTTGATTTATGGAAGTGGCGCGATAGGAGGGACGGTTCACCTAAATACCGAACTTGATTTTAAAAAGGAATTTGAAAATCAACTGTATCTGAATTATGGAAGTTATGATACGTATGACACCAGATATAAGCTCAAGCTCTCTTCTGAAAAATTGAGTTTTCGTTTGGCTTTGGCCCATAATCAGTCGGATAATGATTATGAATATGAGATGCGCGAGGGCAAAAACACCAACGGACAGTTTAGAAACCTTGCTGTAAGTACTGCTTTAGGTGTAAAGCTAAACACTGCCAATCAGATTAATCTGTACAATGAAATTTATGATAGCAATCGGCATTTCCCGGTTTATTATTTAACTGAAGTTCCGACGAAATACAAAGATTTCAATACCCGAAGTTTGGTGGAATGGAAGAGTAGATTCGCCGGATTGCAATCCAATCTGAAGGGGGCGTTTTGGACCGAAAATTACAAATATTTTCCCGATGCAGCCAAAGAGGAGTATACTTATGGAAAAGCGAAGAATTTCGTTGGAAAATATGACCTCAGTTACCAACCTACCAATCAAACTTTAATCAACGCTATTTTCGAACACAAGTACACCGATGGGAAAGGTTCAGATGTGCAGCAAGAAACAAGAAATATAAGTTCGGCAGGGGTTGTTTTTAAACATCATCCTTGGGATAAATTTAAATATCAACTCGGAGTTCGACAGGAAATAACCAATGCTTATGGCAGTCCGTTTTTATATGCTGTGGGTATGGATTATGAATTTACTTCATTTTATACCGCCAAATTATCCGCTTCCAAAAACTTTAAAAGACCTACTTATAATGATTTGTATTGGACCAATAGTGGAGATCCAAATTTGGATGCAGAAAAATCGGATCAAATCGAATTGGGGAATCATTTCAAATTTGATAACTGGAATTTTACGTTAACTGGATATTATAATGATATCAAGGATATGATTCATTGGTTGCCCAGCTCCAATGGACTTTTTCAACCTTATAATGAAGACCATGTGAAAACCTATGGCGGGGAATTACTGGTAAACTGGGAAAAGCAATTTGATAACCATGTTTTCAATATAAATGGAACGTATGCTTATACGATTTCTAAAAATCAGGAGACTAAAAAGCAATTGATTTATGTGCCGTACCACAAAGCAACTTTTTCAACTAATTATAATTTAAATCGACTGAATGTGGATTTCCAGTTGTTGTATAATGGAGAAGTTTATATGCGATCCGATAATGATCCCGGTCAAATTCTGAAAGACTATTTGGTTTCTAATTTACAGGTTTCCTATCGATTGGGTCAAGACAATGCTTATATCCTGGGAGGGAAGGTGAATAACCTTTTCGACACCACTTATGAAAATGTAAGACGGTATGAAATGCCGGGAATAAATTATAGTGTTTTTGTTAATTTAAAATTTTAAAAAGAATGATTATGAGTAGATTAGGTAAGTGTTTGATATTGGTTTTTATCGGAATATTTTTGTTGAATTCCTGCAGTAGCGATGACGATTTTATGGAAGGTCCAGATGATGGTACCGAAAATCCTTCCGATAAACCGTATGAAAACGGTTTTTTTGTCCTCAATGAAGGGCAATTTCCAAATGAAGGAACGGTTACTTTTATTTCGGATGATTTGCAAACGGTAGAACAAAAGATTTTTCAGGAAGTAAACGACGGCATGGAATTGGGAAACACGCCACAGTCGATGTTTTTCGATGAAGATAATGTTTACATCGTTACCAATTCCTCCAATTTCATAAGAGTGGCCGACAGATATACTTTTAAAGATAAAGGAATTATCGCCGGTGAAATGAGTAATCCGAGATACGGGATTGAGGTAAATGGGAAGGCTTATATCACCAATGGAAATCAAGAGGAGTTGACGGTTTTAGATCTCGAAAACTTATCAGTTGAAAAAACTGTTAACATTGGCGGGATTAGCGAATTTATTCATCAGGGTGATAACGGATTGCTCTACATTCAGCAAGCCGCTTTTGATATTGGGAATAAGATAGTTGTCTTAGATCCAAATACGGATCAGATTGTCGAAACCCTTGAAACCGAACAAAACTTGAATTCCATCGCTCTAAATGAGGGTGTATTATATGCTTTATCCCCCAATTCTTTACAACAGTTTTCTTTATCAGATCATAATTTAATTGGGGAAATTGAGTTGAATTATGAACAGACGCCGTCAAAAATCGTAGTTGATGAAAATCAAATCTATTTCACTTCAGGACAACGGGTTTATCAGATGGCAGCAACAGCTACTGTTGCATCGGAAAATCCTTTGTTCAGTTATGAATCCGATTTTTCTTATGGTTTGTTTTATGGGTTTACTGTTCATAACGAGCGCATCTATATAGCAGATGGTGGTGACTTTGCTTCTGATAGTTATATTGAAATATACGATTTGCAAGGGAATTTCATTAAAATAGCTGAGGTTGGAGTAGGGCCTAATGGATTTTATTTTAATCAGTGATTTTTAAACCGAAATTAGCTTTAGTGGAGGAACAAAATACCCAAACGGCAACTTTAAAAATAATCAACCTTTATTTGATAAGCAAAGGAGTTTTTCTTAATGTATAAAAATGTCTCTCATCGAAGAAAATAAAGCTCTTCACCTTAAAAATTGGAGAGGAAGAAAACGTAAATTGGTTTTTAAAATATTTGGAGGTGATTGTAACTTTTAAATTGACTTGAGGATTTTTAACCCTGACAACAGACAAAAAATCAGTAAACTTTAGAACAGTAATGATTGCTCGTTTGAAAA
>Ga0079225_10002188_pt1 | contig 11169 bp, 13 predicted proteins | sample Poulit2012_FD_76344 | JGI IMG/M metagenome (GOLD analysis project Ga0079225, IMG submission 76344) | Agricultural soil microbial communities from Georgia to study Nitrogen management - Poultry litter 2012 | ecosystem: Environmental > Terrestrial > Soil > Agricultural land | place: USA: Georgia...
AGGGAGGAACAGACATGAAGCATCTTCTGGCATCGACGTGCCTGGTGTTGGGTTTCACCGGGTTGATCACCTCACCCGCAGCGGCCGAATGTGGCGACGTCACCATCGCCAGCATGAATTGGCAGAGTGCGGAGGTCCTGGCGAGCCTGGACCAGTTCATCCTCAACGAGGGCTATGGTTGCAACGCCGCGATCATCAGCGGTGATACCGTGCCGACGATCACGTCGATGGTTGAACGAGGCGATCCGGACATCGCGCCCGAAGGCTGGATCGACCTGGTTCCGGAATTGCTCAGTCGCGGCCTCGAGGAAGGTCGTATCATCGGTACAGCCGTGGCGATTTCCGACGGGGCCATTCAAGGCTGGTGGATGCCGAAGTACATCGCAGAGGCCCATCCGCACATCAAGACCATCGATGATGCACTGGCGCATCCGGAACTCTTCCCGGACCCTGAGGACAGCAGCCGCGGTGCGGTCCACAACGGCCCGCAGGGCTGGGGCGGCACCGTCGTCACCGGCCAGTTCTTCAAGGCCTATGAAGCCGAGGAAGCCGGGTTCCGGCTCGTCGATACGGGCTCGTCAGCCGGGCTCGATGGCTCGATCGCGAGAGCTTACGAGCGTGAGGAAGGCTGGATCGGCTACTACTGGTCACCTACGGCCTTGCTGGGTCGCTACGCGATGGTAAAGCTCGACCACGGCGTTCCCTATAACGAGGAGGAATGGGAGCGCTGCAACACCGATGCCCAGTGCCCTGACCCCCAGAGGAACGACTGGCCGGCCGACAGCGTGCAGACGCTCGTCACCGCCGACTTCGCTGAGCGCGCCGGTGACGACATCATGGACTATCTCAACAAGCGTGCCTGGACGAACGCGACCGTCAACGCGCTGATGGCCTGGATGACAGAAAACCAGGCGATGGGTGAGGACGGCGCCAGGCACTTCCTCCAGAATAACGAAGACATCTGGATGGACTGGGTCTCGGCGGAGGCGGCCGAGAAGATCAAAGCCGCGCTGTAAGTAGCAGAGGGGCCGGACAGCTCGCCGCCGTCCGGCCCTCTCCTGGAACGCAGACAGAATAACCAAGGTATCCTGTCCTCAAAGGACAGAGGGGCGACATGGACTGGTTCTGGTCATTTCCGCACATGGGCGATGACAGGTTGCGCGCGCTGAGGCTGGCGATCGATGATGGTTTTCGCACCTTCACACGCAGCTACGGCGGCCCCATCGAATCCTTCTTCGAGCCCCTTCTGGTGTTCCTCATTCAGTCGGAACGGCTGCTGCTCTCCACGCCCTGGCCAGTGGTGATTCTCGTCATCGCCGGCATCGCCTGGGCCGTCAGCCGGAACTGGAAGATCGTCGCCACTTCGGTGATCACGCTCCTGCTCATCGGCTACTTCGACATGTGGGACGACACGATGCGTACCGTGTCGATAATCCTCGTCTGTACGCTGCTTGCCATCATCGTGGGCATTCCGGTCGGCATTCTGATGTCGCGCTCGAATCGCATTCAGAGCCTCGTCACCCCGGTTCTCGACGTGATGCAGACGATGCCGAGCTTCGTCTATCTGATTCCGGTGGTCATGCTGCTCGGGATCGGCAGAGTACCGGGCGTGATCGCGGTCGTCATCTACGCCATCCCACCGGTCATCCGCTTGACCAATCTGGGTATCCGCGTCGTCGATCGGGAAGTGCTGGAGGCGGCCGACGCCTTTGGCTCGTCGGGTTGGCAGAAGTTGACGAAGGTGCAGCTTCCCCTGGCTCTGCCCACCATAATGGCGGGCATCAACCAGACGATCATGATGGCGCTCGCCATGGTCGTCATCGCCTCGATGATCGGGGTGCAGGGGCTTGGCCAGCCGGTATTGAGGGCAATCAACAATCAGTATTTCACGATGGGCGTGTTCAACGGCCTGGCGATCGTCGGCATCGCCATCATTTTCGACCGCATCAGCCAGGCCTACGGTCACCGGCTTCAGGAACATCGGAAAGCTCTGAATGACTGAAGCGCCAGACAGCCGCCTGGGCATCGAGATCAAGGGACTCTCGAAGATCTTCGGGCCCCGGTCGTCCGAGTTGGTGCATCTTCTTGACGACGGCATTACCAAGGCGGAGCTGATCGAGCAGCACCGCCATGTGCTCGGCCTCAAGAACATCAACATCTCGATGCCCGCCGGTGAGATTCAGGTCATCATGGGTCTGTCCGGGTCCGGCAAATCCACGCTGATCCGCCATATCAACCGCCTGATCGAACCCACCACGGGGCAGATAGTCGTGGGCGGCGAGGACGTGATGCAGATGGACCGGCGGGCGCTGCGCAACTTTCGTCGCCACAAGACGGCAATGGTGTTCCAGAAGTTCGCACTCCTGCCGCATCGCAATGTGCTCGATAACGCGGTCTACGGCCTTGAAGTCCAGGGCCTGCCTCGTGACCGCCAGATAGAAGCCGCCATGCGCTGGCTCGATCGTGTCGGCTTGCAGGGATTTGAGGACAGCTATCCGAATCAGCTCTCCGGAGGAATGCAACAGCGCGTCGGCCTTGCGCGTGCCCTGACAAACGATGCCCCCATTCTGCTGATGGACGAGGCCTTCTCCGCACTCGATCCCCTGATCCGCGTGGATATGCAGTCGGTGCTGCTCGATCTGCAGAAGGAGATCAGGAAGACGATCGTCTTTATCACCCATGATCTGGACGAGGCGCTGAAGCTTGGCGACCGCATCGCGATCCTGCGAGATGGTGAGGTGGCACAGTTGGGAACCGGGCAGGAAATCGTCCTGAAGCCCGCCGACGACTACATCATGAACTTCGTCGAGCACGTCAATCGTGGCCGCGTGATCCGGGTGGAGTCCATCATGACGCCGCTTGCCGGCGCCGGGGGCTACGACGGTCTCGCGGCAAGCGCAGATACGCTTCTGGAGGACGCCGCGCGGCTGCTGCTTTCATCCGGAGCCGAAAGGCTTACCGTTACCGACCCGCAAGGAGCGCCGGTGGGATCACTCACCCTCCAGCGCATCATGTCGACCATGGTGACCGCCTCGAAGACAGAGACCGCCGACAGGATACTGGTGAACTCTTAGAGAAAATCGCCTGTTATCGCGGCCCGACGACGCGAGCTGGCAGCGCACCTTCCCTTCAGAAACGCAGTTCTTTCCGGGCTTCTTGCAGCACTGCTTCAGCACCCCCGCTCGCATCGATGCGTGTCCAGGACAGCTGGCCCACCTGATAGCCGAGCTGCTGCTCCACAACGGCGGCAGTCGCATCGGAGGCATCGCCTTGACGCGCCGTGACACGGGACTTGAGAGCATCTTCTGGCGCATCAAGCCAGAGCCCCTGGAAAGGTACGGCGGCTTCGCGCGCGATGGCTTCGGCGGCAGCCCGCTCCTCGGGCCTGGCGAAAACGGCATCGAGCACCACCGCCTGCCCTGCCGCCAGCGCGCCGCGGCCTTCCGCCAGGAGGAGCTCATAGACCGCGCGGCTGCTTTCCTCGCCGTAGGCTTCGGCGGGCAGGCGCTCTTCCGGTTCCACACCTCCCAGGCGCTTGCGGAGCACGTCACTGCGCAGGTGCAGTGCGCCGGGTGTCCTGCCCACCAGAGGTGCAAGGGCTCCCGCAAGTGTCGTCTTTCCGCTGCCCGACAGCCCTGCCACAACCAGCAGCCGAGGCTCGCGCCGGTCTGAGAGGAAGGTTTCGGCAGCCGCGAAGAGCTTTCGGGCCGTTTCCAGCGAGTGCTCACGCTCGAATCGATCCTTCTTCCCCTGCGCGGCCATCGCGTTCACCTTGGCCCTGACACTTGCCCGCAGCGACAGCATGAGCGGCAAGGCCGAGAGGACTTCCACCTGTCCTTGTCGCCCGAAATAGCGCCCCATCGCACGATTGGCCAAAGCGCGCAGACCCCGAACCTCGAGATCCATCAGCAGGAAGGAAAGGTCATAGGCAACGTCGATGGAGCCGATGCTCTCGGAAAACTCGATGCAATCGAAAGGCGTCGGCCGCTCCTGCCAGAGCACGACATTCCCCAGATGGAGATCGCCGTGGCAGCGGCGTACGAAGCCCTCCTCCCGACGCCTGTCGAGCAGCTGCGCATTGGCGCCGAGTGCCTGCCGCTTGGCGTCGATCAACCGCGCCAGCGATCCCGGATCGAAGACGGCAGGAAAGCGTGCCATATCCTCCAGATTGTCGTCGATGATCCGATCCAGACCTTCTGCTCCTCCGTAGGGGGCACCACGCACCTCAGCCTGCTCATGAAGCACCACCACAGCATCGATCAGGGAATCGATCCACCGCGCCTCGAGGGTTCCTTGATCTGCCAGCAGATCCAGGGTTCGGGTTTCATCGAAGCGGCGCATGCGCACGGCCCACTCGATAACCTCCCCTTCCCCCTGACCGTCACTATCCAGAACGAGCCTGCCCTCGGCGGTACGCCGGACGGCGCTGATACCGAGGTAGATATCCGGTGCGGTCCGGCGGTTGAGGCGAACCTCCGTCTCGCAGGCCAGGCGTCGCGCCTCCAGATCCGAAAAATCTAGAAAGGCATAGCGCACCGCGCGCTTGACCTTGTAGACCCGGTCGCCGGCAAGAAAGACCTCCGCCACGTGGGTCGCGATCCTCTTCACCTTCCCGGAGGGGAGGCCATGGGTGGCCGGGTCCGCCAGGAAAGCGAAGGCTTCCTGCTGTGGGATCATGCTCATGCCGGGGACAGGATCACTCTGGTCCTCATCTTCCTGCAGTTCTCCTCTGCGCCTTGCGCGTTCGCCAGTCTCTCAAGTCAGCGCTATGAATAGCAACCGCCTCGGGGATCTTGAGGGGAACCCGGAGCAGCGGAGGAAGCAAGGAGCAGGGGACCGTGACCGAAGCTGCGGCTGACCGTTCGAGATCGCTGACAGCGGCCAGCCGCCGCGGGATCCTCTGGATGCTGCTGGCGGTCATGTGCTTCGTCATTCTCGATACCCTCGCCAAGCTGCTCAGCGACAGCTATCCGGTGTGGCAAGTTGTCTGGGCCCGCTATGCCTTCCACCTGGTCCTGATTGCCATCGTGCTGCGCGGTACCCTGGCGAAAACGCTGCGCACCACCCGCTTGCCGCTGCAGCTCCTCCGCTCCCTGCTGCTGGTGGTGACCACTGGCCTCTTCTTTCTCGGTCTCACGGTACTGCCGCTGGCGGATGCCGCCGCCGTGATGCTGCTGGTCCCCCTCTTCGTCACCGCCCTTTCGGTTCCGCTACTGCGCGAGAAGGTCGGGCCCCGTCGCTGGGCTGGGGTGCTGATCGGTCTGCTCGGCGCCCTGATCGTCATTCGACCGGGCACCGACGTCTTTGTCTATGCGGCACTGCTGCCGCTGGCAGCTGCTCTGGTCAACGCCTTCTATCACATCACCACCCGGCTGCTCAGCCATAGCGACTCCTCCATGACCACCCTGACCTACAGCTCGCTCGTCGGGGCTGCGGTCATGACGATCGGCCTGCCCTTTTTCTGGGTCGCGCCCGACCTGACGGGGTGGCTGATGATGATAGGGGTGGGAGTGATCGGCGGGACCAGCCACTTCTTCCTGATCAAGTCCTACAGCGAAGCACCGGCCGCAGTGGTCGCGCCTTTCGGCTATTCCAACATCGTCTGGGCGGTGATCTTCGGCTTTGTGATCTGGGGTGATCTGCCGGACTTCTGGACCCTGCTGGGAGCCGGAATCCTCATCGCCTCCGGCCTCTATATATTCCACCGGGAACAGCTGCGCAGGACGGAAAAGGCCTGACGCAAACGGCCACGTTTGCGGCCCGACTAACACGGCACACGCCGACCTTCTTCTGCCTCTTGAAAAGCCGGGCCGATCGCCGTATCTAGCGCCTTGGCAGGATTTAGCACTCGCCACTTGGGAGTGCTAACAACTTGCAGAAACCTCTTAACCGTCAGTCTCTATTGGGAGGACGACAATGAACTTCAGGCCTTTGCACGACCGGGTCGTGGTCCGTCGCATTGACGAGGACGAAAAGACGGCCGGCGGCATCATCATTCCGGACACCGCCAAGGAGAAGCCCCAGCAGGGGGAAGTCGTGGCCGCGGGTCCGGGCGCCCGTGACGAGAAGGGCGAGATCGTGGCGCTGGACGTGAAAGTCGGCGACCGCGTGATCTTCGGCAAGTGGTCCGGTACCGAGGTCAAGATCGACGGCGAAGACCTGTTGATCATGAAGGAGTCGGACATCATGGGCGTGCTCGAGGCCGGCGTGGCCTCGTCCAAGGCCGCCTGAATTCGGAGGTTCAAGAAGAATGGCAGCCAAAGAAGTCAAGTTTTCTCACGACGCGCGCCAGCGGATGCTGCGTGGCGTCGATACTCTGGCCGATGCGGTCAAGGTCACCCTGGGTCCCAAGGGACGTAACGTGGTGCTCGACAAGTCCTTCGGCGCCCCGCGCATCACCAAGGACGGTGTGACGGTCGCCAAGGAAATCGAGCTGTCCGACAAGTTCGAGAACATGGGCGCCCAGATGGTGCGCGAAGTGGCCTCGAAGACCAATGACCTGGCAGGCGACGGCACCACCACCGCGACCGTGCTGGCACAGGCCATCGTCCGCGAGGGCTCCAAGGCCGTGGCGGCCGGCATGAACCCCATGGACCTGAAGCGCGGCATCGATGCAGCCGTGGCCGCTGTGGTCGAGGACCTGCGCTCGCGCTCACGCACCATTTCCAAGCCGGAAGAGGTGGCCCAGGTCGGCACCATCTCCGCCAATGGCGACACGACGATCGGTGAGATGATCTCCGAGGCCATGCAAAAAGTGGGCAACGAGGGTGTCATCACCGTTGAGGAAGCCAAGAGCCTCGAGACCGAACTCGAGGTGGTCGAGGGCATGCAGTTCGATCGGGGCTATCTCTCACCCTACTTCGTGACCGACGCCGACAAGATGCGCGCCGAGCTCGAGGATCCCTATATCCTGATCCACGAGAAGAAGCTCTCCAACCTGCAGGCCATGCTGCCGGTGCTGGAAGCCGTGGTGCAGTCTTCACGCCCGCTGCTGATCATCGCCGAGGACGTGGAGGGCGAGGCCCTGGCCACCCTCGTGGTCAACAAGCTGCGCGGTGGTCTGAAGATCGCCGCCGTCAAGGCTCCGGGCTTCGGTGATCGCCGCAAGGCCATGCTGCAGGATATTGCCATCCTGACCGGTGGCACTGCGATCAGCGAAGACCTCGGCATCAAGCTCGAGAACGTCACCCTCGACATGCTCGGCACCGCCAAGAAGGTCTCGATCACCAAGGAAGAGACCACGATCGTCGACGGCGCCGGTGAGAAGAAGGACATCGAGGGGCGCGTTGCGCAGATCAAGGCGCAGATCGAGGAGACCACCTCGGACTACGACCGTGAGAAGCTGCAGGAGCGCCTGGCGAAGCTGGCTGGCGGTGTGGCCGTCATCCGCGTCGGCGGTGGTTCCGAGATCGAGGTGAAGGAGCGGAAGGACCGCGTCGACGACGCCCTCCACGCCACCCGCGCAGCCGTCGAGGAAGGCATCGTGTCGGGCGGCGGAGTCGCTCTCCTCCATGCCCTGAAGGTCCTCGATGGCGTCAATGTTGCCAATGACGACCAGCGGGTCGGCGTCGACATCATCCGTCGTGCCATTCAGGCGCCGGTGCGCCAGATCGCCGAAAACGCCGGCTTCGATGGCTCGGTGGTTGCAGGTAAGCTTCTGGAAAGCACTGATGCCGAATGGGGTTTCGACGCCCAGCTTGGAGAGTACACCAACCTCATCCAGGCGGGAATCGTCGACCCGACCAAGGTGGTACGCACTGCGCTCCAGGACGCCGCCTCCGTGGCCGGCCTGCTGATCACCACCGAGGCGATGATCGCCGAAAAGCCCGAGCCCAAGAAGGCAGCTGCGGGCGGTGCTCCCGGCATGGGCGACATGGACTTCTAAAAGCCCTGTTCCAAGGAGCAGGAGGGGGCCGCAGCAGCAGCTGCGGCCCCTTTTCTTTTGCCCTGTGCGCCAGCTCGACACTGAGGTCGGCGGGGATTCTTGTGAAGCCTACTGCTGGAAGTGCCGCGCCATGCCCCTACACCCGTCTTTGCGAGCCGTTAACCCCGCTTCGCAGGGACGGACCGGGAAGGAACTGCCACCACGAAGCGGGGTCCGGAATCCGGTCTAATGTCCCACGGTCTTCGAGAAGAGGTTGACGACGAGCACCCCGCCGATGATCAAGATCAAGCCGATGACCGCGGGCAGATCCAGGCTCTGCTTGAACACGAGCCATCCGATCAGCGTGATCAGCACGATTCCAAGGCCACTCCAGATCGCGTAAGCGATGCCGACCGGCATGACCCTGAGCACCAGGCTCAACAGATAGAAGGAAATGGCGTAGCAGAAGAGTACGGCGAGGCTGGGCAGAAAGCGCGTGAACTGCTGTGATGCCTGCAGAAAGGAGGTGCCGATTGTCTCGAAGAGAATGGCAACCGCAAGATAGAGATAGATCAAGTTCGAACCTTCCAGACACAGGGCCGCCGCCGGTCGCCGTAGCGAGCTGGCACGACCTCCTCTGCCACAGCCCGCAGCCCGGCGAAAGAGAAAGGCATCCGCTCTTCTTGCACAACGACAGTCCCGGCCTGAGCGGTAGCGCAGGATATTCCATCTTGCCGTGAAAGTCCGATCCGATCATTGAATCCCAATCCGGCCACCCACTGATAGTCTCCAGGATCTGAGGCAACATGAACATTGGAGAAGCGGCAAAGGCTTCCGGCGTCTCTGCAAAGATGATCCGCCACTACGAGGCCATCGGCCTGATTCCGGCACCGCCGCGCTCAGACGCCGGCTACCGCATCTATGACGACCCGGCGGTCCATACCCTGCGCTTCATCCGGCGGTCTCGGGATCTCGGCTTTTCGATCGAACGCATTTCGCGCCTGCTTGCGCTCTGGCAGGACCGCTCACGAGCGAGTGCTGACGTTAAGCGGCTGGCGCTGGCCCACGTGGAGGAGTTGGAAAGGAAGGTGCGGGAACTCCAGGAAATGGCCGCAACGCTCAAGCATCTGGCTCAAAACTGCCATGGGGACGACCGCCCCGACTGCCCCATCATCGCGTCACTGGCAAGCCGACCGGAGCATCCCCAGACAGGGGAATGACAGGACAAGGAACCGGGCTTTCAGCAAAGAGGTTTCTTTTGCGAGGTAGTTACTGAACCGCGCAGCGGAGATTGTCGGATGAAGAACGAGCGATCGCTCCAGCCAGAGCCGGCGGGTCGCTTGGTGACCAGCGACAGGATTGAGGGCACGCCACTTTACGACAGCAAGGGCCATGCTGTGGCAGTGGTGGAGGACCTGATGATCGACCCGGTCGCAGGAGATGTTCATTTCGCGCTTGTGCGACCCGCGAGCGGGGTCGCAATGAAGCCTGTTCCCTGGGACCACCTGCAATTCGACAAGGACAGACAGGCCTATGTGCTGACAAGCAGCAGCGCCGTGCTCGAGGAGGCACCCTCTCTCGACTCGGGCGCGCTGACCGACTGGACCGACGAAAGCTGGAACGCTCGGATACGCAGTCACTACGCGCCGAACAGGAATGAGAAATAGCGACGACGACCAGCGCCTGCTCCAAACAGGAAGGAAAGCTTCATGCTGATCTCCGCCAGGAAGCTCACCGGGACGCCGCTCCTGGGAACCGACGGACGCCGGGTTGGCTCCATCGAGGAAGTGGTCATTGACCGCCAAAGCGGCCAGCTCATCTACACGCTGATGGCGCCGTCGGAGGAGAGGGAGAGGACGCGGCGCGGGCTCGCCTACCCTCTTCCTTGGCAACTCGTCGTCTATGATCGGGAACGGAGCGCCTTTCGTCTCGATGCAGATGCCGAACAACTGAAGCGAGGCCCCTCCACGGAAGCCGACGCGCCGGTCAATTGGGAAGACCGCGTATGGGCTGAGCGGCTGCACGAGCACTATGGCTTGCAGCCCTATTGGACCGTGCGCTCGAGCTCCTGAACATCGGCCTTCTCATCACTAACGCATCCGAACTCGGTGGCCCTTCTGAACAAGCGCCGCTGCCAGCTCTCCCAGCGGACCCGACTTTTTTCACCTCCCCAAGATTAGCCCATCTTTGCCCAAGAAAGCGCCGGAACAGCTAGTGCTGCCTGGGGTTCGCTAAGGGCATGGAGAAATCGCTTGAGTACAAGAGGTATCACATGGCGCCGAAAACCCTGCTCGCCGCCGCGTCGCTGCTACTGACACTCTCCCCGATAGCGCAGGCCGAAGTCGCCCGCGACCTCCTGAACGCCGACAAGCCGGCCGACACCGTTGCAACCACCGCCGCTCAGGGCGACCGTGTCCACCATAGCTATCGCGACCTCACGGAAGAAGCTCTGGATAATACGGCAGTCGGACCGACGACCTCCAGGAGCTTTGAAGAGCGGGCGCTGGAATGGCCCGCTAGGCCAACACGCCACTCAGAGTATTATAACCAAAATAAAAGATACCACCGGTAGCTAACAGCCCAAGCATTGCCAGTAGTCCATCCCGTGCCACCAGCGCCAGGCCGAAGAGTGCGATTGCCGCACCGCTCGTGGTATTTGCCATCGGGACCAGTTCGAGTGGCGGCATGATAAAGGCGATCAGTAAGCACACGACCCCGATCAGCCGGGCGAAAGGACCCATGGCAAGGAACTGCAGCCGCTGATGCACCACACTGTCGATCAGACGCACCGCCGGCTTCAGAAATCTCACCGCCTTGTCCAACCCTTCACGCTCCACACTCCGCTTCAAGACGAACTGCGGCAACCAGATACTGCGCTGGCCGATGACGAGCTGAAAGCTGAACAGGAAGACGATGAGCGCCATCATACTGCCGAAGCCAGGAACCGCGCTCAAGGGCGACACCAGCAAGAGGCCGGGGACTAGAAGCAAGGGCCCGAAACTGCGTCGGCCGACTGACTGCAGAATGGCGTCTACCGACACGCGCTCCTCGTCCCCTGCGTCAGCAACACGGCTCAACACTTCTTTCAGCGTGTGAGCCTCTTCCGCATGCTCGTCGCTCACGGGCAGGAGTCTCCTGTTCCTGAAGGGCGGGCTGCGGCTCGTCCTCAGCCACCGTCCTGCGATGTGAGGCCTCGGACGCCCTGCTACAAGCACGCTGAGGTTCTCCTTCCGCACACACCTGTGACCAATCTAAAAGCAGCTCTTCTCACATCGGATTCACGAAGAGAGCCCATCTGCGGCAAG
>Ga0079225_10002189_pt1 | contig 11168 bp, 8 predicted proteins | sample Poulit2012_FD_76344 | JGI IMG/M metagenome (GOLD analysis project Ga0079225, IMG submission 76344) | Agricultural soil microbial communities from Georgia to study Nitrogen management - Poultry litter 2012 | ecosystem: Environmental > Terrestrial > Soil > Agricultural land | place: USA: Georgia...
AAATACCCTCATTCACCAATTGAAATAATGCCTGGTGATGTGCTTTATTCATCTATTGGTCGTTCTACTTATTATGTAGGCCATGCAGTGATTGTAGGAACAGACGGTATGTGTAAAGAAGCATTACCGGGAAAGCCTGCAGGACATGAGTTAACCATTTTTCAATTTTGGGGTAGGCATCGATTTGGTGATCGTATTTTATTAATGCGTGCAAAAGCAGGGGGAGAAGAAGCGGCAGATTGGGCAACGAAATATTTAGAAGAGGTGGAGCATTACAATCTTTTAAGTAATGATTTTACAAACGTCGCACAAAATTATTGTTTTAAATTTATTGCTCAAGCCTATTATTATGGTGCAGAACAATCTATATTAAAACGTACGAATCAAGTCATTACTCCTTTTAAATTTAAAAGAGAGGCACAACTAGAAAAGATAGCATTATTTCAAATAGAATGACCTTGATAGTCATTTAAATATTAAAATGTGCAGCGTTTAAGAATGTATAAACGCTGCACATGGGCCCAATGAAAAAATATCGATATTTCTACTTAACTCCGTTATTCACTTGGCTGATTTTTAATAAACAATGATAACAAAAGGCCTGTTACTGCAAATAAAAATGCGACGAAAAAGGCGGTTTTTACACCGGTTAGATAATTTCCCGGGTCAATAGTTGTTGATGATGCTTCAACCCGGCTGATAAAGGAAATAATAAATGTTAAACCGATGGAACCTCCAAATTGCCGTGCAGTATTGATTACCGATGTTCCATGTGGGATTAAATGATCTGGGAGTGCGTTGATTCCAGCAGTCATTATTGGCATATTAATTAAAGCAACTCCAGCCATAGACAACATGAATAAAGTTGTTGTAACGATAAATGGGGTATTCATATCTAATATAAAATGAAATAGTACCGTACTGAGAACAAGTAAAATAAAACCTGTAATAGCTATTGTTCGTCCACCATATCTGTCAAATAAACCTCCAGCTAAAAAGGACATTACAGCAAGTGTCAAAGCACCTGGCATCACAACTAGTCCTCCAAAATAAGCAGATAACTGTTGAGCATTTTGTATAAACATCGGTAGAATGGTTTCGATGGATATAAGTAAACTAAACGAAAGGATAGAAACAACTGTAACTAATGTGAACAATGGTACTTTTAAGACCCGAAGTTCCAAAATAGGGATTTGTAGGCGGAACTGTCGTAAAACAAATAAGATTAAAGCAACAGCACCAGCTATTAGACCAATTACTGTTCCTGCATCATTCCAGCCGGATTCTTGTAGCATGTTAAATCCATAAAGTAGGCCACCAAATCCAATCGTTGAAAGTAGAATGGATAGAAAATCAACAGCCGTTTCTTTCTGTTCCGTAATATTACGCATATATAGATACATTAAAATAATAATCAATGCTGCAATTGGTAAAGTTAAATAAAATAAAGAACGCCATTCAAAATATTTAATTAATACGCCGGATATTGGTGGACCTATGGCAGGCGCAACGTTGATAACCATACCGGCTAACCCCATTGCGAAGCCTCTTTTTTCCCGAGGATAAAGTAGAAATAATATGGTCTGCATTAATGGAATCATGATGCCTGAACCAATTCCTTGGAAAATACGTCCAATCAATAAAATCGAGAAAGAAGGAGCTACCAACCCTATTAGTGTCCCAATAAAAAATAGAAGCATGGCACTAAGCATTAAATTTCTCGTTTTGAACGTGTCGATAAAATATGCTGTTATAGGAATGAGGATTGCAGCCGTTAACATATAACCTGTCGTTAACCATTGTACTTCTGTAGAGTTGACTGCAAATTCTTGCATGATTTTTGGAAAAGCGGTTATGAGCAAGAACTGTGTCAAAACGGATAAAAAAGAAGCCGATAAGGTAATTGCAACGATTAGCCGCTTATGAAAACGTGGTAGGTCTGCAGGCTTCATAAAAGATTCTTCCTTTCTAATGACTTATCATTTCAATTCTATCTTACATCTTTTAAAACACTTCATCCATTTTAACATAATAAAATATATTTTTAATTTAATGCAGCTTAGCCTTCAGTCGCGGATTGGCGAGCTTTTCTAGTAGTATTTAATGAAAAAATGCTTCCAATAATGAAAATATAAGGAGTAATGTCCTTTCTGTACCTTATGCCGTGTGTTTGGTAAAATAGTAACATCTCTAATAGTTAATGGCGGTGAAAGAATTTAATGAATAATAGATTACAAATGATTTTCCGCTGGTTTAAGTATAGATTGAAATCAACGATGGAACATGATCGTTTGAAACAGATTTGGTTTATTATTATTTGTTGGATTTCTTCTACTGCTGCAACGATTGTAGTGTCGATTGGGAATCCAACAGGGGTTGGACTATGGTCGCGTGTATGGGATATTTCGAAGGCAGTTGGACTAAATAGTGCAGGGTTTGCGGTGTTTACGATAGTAGTATCTATTGTTTTATCGCTAATATATATGCCGCTTCCTCGTTTGGGTTTATCTAGTTTTATATATGTGAGTACGTTAGTTGTTATTATATTAATAGAAGACGATACGGGAACTCTTTTTTCTTTTGTTGCAGGGATTGGTTATAGTGTTATTGCTGTATTTATTGGATATTTAATCATTCAGATGATACGAAGGAAAGCAGTAAGGTATATCGTCCTTGTTGTTTTAATTGGGGGGATAGTTGTAGGTGGTGTGTATACGCTCATCGATAAAAACGAAACTGAGCAAGTGGTGAAGACATTAGGTAAAGATATGCCAGAGAATCCAAGTAAAACAGGCCCTTATGATGTGAATTTTATATCCTATGGTAGTGGAGAGGATTTACATCGAGAGGCATTTGGCGATGAAGTGGATGAAGTTGTTCCTACAATTGATGCATCTGAACGCGTAACCAAATGGCCGGACTCTCGGGAAGAGTTTTGGGGATTTGATTCAAGTAATTTGCCGTTAAATGGCAGGGTATGGATGCCAGAAGGAGAAGGTCCATTTCCACTGATTTTAATGGTACATGGGAATCACACAATGGAGTATTTCTCCACCGGTGGATATGATTATTTAGGTAAACAATTGGCTTCTCGAGGATTTACTTTTATTTCAGTTGATGAAGATTTTATCAATTATTCAAATGTGAGTGGTGCCCCTAATGATAATTACGAGTTACGTGCCTGGATGCTATTACAACATCTATTGCAATTAAAGGACTTGAATAAAACCGAGGATAGTTTATTTGCCGGAAAAATAGACTTTAATCATGTTGGATTAGCAGGTCATTCAAGAGGTGGGCAGGCTGCACCAATGGCTGCGGACTATGAACGCTTTTTTAATGATGAAGAAATAATAGAAGGGATGCGGGATATACAGGTTCAAGGTGTCGTTTCAGTTGCTCCTACAGATAAAAGAATAGATGGTGATAAGCCAGAACTTTATAATACATCTTATTTGTTGTTACAAGGTGCACAAGATGCGGATATTAGTGACTTCCGAGGGGAGAGACAATATTACCGTACAAATTTTGGTCCATATTCAGATTATTTTAAGGCGTCACTTTTTATTGCAAATGCTAATCATGTCCATTTTAACTCTGATTGGGGAAGTAGAGATTTAAGTCTCCCAAGAGGGATATTTTTAGATAAAAGTTCATTAATTGATGTATCTGACCAACAAGAAATTGCTAAAGTATATTTTACTGCGTTTTTTGAGCGTGTTTTTAATAATGATAAGTCCTTTGATGATTTATTTAAAAATCATCAATATGGGTCGGATTGGTTGCCTAATACTGCTATGGTAAGTAGATACGAGGATGCCAAATATAAGACGGTGCGTGCATTTAATGATGGCGATGAAGTAGTGGATCATTTGAAAGGTTTTTCGGACACTGACATCATAACACCGAAAAATCGAGAAGGGGGTACGCATTTTGTTGATGCTTTGCGTTTGAAATGGGAGGATGAAGCAGTTTATGAAGTAGTTTTAAATAAAGAGGATTGGAAAAACAAAATGGCAATGAACGCAAATAATCTGCATTTAACCTTGGCAAATATTGACGAAAAACAAATTCCAGATATAGATATTGAAATAACATCCTCAACTGGAATACAGAAGAAACAACCTTTGGATGAACTTGGAAGCCTTACGGAAGTTATTAAAACGGATTATACTTTGTTTGGACTGATGGATAATATTTTCAGAGAAGGAAAATATGAAACAGCATGGGCTCCTACTTTTCAAACGATTGAAATTCCATTAGAATCATTTGGAGTTTCTAATGAAGTATTAATGGATAGTGATTATATAACATTAAATATTTATTTTAATAATAAACAAGGGGAAATCTTGTTAGAAGAAATTGGTGTATCTTAAAAAAGCTTACCACAAACGATGTACGACCTCTTAATGTTTTTTGGAAGGTCGATACATGCGTGTGGTAAGCTTCTTTTTATTTGGTAAAAGTTTGTTTCACTCTTTCAGATCTGAAAAAATAGATAATCCAGACTATGCTTGCGGCAATGTTAAAGTAATTTGGACTGGCATCTCCTATTAAATAAACAACTTCCTTAATACCAATCATTAGAAAAAATACAATCATCAAATAAGGAAATATTCGTTTTCTATTCCACCAAAAATATGCAGTGATAAGTAGGATAGGTAGAAATATGATATCTAGTAAATAAATAATGATATCAAATCCAGACAATTGCGCCGGATTGACAAAGATAATCATAATAAACGCACTGAGAAGTATAAATAAAGAGTATGCTGCAGCCAATGCAAGCCATCCAGAAACAGCTGCGTAAGGACTTTCTGTGTCAAATGTTTGTTGCTGTTTTGATGTATCAGCCATAATGGTACCACCTTTATAAATTAATGACGGAGGCTCAAAGTTAGCTTACTAGAAATGGGTGTCGGACGCAATGAAATACCTGTTTACAAGTTGAAGATAAATGAATTTTTATAAAGAAAAATGATGTTATTTACCATATAGATAAATAACATCATAATAACTGCTAACGATATGATTTGCCCATTTTATTTTCAGGTTATGCTGTAATATCTTCAGCAGGACCGAAAATTTCAAAGCGGATATCTTCAGGATTCATTCCGTAGTCAGTTAAGTTCTTGTACATTGCACGCATGAATGGTTTCGGACCACAGAAATAACAAGCTGTATCTGTGCCTGGAAGCGCACTATTTAGCAATGTGTCATTAATATAACCATAGTGGTGGAACTTTCCTTCATCCTCGGCATCTGGCTCATTATACGCGAAATATGTGCTGACTTGTTTATGCTCAGCGCTGATGTCCAATAAACGTTCCTTCATCGCATGGACCTTACCTGAACGAGCTGCATGGATAAAAATAATTTCACGATCTGGTTGATTTATGATTGTTTCCTCAAGCATACTCATCATTGGAGTTAATCCAACTCCACCACTAATTAGAACAAGCGGACGTTTACTCTTATCTAAAACGAAATCACCAGATGGTGCACTTATTGGTAAAATATCTCCTTCTTCTACCTGTTGATGAAGAAATGTAGATACGATACCAGCAGGATTTTCACCGATTGCATCCTCTCTTTTTACACTGATTCTATATTGTTTGTCAGAAGGCGCACATGATAACGTATATTGACGTTGGTGTGTATGTGGTTCTCCTGGAATATCTGCTTTGACAGTTATATACTGACCAGGTTCAAATACAGGGATAGCATCATTATCTAATGGTTCTAGATAAAATGAAGTGATGACACTACTTTCCTTAACCTTTTTAACAACTTTAAAGTCACGAAAGCCTACCCAGCCACCAGTTGTATTTAATACTTCGTCATACATCGTTTTTTCAATCGAGATAAACACATTGGCAATTTCTCCATATGCCTTTTTCCATGCTTCAATTATTTCATCAGTTGCAACTTCTTCGGTCAATACTTCGCGCATAGCTGAGAGTAAATTCTCACCTACTATTGGGTAATGTTCTGGTTTGATATTAAGGCTGCGGTGTTTATGGGCGATAGGCATAACTGCAGGTAAGATGGCTTCTAATTGGTCTATGTGGGCGGCTGCTGCATAGACCGTATTAGCAAGTGCTTTAGATTGATCGCCTTTACGCTGGTTTGTTTGGTTAAAAATATTTTTTAATTCTGGATGATTCTCAAACATACGTTTATAAAAACATTTTGTAATTTCGTCTCCACGTTCTTGTAAAATAGGTACCGTAGCTTTCACTAAGTCGATTGTTTTTTGATCTAGTCCGGAATGTGTAGCAGTTTGCATTATAAAAGCACTCCTTTAATATGTAAAATCCAAAGATGTATTTTGAATACATCTTTATTATATAATGGAGACAACATCGATACAATGGGGTAAAATGATATATATATAACAAATTTGTGAAGTTACGAACATGGAGTGATTCATTTGCAATTAAAAAAATATACAGATTACGCTTTGCGCGTATTGATTTATTGTGCATCAAAGGAAGAAGGGGAACTAGCCAGTATTAAAGAAATTGCGGGTGTATTTTCTATATCACAGGATCATTTAGGCAAAATTGTCCACCAGTTAAATAGATGGGGATATATTGAAACGGTACGTGGAAGATATGGCGGTATCAAACTAGCTAAACGGAAAGAAGATATTAATGTCGGCGTGATAGTACGAAAAATGGAGGATGATTTTACATTACTTGAATGTTTTGATCCAGAAAAAGATCATTGTATTCTTTCACCTGCTTGTACATTAAAACATGCGCTTCACGAGGCACTGGAAGCCTTCTTTGCCGTGTTAGATAGTTATACGTTGGCTGATTTAGTCGGAAATCCATCTATGTTAAAAATATTGCTTGAAAGAACCCAGTGAGATTGATTCAAACATTTCTTATAGAAATATATCTATTTTTTAGCTTGCAGCATATGGCAAAAAGTCATATGATATGGTTATTAAGGAGATTTGTATATGCCAAAATCTAGAATCAACATTTTGCATTTTATACTAGTATTAGTCATTGCAATTGCTGTGGCGTTAATAGTTCGTGTCTATTTCATTGAACCAACTTTAGTACGTGGCGCATCGATGTCGCCTACATTACATGATCAAGATCGTTTACTTATCTCAAAAAAGTCAGAACCCGAACGTTTTGATGTAGTTGTTTTTCATACGAGTGATAATCATAGTCTAGTGAAACGCGTTATTGGTCTACCGGGTGAAAAAGTAGAATATAAAGATGACACATTATATATTGATGGTGAGCCTTACGAAGAGCCTTATTTAGAATCAAATAAGGATGCTATTACAGATAATGGTCCTTTAACAAATACATTCCAATTAGAAGATACAGAGTTGGGAAATACAACAGTACCAGAAGGGCAGTTATTTGTTATGGGGGACAACAGACGTTTAAGTAAGGACAGTCGCCAAATTGGAACAATACCGCTGGAAGATGTTGTAGGAGTTTCAAAACTAATCTTTTTCCCATTTGATGATTTTCAGTGGATGAATGGGGATGGTTATCAATCAAAAGTAGCAAATACTCATTAACCACGTTGGGCTACTTGGTTGGTAGAAATAAAGGATAATTGGTCCACAAGAAAAAGCTAAGTGGACCACAAAGTTAAAAAATGATCATTTAGCTGTCCAATGACCAGTCAATTACATCTTGACCTGATGCACTCAGAAGCTCATTTGCTTTGGAAAAAGGCTTACTACCGAAAAAACCTCGGTATGCAGATAATGGGCTTGGATGAACAGATTTAATGATATGATGCTTATTGGTATCGATTAATTTTTCTTTTAATTGGGCAGCTCGTCCCCACAATATATAAACAATAGGAGTGTTTTTTTCATTAAGTGTTTGAATGACTTCGTTTGTAAATTGTTCCCATCCAATGCGTTGATGAGAATGGGCTTCGCCTGCCCGAACGGTTAGTACTGCATTTAATAATAATACACCTTGTTTTGCCCAATTAGTTAAGCAACCGTGATTTGGTGGGGGAATTCCTATATCATTTTGTAGTTCATTAAAAATATTCCGAAGCGAGGGCGGTAGAGCAATTCCTCGTTGAACAGAAAAACTAAGCCCATGCGCTTGGTTAGGTCCATGGTATGGGTCTTGTCCTAGAATCACAACTTTTACTTGATGAAACGGCGTAAAATGTAGGGCGTTAAAAATGTCATGCATTTCCGGATAAATTGTTTGTGTCTTATATTCTTCTTTTAAAATTTCACGTAATCTCACATAATATTCTTTTGAAAATTCATCTTGAAGATAATTCGCCCAATCATTTTTTAAAATTTGTTTTGCCATACAATATTCCTCCAATCCTTTTGAGATTAAATCCCACTTCTGATTTATTTGTACTTACTATATGAACTTATGTTTTACCAGCACTGCATTAATGGCTGTGTAAGTGATATCCTCCGGAAGTGCTTCTTTTAAGGTTTTTAAGCGAAGATCTTCTGCTTCTTTAATCATCTCTAATATTATTTCTTCTTCTTGTTCATCGAAAAAAAGCTCCCACATGACAGGGTGGCCTTCGCTAGCTGCTCTGAATATATGTTTTTCCACCGTTTTTGGAGAAAGTTCTCTTACTACTGCAATATCTTTCAATAGTTTACCTGACTTAAACATTTGGTAGCTGATCATATGACTTGGACGTGTATCGGCTATTTTTTCTTTTTTTACTTTTACTGGTGATGTACCTATTTTTACCTTTTTTGTATGGGATGGATGAGCATTTGACCAACCTTGTAAAACATGAAGAAAAGCTTTTCCATACTGATTTAACTTCTTTTCTCCGACACCTTTTATCATCAAAAATTCATCAGCGGTAGTTGGTACATAACGACTCATTTCTTTAAGAGATACATCGGAAAATAATACATAAGGCGGAACGTTTTGATCGTCGGCCATTTGTTTTCGTAATTTCCGGAGCTCTTGGAACAATGCCTCATCGTAATCATTCTCTTCAGCATGTACAGGTATACGCACGTTCAACATTGTGACAGATTGATTTCCTTTTAAAACATCTAAGGAATTGGCATTCAGCTGTAATGTTGGAAATTCACCTTCAGCCATAGCTATATAATTTTCGGCGACAAGTAATTGAATGCGTTCGGTTAATTCTTTTTCAGTGTAGGCCGACATAATGCCATACGTTGATAATTTTTCAAATTGAAATGAAGCTACCTTTTTATCTTTAGAGCCTTTGAGAACTTTTGCCGTCATGGTGACTCCGAAGCGTTCACCCATTCGTTTAATACAAGATAAAATCATTTGTGCCTCTACAGTGATATCTATTTTTTCATGATCTTTTGAACAGTTGCTACAATGTTCGCAATTTGATTGGACTGATGTATCATTGAAGTAATTTAAAATATGTTTAGTTAAACATTGATGTGTATGACAGTAATTAATCATTGATTGTAATTTTTTATATTCTTGCTGTTTGCCTGAATCATCGAGCTCGGATTGTTCTATCAGAAATTTCTGCAGCTGGATGTCTTGAGGAGCAAATAGTAAGATACAATCGCTCTTTTCACCGTCTCTTCCTGCGCGACCGGCTTCTTGATAATATGCTTCAATATTCATTGGCATAGCATAATGAATAACAAAGCGGACATTCGATTTATCAATTCCCATACCAAAAGCATTCGTCGCAATCATAACGGATACTTCGTCATGTATAAAAGCCGTTTGAGCTTGTTTTCGCTCCATCTCCGACAGTCCTGCATGATATTTGGAAACAGAATAACCAGCTTGCTGTAATTGATGGTGTAAATTATCTACTTGTTTACGGGTTGCTGCATAAATAATACCGGCTTCGTCTTGATGTTCTTTAAGATAACTTTTAATATAACTTGATTTGCCTCGACCTTTAACAACGTGGAAGTCGAGGTTCTCTCGAGAAAAACCTGTATGTACAACATGTTTGTCATGAATATCAAGTAAGTGCTGAATATCCGCAACAACTTCTTCAGTGGCGGTTGCAGTTAAAGCAGAAAACGCCCGAACATTTGGTAATTGTTTTAATGTAGGGACAATCGATCTGTAACTTGGGCGAAAATCATGTCCCCATTGGCTAATGCAATGCGCTTCATCAAAAGCAATTAAAGAGATATTCAGCTGTTCAATAACGTTCAAAAAACTTCCTGTTTCAAATCTTTCCGGAGCTGCATAAACGAACTGATACTGTCCCATAGATAATTTATGCATCCGATCTCTCAATGTTTCTATTGATAAGGAACTGTTAATATATGTTGCTGCGATACCAAGTGCTTTAAGTGCATCGACTTGGTCTTTCATTAGTGAAATTAAAGGAGAAATAATGACAGCAGTGCCTTCTAACGCAAGCCCTGGAATTTGATAACAAAGAGACTTCCCGCCACCGGTAGGCATTACGGCAAGTGTATTATCTGCATTCATTGTATATTCTATGGCATTTTTTTGGCCGGGTCTAAACTGTTCATAACCAAAATATGTTTGTAGTAAATTTTCTGCTGTCGTTATCGTTGTCAATTGTAGTTCGCTCCAATTCGTTTGATATAATTTCATCCTAACATATTTTTAATCTATGAATGAATAATCTCTCCTGTTTTATTTTCGTAATTAATCTTTGCATAAATTCTTCTATTAAAATGAATTGTTTTGTTTACAAGATTGAAATTAAATATAGCGGTTAAAATAATTCACATTTAATCAAAATCTGTTAAAATAGTCGGGGTGTGATAATGCTCGTATTTATTTTTATAGATTAGATGGAGGAACTGGAATGTCAACAGATCAACAGAAATATTTTAAATCAAAAGCGACGGGGGTCGGGCTTCTTTTAGCAGGTATTTTACTAATAGCTTCTAACTTACGTGCTCCACTGACCTCGGTAGGGTCACTTATTCCTGCCATACGTGACAGCTTAGGGGTGTCAAATACAGTTATTGGTACAATCACTACACTACCTTTAATTGCCTTTGCTTTGATTTCGCCAATTTCTCCAAAGTTAGCGAATCGATTTGGAATGGAAAGAACGATTTTGTTTTCAATGGTTATTTTAGCGGTAGGTATTGGCCTTCGTTCAGTGACAGGTGTTAGTACATTATTTATTGGGACAGCACTTATCGGTGTAGCGATTTCCTTTGGTAATGTGTTACTACCTGGATT
>Ga0079225_10002190_pt1 | contig 11162 bp, 14 predicted proteins | sample Poulit2012_FD_76344 | JGI IMG/M metagenome (GOLD analysis project Ga0079225, IMG submission 76344) | Agricultural soil microbial communities from Georgia to study Nitrogen management - Poultry litter 2012 | ecosystem: Environmental > Terrestrial > Soil > Agricultural land | place: USA: Georgia...
ATATAGTAGAGTTTTAAACGAAAACATGGCGGGAGATTCGATTGTTAATGGAAGTATTTTGAAAATAGGAGTTCAGGGTGTCGGGAGAAATTTCCCCCTCCATGGCGACATCGCCTACTTCCGCTTCAACGACGAATATTTTGACTTTTCCGAGGGGTCGGGAGATACGATCGTGTCCAATTTCGGTACAGTTATGGATATTCGGGGGGATGTGGAATGGCGTTACCAAGAACCTATAAAAAATGTAAAGTTATACACAGGATTAGGATGGAAAGATTTGATTGAAGATGAAGGGTGGTATCTTCATTTTCCGGGAGATAACAATAGCTATGTCATGGCAAGAGACATCACCGATCTTGAAGTAGGAGTGGGAGATCTCGACGCAGAAGTCAGGGTAAGGATAAATGAAGACCAACCTTCAAGTTGGAGTTCGATTATTCAGACAAGATTCACTACTTCGCAAGACGGATGGGGTTTTACACGGAGAAATAGAGATAATAGTTATCAGTCAACAATTACATACGATGGGAGTAGTTTGATATCTGCATACAGCAGCGATGACACTACATGGATAGACTTGCAAGTGCTGTATGAGAATAGCACCGGAACAAATACATTCATAGTTGATGGAGATATCGTTCAGATAATGCAGAATGATCATTTTGAAAATATAAATCTTGAAAATGGACACATTCTCTCCATGGGGAGATATCGTCCAGGGGCAGGCACCACATACATGCTAAAAGGGGATATTTCTTACTTTCGTTTCAATGATGAAGAATTCCTAATGAACGAAGGTCAAGGAACTACCATCACCGGATCGAAAGGAACTGTAATGGATATCCTTGGAGATGTAGAATGGCGCAGGGATCCAAGTGTAATGAAGGTAAAGATAAAGAAAACACCTTACGTACGTTTATCCGATGATACTTTAGGGCAATTTAGTGAGATGTCTATGAATCCTATGAGTAAATTGAATATTTCAAACTACTATGAAATAAAGTTTAGACGAATTGCCGGAGGTGCTACATTATTTGACAACATAAAAGTTTTTGATCAAGGCGATTATAATCAGTTCAGATTATCTATTCGACCGTTTGGAGAATTAATTTCTCGGGTTAGTTTATATGTTTATGATGGGATATCTTCAACGTATTTATCTAGCGAATACACCACCAGGGATTGGTCTGTTGTTAGGGTGGAAGTATCTGATGACGAGCTACACTTATATGTAGATGGGGAATTTAAAGAGAGTATGGATTTATCTAACCCTATAGAAACTACAGATCCTTATTTTTTAAGCAACGTTTTCTACTTCTTTAATTATAATTACCGCAATGAATACCCATCCACTATAGATATCAGTTATATTGAGATAGATGGTGAAAGATTTGATTTTGTGGGTGGTGGGGATACTGTCTTAGGTAGTGGCGGGTCTGAAATAACTTTATCAGGTAATTACACATGGCATTAAAATATGAAATATGATAGGTTTAATTTTTATTATTGCAGCATTAATGGCGTACATAGCCTCAATAAATTATTCTAAATTGTTATGGGGTATTCCTGTAATAGTTAGTTTATTTTCCTGGTCTATTTTACTAGGTTTACTAACATTGGTAGTTTTTGTAACCTTATACGACCCCCTACGTAAATTAAAGGGCTTAGATGCAAATACTCACAATATAAAAGGTTATATTAGGGGTAGTAATGGTTTATACGATATATGGGATTACCGTATTGTATTGATTGTTGAGATATTTGCATTAATAGTATTAACCTCTGAAACATGGCTTACACTAATACCGGCGTAATATTAAACGTACCCACTGAAATGTACCCCTCAGGATGGGTATCTGAAGCGATTGACGACTTTAGGGATTACTCTTACAGGTCTAAAGTTTATACTTTAAATATACCTAAGAGTGATGTAGAGACACCTTCCTCCGCTTCTACATTTGATAACATAATAGGGGACGAATCCGTAGGTGTATTAGCCAAGGTAGAGGATATTATGGATGATATTATGGATGAGGGGGTAGATATAGAGTATTGGGTAAATATCAGTGACATCACCCATAATTTGCTCCCTAAAGATAATACTGATATGTATAGGGATGATCCGGTAGTCTACACATTAAAAATACAATTTTACCTAAAACAGAAAGTATGAGACTATTAGCCCTACTTATTTTACTGATCTCTGCCTGCTCCTCAGATGACTTTACTAAGATATTAGAAAAAGCACCCGACGCTGGACCCATAGTGTACGATAATTCAGAATCATATAATTTAGCTTTAGGTTCATATAGAGATAGCTCTGTTATAAAGTATTGTTTAGTTGAGAATGCTCCTCTTCTAACTTACGAAGAGACTGTAGCCTTGGTAGAGGATGCTGTAACTATGTGGGGCAATATTATTAATAAACCATTTGTTCAAGTTGATAGCATCAATGAAGCTAATATATACTTCACCTTCGAATTTCTAGATGGTACAGGAGGTTTGTTAGGTTTCGCTGAATATCCTCCCTATTTCCAGGTAAAGAATTGGAACAGGAATATTACACTGGATAAGTATGATATACATGGGGATACAGACCTAGATATAGTTACTATCATTGCTCATGAAGTAGGTCATGCTTTAGGTATAAAACATTCTGAAGATCCTGCATCATTAATGTTTGATCAATATACCGGACACAAACCCTTATCGTTAGACGATAATTTTGGGGCACGGATCCTTTACAATAATAAAAAAAAATTCTATTTCAATCAGCGGGCATACATACCCATAGAGAACAACGAAGACAAGATTTCAAACAATTTCTTGATGAAGGAATTTTTCTCTCGTTGTACTAGTTTTGATGATGACTTTCATTTTTTAGACGAAAATTTAGTGTACGCTATCCAGGAAATTAGAAATTACTACGGTCAACCAATACAAATTATATCTTCCTACAGAAGTTATGAATGTAATATAGAAGCTGGAGGAGCTTTAGCATCAAAACATAAAGAAGCCCAAGCCTTAGATTTTAGATTTATCGGCCCTAAAGCCAGAGAAACTTACCACAGATTTATGGAAGATATCACTTCACAGAACTGTATTTTCCAGTTATTATTAAATATAGGTATAGGAGGCTTCGGTGCTTACAACACGGCGTTCCATATCGATACTAGGAATACAGGGCTGCATAGTTTTTTCGATAGATCCTATGGTTTATGGGGTAAATTCGTAGAAGATTCTTATATTACAGATCCTGAACATCCATGGGGTATAGATGATTAGAGTTTATTTCATATGGGCTATACTTGCTACTATATTGGCAGGTATCTTTGTATGGCGTTACGAAACAAAGAAATGTATCGAAACCCATATAACAAATATAGCTGACACAGCTATTATCTATATCCCTTATCATACAGGTTTGATTGAAGATGGTAAGCCTGGACTAAAACCGGCCGCTATACTACCTTCACTACTTAGGTCTAATAAGTCTACAAGTGTTGCTATTATACCTAATATAGGTTATAGCCCTTACGGCCCAACATTTGGTATCCAAGGAGTCTACATGAAGAATAACTGGTCAGTTAGTTATAACTACGATTTTATATTAAGAAGTCATTCAATAGGTTTCGGATGGAGATTTTGAACTACTTTATATGGGTATCTATTTTAATAGTTGTAATTTATTTATTTTTCAAAGTATTAGATATTCTACTTCAATGGGCTACATTACAAACAATCTCACTTACAGTACACCATAAGGAAAGGGTTTACTATAGGAATAAAAAGAAGTCATTCTATATAATATTCACTGATAAAGGATCGTTTAAAGTAGTTGATACTATAGCATTTTTAAAATTTGACGCTTCAGACAGGTATGCTAGATTACATGAAGATAAAACTTATACAGTAACTACTACCGGTTATAGAAGTACTTTATGGTCTGAGTACCCTAATATAATTAATATCAAATGATGAAATTTTCAGTTTTATATATCGCCATCTTTAAAAACGAATTGTTGACTTATGGTTCTAGTGTTAGAAACCTACATGAAAATCTAGTCGATCACTATAAAATAAGCTACGATTACTTAGCTAAACTTATTAGAGATGGGGATGGATTTATAGATATTGATGGAATTAAGATCTACAGAATTAGGAGACCTAAAAAAGAGGATTAAACTCTACTCTAAAAAAGGGTTTGAGTACACTATAAGAAAGCTACAGAGGGAGCATAAGGTTGAGATACACTTAATAAACACCCTTACATCTAAATCTTACTGTACACCTGGTAGGATTTACCTTGGGACTATTATGGATGAACACTACACTAAAGTCCTGTTCCATGAGATTCAACATTTAGATCATTTTGATAAGGACAATGAGGACGCTGAAAGTCTTATAATACCCTGGTAAATAAAAAAAGGGGCTTTTAAAGCCCCTTTTATTCAAAACGATAAGTAGTGGGTGGATTAGTTAGGTAATCCAGGTAAGTCAACTGTAAATATACAACCCTTTTTTGTCTCAACAAATTTTATCTCTATAAAATAATTTATTTGCTGTATCGTTAGGTTTTATGTATTATAGCACTTATGTTAGCTACCAAACTATAATCTATGACGGGTAAGTCAGCAATTGTAAATATGAGTATGGTCATGAGAATGGAGGGTAAATTACACCTGTTCTGGACCTATCTTGTAGTTAATAGAATATGCGCCGACAATGGTGCGTATATGGCTTACGATCAGTTAATAAAAGAAATATCTTATAATACAGGTAGGAGTGAGCGTACCGCTAAAGTATGGGTACGTAATCTACTTAGTCATAGATTCGTGTATAGAGATAATCAAGGTAATGTCATAATAAAATCCAAGTACAAGTTAGCAGCTTATTTGTGTGGCGGCACCGCTACCAGAAGATGTTTCCGGGTTGCAGACATATACAATTACCAGGAATTTAAAACTCAACTTATCTTAGCAGCTCACAGATATGTTGAGGACGGTTTCTATGCACAGTATTACGAAGTCAGGAAGTGGTTATTTAGTCAGGGTAATTTAACAGCGGCTGAAGAATGGGCATTTCCAAGCGATCGTACGAAAGTGGGCTGCGGAGGCAGGCATTTAGCGGATAGGTTAGGTTTATCTTACTGGCCGGTCTATAATGTATTAAAGGGTAATGTAGTTAAGCAATGGAACAACTACTTCTTTAGTGTAAAAGACTTCAGGAAGATATTTAATGGGAGAGGTTTCTTTATGAGAAACCCTAGGTACAAATTCAAAAGAGATAAAAAAGGGTACCTGGTACAGTGTCAGATATCAAGTAAATCTACTTTTGAAGGGTTATTCAATGTATCTAGAAGTAGGATAGATTACGAAGAGTATGAGTTAGATAGGGCAGAGTTTATACCTTTATCCTAATTACCTCTTACTTACTTAGTCAATTACTTAATTACTTATTTATTTTCTTTAATAATTATTTTGATTAAGTTACTTCACTAAAATTCTAAAATAAAAATCTCCTCCCTTTGTTTGCCTTTACCCCGATGGGGCTAAATAATATGGGTATTAATATTACAATCTAAGAAATTAGATAAGGGGAATTTTATAGGAAAAATTAAGTACAAAAAAAATAAGGTAATAAATGGTAAGAGAATTTGAGTTAGAAATAATGAAGTATATATTAAGGGATCCAGCAGGGGTAAACATCTTAGAAGTGGTCCCTGATACGTTTATGAAGGATCCTGAAATGGCTTTGTTCCTGTATGTTGTAAAAACCTACTACGAAGAATATGGGACAGTACCACACAAAGCTAATACCCTCCAATACATAAATGATGTAGAAGGTATTTCAGAGGATGTACAACAGGTTATCTTACCTTTAGTGGAAGTTACCTTTGAAGATGATTTCGATGTCGATAGAGAGCATTTAAAGCACAAAATAACCCAGGAAGTTCAGATATATAAGACCAAAACCATGATATCTAAATTCATGGATGAGGATAAACCTAACTTCGAGGGCATGTTTATGGAAATGCAGAATATACTAGATATAGGTAACCAGATGTTTGAGGTGTCATCAGCTAGATTCGCTTTAAAAGATTTCACAGGGTTTAAGCATATAAGCTACGAGAATGTAGTTAGAACCCCTTTCCGAGGCATGAATGATATGTTATCAGCTAAAGGGTTATTCCCACCTCAAATACTAGTTATAATGGCTCCGGCTAAAGGGTTTAAAACCGGTACCATGATTAACTTCGCTACACATTGCGTACTACAAGGTAAGAAGGTATTTTATGCTGATTTTGAGAATGGTGTTGACGATATTATCAATAGGATATACTGTAGACTTACCCAAGCTAACTATTTAGAAATGCGGGATCAAATAACTGAGGAGACACTGAAGGAAGTGGTGAAGTTTTCTTCAGTTACAGGTGGTGATATATATGTGAGTGATTATGAAATGTTTACAGGAACCCCAGGACAAGTTAGGGCAGATATAGAGAAACTGATAGCTAATAATTGGCGGCCGGACGTAGTTATATGGGATTATGCAGATATTTCATCACCAACTTTACAGGAACATAGGCGTAAACCTAAGCATGAACAGATACAGGCAGTGTATGGAGAGATAAAAAATATTAATAAAGATTATGGTGTATTGTCTATAACCGCCTCACAGATGAATAGAGAGTCGATGAAGAATCAGGTGGGTGATGCTACAGCTTTAGCAGGGGATATCGGTAAAGCTGCGAATGCTGACATGATATGGGCAATGATGCAGACAGATGAGGAAGCTAAAAAAGGTGTAGGTAGATTCCATCCAGTTCTTCAGCGTACAGGAGTTAGGTTTACTGGTGAAGAGTTTGTATATTTACGGTTAGACCCTGAACGGCAGTTCATGGAAGAGATTGACGAGGTTGATTGGTTAAATTCAGTTGATATAGAAATAGAAGATGACCTAGAGGATATATGAAACACCCAATATTTGGAACAGTTACCACCGTATATTGGTGGAATAGACAAAGCACTAAATTTTATGTAGTAAATCAAGGGGGTACGTCATCTAGTAAAACTTATTCAATAATGCAGGTCATATGTGAGCTGCTGATGGAAAAGAGACGTACAGCACTGGTTACGGGTATGTATCACCATAGTTTAGTATCCGGTGCTAAAGTAGACTTATATGAGATAATAGCTAGATCACCCATTTTAAGGAGAGCTATGGTTAACCCAGATGCAGAAGGTGAGAAATTCCTGTTTAAGAACGGGTCTAGGTTAACCTTTAAAGCTTACGATACAGCGGATAAAGCTAAATACGGTAAGAGGGATATACTATTTATCAATGAAGCTAATAACATGACGTACGCTGTAGCTGATCAGCTTATGAAACGAGCTCGGGAGAGAGTGTTTATTGACTTCAACTCAGATGCTAGATTCTGGGTTCATGATAATATACTCGTGTACGATAGACATAGAGCAGATTACTTTATATCCAACTTCACACATAACGAGTACGCACCTGAAGAGACATTAGAATACCTTAGAGGGATACTACAGAAAAAGACAGAAATTAACAATGCTTACTGGAATAATGAGTGGGATGTTTATGGGTTAGGTCTTACCGGATCAGTTTCAGGTACTATATTTCAAGGCAATTTCCATTTGATAGATGACTTCGATAAAGTCATAGGACTCAGGAAAAAGGCGTACTTTATTGACTTCGGATATACAAATGACCCTACAGCAGTAGGTATAGCTGGTATGAAGTTTGGTAATGTATATGCGAAAGAACTTCTGTACGAAACCGGGCATTACGGGGAACTATTAGCTTTAAAATTAAAGAACGAGTTACAGTTAGATCCCAGGATACCAATGGTTTGTGATAATGATAGAGCTTCAGTATTATCTCTACAGAGAGCCGGATTTAAAGCTATCATAGCTAAGAAACCTAAAGTAACAGAGCGGTTAACCATGATGCAGGAGGTGCAGATGTTTATAGACAAGAGAAGTACAAATTTCCAGTTTGAGCAGCAGAATTATAAATTTAAGCTTAATAAGCTGACCATGGAGTACACTAACCAGCCAGAAGATGAGCATAACCATTTGTTTGATGGTCTGGGGTACTACCTGGTTACAGTTAAAGGAATGAAGGCTAAGACAAAACCTAGAAGAGCGGTTGTAAGATAGTTGCGTGATAAAAATAAATTGTTTATATTTACAAAAAATAAAACTATGTCAGAGTTATCCGATACACTAGTTAGGGCGTATTCACTGTTGTTAGATAAGCCTAATATAAGTCACCAGAGGGCTTTACACGCCCTTATACGTAAGATTTGCAGTGATAATGATACAAGATTAAAAATAAAACAAGTAAGAGCTATGAAGCGTAGTAGACCTATATTTAAAAACAAAGAAGTTATACCTAATTTTGGGGGTAGTAAAGATGTTTCAGACACTGTAGTAAAGGTAGAGAAGCAAACTAAAGATGATCTAGTTACGGATCAGATATTAGAGTTGATAGAGGATGGTGAAGAGGCATTGATTGCAGAGTTTGGCAGTGTAGAAGCTTTTAGATTATACGTAGAAGATAGGTATGATATTGATTTCGGAAGAAAAACCGCATTCAAGTCAGTGTCGGATACTTTTAAGGAGCAGGTGCAGGGTGTGGAAGAAGAAGAGGAGGATAATATAGATGAGGATGTATTTGAATGAAGATAGAACTTACTACGGCCGGTGGTAAGTTTATAACATTAAACTTACCAAAATCACCCTCGGATGTACCTTTACGTAAGTTTATAGACTTAGATGTAGGTTATAATAGGTTGATAGAATGGGTAGTAGGGGAGGAGGAGGAGAAATCCCTATACGAGAATAGGACTTACTATGCATATAAGCTAGCTAAACTACTCTCAAATTATTTTGAAGTAGATATCAATGACTTATTAGATCTACCAGCTGAGGACCTACTGGATGATACTGGTCAGTTGCTGCCTGGAGTACTTAAAGAACATATAAGTAACATGCAGGGTAAGAAGGATACGGTCCCAGAGGTTACAGGTACTTTATTAAGTATTTTGGAATACTTAGATCATATACTACTCAAGTACGAACCTAAACTAATAGGTGAATTTGAATATAAAGGGGAGAAATGGATTGTACCAGAGTTAAGGGTACTAGCCAGTAATGAGATACAATTCCCTAAGGTAACAGTAATGCAGGCTATAGAGGCTATGGAAGTGGAAAGAGCGGCTAAGCATATAGCTAAAGACCCGGAACAGGAAGGTTCAGCTATACTAACAACAATGCTACATAGAATAGCTATCCTATGTCATAAGGAAGGTGAAGAGTTTAATCCAGATAACTTCCATAACAAAGTAAGTTTATATGTACATCATTTTAAGGATATTACGATGGATATAGCCTTAGATATACTTTTTTTTTCTCAAAATATATTGGAGAATTATATAAAAGAGATCGTTTCTACTACTTTTTCAACCCTGTACCAAGAGGAAGAGTAAAGGATGCTAAATCTGTATCAGAGGCAGAGAAAAAGAGTCAGGATAGATTTACTATGGGTGGTAACCGTATGTTTTATTTACGTTTAATGGAGCTAAATTTTGCCGTAGACTATAGGTCTATGCTAAGCTCTGATTTTATGCATGCAGCAGAATTACTGAATCTAAATAATATTAGCAATGTTTGATAGGGTACTAAAGAATCATACTACCATACCATATAAAGTGGAAGTAAGCTCACTTATGTACTATAATTACGATAGTAAAAAATATGTACCTGTACCGGACACTAAAGCTATTATACGACCAGACACCGGGCACATATATAAACTCACACAAGATCAAGATACAATAATATCTCCTATAGATATTTTATCCGTGTTATTAGGTAAGTACGGGGCAGAGGTTATTGAAGATTCATGGTCAGCATCCAATGAGGTTGAAGCAGTTAAGAATGTGTTCTTTGTACCTTTAGGTAGGTTATATGCTAATACTGATCTAGAGTGTATATCTTATTTGATGGTAGGGTTAGATTATATGAGATTAGAAGTAAAGGTAGGAGCTATGGAGGATTTCGGAGAGGGGGTAAACATAGCCTGGTGGAGCCCGGATGGGGCCATAAAAATAAATAAGAGCTTATCTTCATATAACTTTAGAAGTTTGATGCTTAGTATGATAGAGGATATGCAAGGTTTGTTAGAGTACAGGTACACAGACTATCTGAAACTTACTGAACAAGAGGTATTAGAGGATGAGGTTAAATCCTTTATAGAGGAGTACCATAAGGTACATATAGAGGATATGAAAAATCATACGGACTATGTTACAGCAACAGTGAGTGATATGATCCGCAGAGTAACTGGGATGATGAATAAGTATGGGCATAATGCTTTTGGGTTATTAGCCGGGTTTGCTACTTATCAGTACCATAGATACAACACTAGACGCAATACTTACGGTAGGATTACGTTAGGATTAGCACAGAAAGAAATAAATAAGTTGTATGAGAGGTACGCCTACAGTGATAAGAGAGGCCGAGCTAAGCACTAATGGGTGGTATATATTCAATTGCCCGGTGTGTGATGCAGGTCGAAATAAAAAGAAATGTGCGGTACATTACGGGTACAATTATGTAAAGTGTTGGGAATGTGGTTTACGGTGTTTTTTAGATTACTATTTACGAACATTCGAAGGGATGCCCTGGTTGGAGAGCAGGGAGTTTAGGGGAAATTCAATACCCTATAGAGAATTTAAGTCTACGGATATAGAGTTGCCTGAAGGGTTTAAGTTATTTTATGAGGATAGTGAAATAAAAAGTAGACTACTACGTTATATAGAACGTAGAGGATTTAATGAGGAGTTTTTAGAGAGTAGAGGGGTAGGGTATTGTTCGGAAGGTCCACTAGTAGGGTACATAATAATACCCTTCATAATTAAAGGCCGCCTTAGATATTGGATAGGTAGAGATGGGTTAGATAGAGCTGGTATGAAGTACATTAACCCTAAAGGAGTACAGCAGGATGTTATGTACAATGAAACAGCTCTAGATAAATATACAGAAGAAGTACACATAGCAGAAGGGGTATTCGATGCATGGACTATAGGACCCAACGCTATAAGTACTTTAGGCTGGCAGGTATCCGAT
>Ga0079225_10002191_pt1 | contig 11160 bp, 7 predicted proteins | sample Poulit2012_FD_76344 | JGI IMG/M metagenome (GOLD analysis project Ga0079225, IMG submission 76344) | Agricultural soil microbial communities from Georgia to study Nitrogen management - Poultry litter 2012 | ecosystem: Environmental > Terrestrial > Soil > Agricultural land | place: USA: Georgia...
AGCAAACGCTGCTAGGTAACATTGCTGGGCAAAAGTTATCCTGGGCTGGCAGACCTTATGCAGAAACGGCGTAGCGGGCGGTGCGCACCGTACAGGTTATGCGGAAATCGCCCCGCCACTGTGCCACACTGCGCTGGTTTAATAAGCTTGACCAGGCTTGGGGGCAGCTGGCGCCTCGCCCCCCTTGAACTGGGCCAGCAACCGCTGCGCACTTTGCCGCAAAAGAACCGTATCCACGCCCACAGCAACAAACAAGGCACCCAGCTCAAGATAGTGCTGTGCCGTTTCCACGTGGGTTTGCAAAATACCGGGCGCCTTGCCAGCAGCCCGAATGCGCTTGACCGCATCCTCGATGGTACGCACCACATCCGGATGCCCGGGGTTGCCGATATGACCCATGCTGGCCGCCAGATCAGCTGGGCCGATAAAGACCCCATCAACCCCATCCACCGCCAAAATATCGTCCAGGTTCTCGACCCCTTGAGTGGTTTCCACCTGACATAGCAAGCACAGTTGCTTGTTTGCCTCGGTGACATAATTGGCCACCCCACCCCATTGAGCCGCGCGCGCCAAAGCAGTGCCCACCCCACGTACGCCCTCAGGCGGATAGCGCAAAGCACGCACAGCCTGACGAGCCTCTTCAGCCGTCTGAATCATGGGTACCAGAAAGTTTTGGACGCCAATATCCAACAACTGCTTGAAAAGCACATGATCATTCCAGGCAGGGCGCACAACCGGAGCCACCCCCGGATACCCAGCCACCGTCTGCAATTGCGACAGTACCAAAGGCACCGTAGTGGGCGCATGCTCGCCATCGAGCAAAAGCCAGTCATAGCCCGCACTCGCACAGATCTCAGTGGTATAAGCCTGGGCAGTGCCTACCCACAACCCAATTTGTGGCTCTTTGCGCTGCAAAGCAGCCTTGAATTCATTAGTGATTGACATGCCTACCCTTCCTGTTAAACAAAACGACACTGAATGGTACCCAAAGGCCCATAATCAGCATGGAAAATGTCGCCAGCTTGCCCACTGACAGGACGCGTAAAAGAGCCCGACAAAATAACTTGCCCGGCCTTGAGCGTAACATCATGCTCCACCAACTTGTTGGCCAGCCACACAACCCCATTGGCAGGATGATTCATCACCCCAGCTGCCAAACCGGTCTCCTCAATCTGGGCATTACGACTAAGAATGCAACCCGCCCAGCGAATATCAAAAGAATCCACCGGAACCGGACGCCCACCCAGTACCACACCCGCATTGGCCGCATTATCAGCAATGGTATCAAACACCTTGCGCGTCACCCCGGTTTCGGGACAAACCTGCTGAAAACGCGCATCGATGATTTCTAGCGCAGGCTGCACATAAGCCGTCGCCTCGTAGACATCGGCCGCCGTGACATGAGGACCACGCAAATCCTTTTTCAGGATAAAGGCCAACTCAACCTCAACACGGGGCACAATGAAATTTTCCATCGGCAAAGCATCACCATCCTGGAAAAACATATAGTCAAAAAGCACCCCATAGTCTGGCTCATCGATATTCGAAGACATCTGCATTGCGCGCGAAGTCAGCCCCACCTTGTGACCCCAGATTTCATGCCCCTTGGCCACCTTGAGATCCACCCAAGCCTTTTGGACCGCATAAGAATCAGCCACCGTCATGCCGGGATATTGTTGTGAAATTTGTTTCATCTGTTGGCGCGTATGCTGACTGTCTTCCAACTGTTCAGCAATACGACGCGCCGCGCTGGCATCGATAATCATGTTAGTTTTCCGTTCTGTAATTAATCAAGGATTAGAGGGATCATCCACAAATCGCGGCACAGCAAACCAAAAGAGAGCTGCTGGAAAATAACAGCTTGCCGCATTTCACTAACATGTTAACAACTTTTTTCCTGCCGGCCAATCCATGTTTCGCCAAGTTGTACCAGACCACAACACACAAGCAAAAAAAATATGTATTACAATTTTCTCAAGAACGACTACAACACAACCGAAACGGCGGACACCGACTGACATTCAATCGGCCAACCGCCTACAGGTACCACAGTAAACGATACAAAATAAATGGAGTAGAGAATCATGCATCACCCACAAACCCTGGCAGACTGGGAACAGCTGGCACAACAGATAGAAATACCCAACACAGCGTTCATCAATAACGAACCCTATCAGGCAAATGGTGAAAAACTGGACATCATCAACCCCGCCACCCGTGAAGTCCTGGCCCAAGTTGCATCATGCACCAAAGAAGACATCGACTACGCCGTACGTTGCGCACGCGAAGCATTCCGCGACGGACGCTGGTCAAAACTGCCCCGCGCCGAACGCAAACAACGCCTACTGCGCCTGGCAGAGCTTATCCGTGAAAACCTGGCTGAACTCGCCCTGATTGACACCCTGAACATGGGCAAACCCATCATGGAAACCTATGCAGGGGACACCCCATTTAGTGCCGATCACTTCGCCTGGTTTGCCGAATTAATCGACAAGCAATACGACGAAATAGCACCCACCGACGATGACGCCCTCGCCACCATTACCCGCGAACCCCTAGGCGTCGTAGCCGCCGTCGTCCCCTGGAACTACCCCCTCATGATGGCCACCTGGAAAGTAGCACCCGCCCTGGCCGCCGGCAACAGCGTATTGCTAAAACCAGCCGACACCACCCCACTAAGCGCCATCCGCCTAGGCCAACTAGCCGCCCAAGCCGGCATCCCCGCAGGAGTCCTCAACATCGTACCAGGCACCGGCCCCGAAACAGGCCAAGCCCTGGGACTACACCCAGACATCAATTGCGTCGCCTTCACCGGCTCCACAGCAACCGGCAAACGATTCATGGAATATTCAGGACAATCCAACCTGAAACAAATCTGGCTCGAATGCGGCGGCAAATCACCCCACATCATCTTTGCCGACTGCCCCGAACTCGACGCCGCCGCCCAAGCCGCAGCCGTCGGCATCTTCAGCAACCAAGGGGAAGTCTGCATCGCCGGCTCACGCCTATACGTCGAAGAAAGCATCTACGACCAGTTCCTGGAAAAACTGCTGCAACAAGCCAAACAAATGCAGCCCGGCAACCCCCTTGACCCCAACACCAAAATGGGCGCCATCGTTAGCCAATCCCAATGGGAACGCATCATCAATTACATTGAAATAGGCCAAAAAGAAGGCGCCCGCCTCCTAACCGGCGGCCAAGCCACCATGAAAGACCTGGGCTTCTACATCGAACCCACCGTCATGACCGTCGACAGCCAAGACCTGCGCGTCGTCCAAGAAGAAATCTTCGGCCCCGTCCTCGTCGTCACCAAATTCCGCACCGAAGAAGAAGTCATCGAATACGCCAACCAAAGCATCTACGGCCTGGGCGCCGGCCTCTGGACCGCCAACCTCAGCCGAGCCCACCGCGTAACCCGCGCCCTGGAATCCGGCCTGGTGTGGATTAACTGCTACTTCAACGGCAACGACGCCATCCCCTTTGGCGGCGTCAAACAATCCGGCTTCGGACGCGACAAATCCATCCACGCCCTGGAAAAATACAGCAGCATCAAAGCTGCATGGTACCACCTGGGCCACTAACAAAACACCAACAACAACAAACAAACACACACCAACCCACAGCGCGCGGAACCCCCGCGCGCCCAACCACCCTTCAGTTCCACCCCCGCCGCAAACCAAACACCCCCCCTGCACCAACGAGGCTTAACGGGAGAGGACAAGGTTTTTGGAGCGGCTTCGAGCGCAGCGAGGCCCGAAAAAAACCTTGGCCACGACCAAAAGCCGAGCCACCACAGAAACAAAGCCAGCCACCACCAAAAGCCAAGCTGCCTCAGAAACAAAGGCGACAACCACTCAGTAAACAAAAACACGAAAAAAAACCCCCGCCAAACAAGGCGAGGGCCCATCACAACAAAACAACAAAAAAGCTTAAATACCGCCCATCAGCATGTATTTCACCACCATGTAGTCCTCAAGCCCCAGATAGGAACCCTCACGCCCCATACCAGACTGCTTGACCCCACCAAAAGGCGCCGCCTCATTGGACAGAATACCGCTATTGATACCCACCATACCGTATTCAAGCTCCTCAGCAACACGCCAGATACGGCCAATGTCACGACTGTAAAAATAAGCCGCCAGACCATAAATGGTGTCATTGGCTTGGGCGATAACCTCTTCATCGCTATGGAAGCGGAACAAGGGCGCAAGCGGACCAAAAGTTTCCTCGTGCGCCACCTTCATGTCACTGGTAGCCCCGGTAATCACAGTAGGCTCAAAGAACAGGCCACCCAGCTCGTGGGTTTTGCCGCCCACCAAAACCTGGCCGCCTTTCTCAACGGCATCAGCGATATGCTCCTGCACCTTTTCCACCGCTGACTCATCAATCAGCGGACCTTGAATAACGCCATCTTCAAGGCCGTTACCAATTTTCATGGCTTTAACGGCAGCAGCCAATTTTTCGGCAAAAGCATCATACACCGCATCATGAACGTAAATGCGGTTAGCGCAAACGCAGGTTTGACCCATGTTGCGATATTTGCTGGCCATGGCCCCTTCAACAGCAGCATCCAGATCGGCATCATCAAAAACGATAAAGGGCGCATTACCACCCAGCTCGAGGGATACCTTTTTAATTTGCTCGGCACACTGCCCCATGAGCATGCGGCCGATCTCGGTGGAACCCGTAAAGCTAAGCTTGCGCACAATGGGGTTCGATGTCATTTCCCCACCAATCGCAGAAGCCGAACCAGTCAGCACAGAAAACACCCCGGCTGGCACCCCGGCCTCTTCGGCCAAAACGGCCAAAGCCAATGCAGAATAAGGGGTCTGGCTGGCAGGCTTGACTACGATGGGACACCCAGCAGCCAAAGCGGCCCCGGCCTTGCGGGTAATCATGGAAGAAGGGAAGTTCCAGGGGGTGATGGCAGCACACACACCGATAGGCTCGCGCGTGACGACCACCCGGCGATCAGCGGCTGGGCCAGGGATAATATCCCCATAAGCCCGCTTGCCCTCTTCGGCATACCACTCGATATACGATGCCCCGTAAGCAATTTCACCACGAGATTCGACCAGCGGCTTGCCTTGCTCAAGAGTCATCAGCACTGCCAGGTCTTCTTCGTGCTCAGTCATAAGATCGAACCAGCGGCGCATGATTTGGGCACGCTGCTTGGCAGGCACCTGGCGCCAGCTTTTGAATGCCCCTTGGGCTGCTTCAATGGCCCGGCGGGTTTCATCCGCCCCCATGTTGGGTACCACCCCCAATTGCTCGCCAGTTGCAGGGTTGGTAACGGCCAAGGTTTTGCCACTGTCCGCATCGACCCACTGCCCTCCGATATAAGCCTGCTGGCGGAACAAGTCTTGTCTTTGCAACCGATTCATTGTTTCAGTCTCCAAAAATGGCGTTAATTAAAATCCATAGCTATATGGTCGCACTAAATGTGGTCGTTGCACCAGATCCATTTTTATCAATTTGCCGATCCACTTGCTCAACAAATGTTACCAAAAAAGACCTAAAGCGCTAATCTGCTTGTTCACTGTTCAAGCCAAAAAGCACCTCGCGCCGCCCCTCTGCCAAAGCCTTTTTGATCAGGCCTGCCAAACGGTCAAAAGCTGGCGCTATGTCTTCCTCTTGCACCGTGGCATAACCAAAGAGCAGCCCGTGGGTTCGTACGGTCCCGGCATAATAATTGGAAAGGGGCCGCACCCAAATGCCCGCCTCTGCTGCGGCCTGTGCCAGGGCCTTGTCATCAACCCCAATCGGCAGATGCATGACCAAATGCAATCCTGCTTCTTGGTTGGATAGCGGCCAATCTGCCCCGAAATGGTTCGTGATCACCTCGCGCAACAGGCTCTGACGTCGGGCGTAGACGGCACGCATTTTGCGAATATGGGCTGCATAATGCCCCTGGGCAATAAAATCTGCCAGCACCGCTTGCTCGGTCAGGCGGCCCTCGCGATACAATTCGCTGAGCCCCAGGGCCATGGACTGGGCCAGGTTTTTAGGCACCACCATAAAACCCAAACGCAAACTGGGAAACAGGGTCTTGGAAAATGTGCCCAAATACAAAACCCGATCGTGCTCGTCTAGCCCCTGCAATGAGGCAATCGGACGGCCACCAAAACGAAATTCACTATCGTAATCGTCCTCGATTATCCAGACAGCATGCTGACGCGCATATTCCAGCAACATGCGCCGGCGCGCCAAACTCATGACATGACCCAAAGGATACTGGTGCGATGGGGTCACAAAAATGAACCGAGGCGGCTGCTGGGCCTGCTCTACCGTGGGGGCCAGCCCCTCTTCGTCAACAGCCACTGGCTCCAGGGTCATGCCAGAGGTGCGCAGTACGGTGCTGGCGCCCCAATAACCGGGGTCTTCCATCCAGGCTTTGTCCCCCTTGTCGCCCAGCAACAAGGCAATCACGGCCAGCGATTGGTGAATGCCCCCGGTAATAATGACCTGCTCGGGCTCGCAATACACCGAGCGGGCAATGCGCAAATGGGCACACAGGGCTTCGCGCAGGGGATAATAGCCGGGCCCGTGGGCATAGGTCAGTAGCTCAGGCTGGGGATCACGCCAGTGGCGCCGCAACAAGCGCAGCCACAACTGATGCGGGAACAAGCTGACATCGGGCACCCCGGGCACAAAGGCCCCCCACTGGCGTTCGGCGGCTTGCGCGCTGCCCATCACCTGCTGGCCACGTGCTGACAGGGTTGGGGTACCGCTGCTGGCCCGGGCACGCGGCACGGCAGCAAACACCTGGCTGTCAAAATCGGGCACCGTCTGCGACACAAAGGTGCCACTGCCGGTACGGGTATCCACATAGCCCTCGGCCAACAACTGCTCATAAGCGGTAATCACCGTATTTCGGGATAGCCCCAGTTCTTGAGCCAGAGAGCGGCTGGCGGGCAATTTGGTGCCTGCCCGTAGCACCCCACTTAAAATAAGCTGGCTTAGCACCTGGTAGACCTGGCGCGACAGGGGCACCGTGCCTTCGCGGTCCAGCTCTTGCAATAACTGCTCGTGTATTAAACTTTCAATCATGATGTCTCCCAGCCCGCCTCCTCCAGAAAAACGGCACCGGTATTAGGGTAAACGACAAACCCAAGGTTAGGGTTAACGACGAATCAACGCCAAGCCTAATTACTATAAACTGGCCTTGTGGTCTGACCACTTTAGAACATTAAAAAATGAATACCTGTTCAGCCCAGGTTGAACAGGCCAAATGGGCACCAAGCTATTTGCTCCCCCAATTCCAATCTTTAAACCAAGGAGACATCAACATGAAGCTCAAACATTGGCTTAATCTCACCGTCGGTGCTGGGATTCTAGCCATAACCATGGCGTCCCAAGCTCAACAACATGGGGGTACGCTTAGCCTCATTGTACAACCCGAGCCCCCCGTTCTGGTTCCAGCCATCAACCAACAGGCCCCCACCCAATACGTCACCGGAAAAATCTATGAAAGCTTGTTAACCTACACCCACGATCTCGAGCCCCAGCCTGGCCTGGCCGAATCCTGGGAAATCTCCGATGACGGCCTTAGCATCACCTTTAATTTGCGCGAGGGGGTCAAATGGCATGACGGCGAGCCTTTCACCGCTGATGACGTGGTCTTCTCCATGACCGACATGCTGCCCGAGGCACACGGCCGTGCCAAAGTCATTTTGAATCGCTATCTGGATGACGTCGAAAAAATCGATGACCATACCGTGGTCATGAAACTCAAATCACCCTTCCCCGCCTTTATCCTCATGTTTGAGCCCGGCTTTGCGCCCATGATGCCCAAACACATCTACGAGGGTGAAGACTATCTGAACAGCCCACACAACCAAAAACCAATTGGCACCGGGCCTTTTAAGTTCAAAGACTGGCGCCGCGGCGAGCACATCAAGCTCGAACGCAACCCTGACTACTGGCGCGAAGGGCTCCCCTACCTCGACGAAATCATCTTTAACATCATTCCCGACTCGGCTTCCCGTGCGGTAGCTTACGAGCAAGGTACCGTCGATGTCCTGCGGGGCGGCGATATTGATAACGTTGATGTGCGCCGTGTCTCCAGCACCCCCAACACCGAAATGACCACCAAAGGCTGGGAAATGTTCTCACCCATGGCCTACTACATCATGAACATGCGTAACGAGCCCTTTGACAACGTCAAGGTGCGCCAGGCAGTCATGGCTGCAGTAGACCGTGAGGTCATTCTGAACAACATCATGTTTGGTCTGGGCGAGCTTTCTACCGGCCCCTTTGTCCGTACCGAACTCTTTTACGACCCAGATATGCCAGCCATCGAATACGACATGGACAAGGCCAAGCAGCTGATCGAGGAATCCGGCATTAATCCGGCTGACTACACCATCCGCTTGCTTTCCTTCCCTTATGGGGCTACCTGGGAGCGTCTGGATGAGTTCACCAAACAGTCACTCGAGCGCTTGGGCTTCAAGGTTGACCTCATCGCCACAGATGCCGGGGGCTGGGCCAGCGCCACAGGCGACTGGGATTTCGACCTTACCACTACCTACGCTTATCAGTATGGTGATCCAGCACTGGGGGTCGAGCGTTTCTACATCGAGGACAATAACGTCAAGGGCTCGCCCTTTGCCAACGTCCAAGGTTACGTCAACCCCGAGCTAGACGAGAAATGGGCCAAAGCGGCTTCCAGCAATGACCCCGAAGAGCGTCAGCGCCTCTACAGCGAGATCCAGGAAACCCTGGTCAACGATGTCGGGCAGGGCTACCTCATCGACATGGAATTCCCCACCATTTACCGGGATAACATCCATAACCTCGTTCAAACTGCCATTGGCCTGAACGAAACCTTTGCTGATGTCTATATCGAGGAATAGCCACTGGCCTTCCTGAACATAGCCTCTGGCTAACCTTGACGAGCAAGCATGCGCAGACTAGTTCTAGTCTGCGTGCTTGCTTTTGGGGCCCGACAATGGCCACAAAGGGGCTGATACCACGGTAGTGTTAGGGTTAACGACAAACCAAAACCCATGGCTTTTACTTTAAACTGGTCATGTGGTCTGACCACTTAAGGTCATCAAGGGCGCCGACGCGCTTCATTGACGTCCGTGCCCGGCGGTAAATAGCATTATTACTATTGCATTCTAATTTGCATGCTTTTCCACTAACTCAGGAGACACACCCATGAAGCTTAAGCGTTGGCTTAACTTTGGCTTAGGCGCTGGTCTGCTTGCCTTCGCTATGGCGGTACAAGCTCAGCAACAAGGGGGCACACTCAGTCTAATCGTGCAACCCGAGCCGCCAGTATTAATCCCGGCCATTAACCAGCAAGGCCCGACACAATACGTCACCGGCAAAATCTATGAAAGCTTGCTCAAGTACACGCATGACCTCGAGCCACTTCCCAACCTGGCAAAATCCTGGGAAATGGCCGAAGACGGCATGAGTGTCACCTTCCATCTCGAAGAGGGGGTCAAATGGCATGATGGCGAGCCTTTTACGGCCGACGATGTGGTCTTTTCCATGACCGACATGCTGCCCAAGGCCCACGGGCGGGCGCGGGTCATTCTGAACCGCTATCTGGATGACGTCGAAAAAATCGATGACCATACCGTGGTCATGAAGCTCAAATCCCCCTTCCCTGCCTTCATGCTCATGTTCGAGCCCGGCTTTGCGCCCATGATGCCCAAGCATATCTACGAAGGCGAAGACTACATCAACAGCCCGCACAACCAAACGCCAATCGGCACAGGCCCCTTCAAATTCAAAGAGTGGCGCCGCGGCGAGCACATCAAGCTCGAGCGCAACCCCGATTACTGGAAAGAGGGCAAACCGTACCTCGACGAGGTCATCTTTAACGTCATTCCCGATTCGGCCTCCCGGGCCGTTGCTTATGAGCAAGGCTCTGTCGATGTCTTGCGCGGCGGTGATGTCGACAACGTCGACGTTCAACGTCTGGTCAACCTGCCCAATACCGACATGACCACCAAAGGCTGGGAAATGTTTTCCCCACAGGCCTATTATCTTTTCAACATGCGCAACGAGCCCTTTGACAACGTCAAGGTGCGCCAGGCAGTGATGGCCGCCATTGATCGCGAGGTTGTGCTCAAGAACATCATGTTTGGCCAGGGTCGTCTGGCAACGGGGCCCTTTGCCTACACAGAAATGTTCTACGACCCCGATACGCCGCCCATCGAATTCGATCTGGATCGGGCCAAAGAACTCATCGAAGAATCCGGCATCAATCCAGGGGACTACACCATCCGCCTGCTGTCCTATCCCTACAGAGCCAGCTGGGAGCGCCTTGATGAATACACCAAACAGGCACTCGAACGCCTGGGCTTCAAGGTCAACCTGGTTGCCACCGATGCGGGCGGCTGGGCCAGCTCTACCGGCGACTGGGACTTCGATCTGACCACTGCTTATGCCTATCAGTACGGTGATCCGGCGCTGGGGGTCGAGCGCTTCTATATCGAGGAAAATAACGTCAAGGGCTCACCCTTTGCCAACGTCCAAGGTTACGTTAACCCCGAGCTTGACGAGAAATGGGCCCAGGCCGCCGTCAGCAACGATCCCGAAGAGCGACAGCGCCTGTATAGCGAAATCCAGAACCAATTGGTCAATGATGTTGGCCAGGGCTACTTGCTTGACCTCGAATTCCCAACCATCTATCGGGATAACATCAAAAACCTGGTCCAAACCGCCATTGGTTTAAATGAAAACTTCGATGATGTCTACATCGACGAATAATAATATCTGTTTCTAAACGTTCAGCTGTGCCCGTCCCGGCACAGCTGGTACGTATAGCCCCCACGGCAAGACAAGGGAAAACGCTATGAAGTTTCTTAGTTTTTTTGTAGCACGCATACTCAAGATGCTGCTGGTGGTGCTCGGTGTCGTGATTATCAACTTTTTTTTAATCCGCCTGGCACCGGGCGACCCCGCCGCAGTTCTTGCCGGGCAGGCTGGCTCAAGCGATCCTGCCTACCTAGAACAACTGCGTGCCGCTTTCGGGCTAGACAAGCCCTTGCTGACACAGCTTTGGATTTACATCAAAGACGTCGCTCACCTGAATTTGGGGTATTCCTATCGCTCTGGCGAGCCCGTCCTCAAATTGATTATGCAGCGGCTGCCGGCCACCTTTTTGCTTATGGCCTCTGCCTTTGTCTTTTCCATTATCCT
>Ga0079225_10002192_pt1 | contig 11157 bp, 14 predicted proteins | sample Poulit2012_FD_76344 | JGI IMG/M metagenome (GOLD analysis project Ga0079225, IMG submission 76344) | Agricultural soil microbial communities from Georgia to study Nitrogen management - Poultry litter 2012 | ecosystem: Environmental > Terrestrial > Soil > Agricultural land | place: USA: Georgia...
ACCCCCACAATCATGGGGGTGCCCACCGCCCCAAACGAGACGGGCGTAGACTGAATGACCAGCATGGACATAACCGCGGCCATGGCGGGGAAGCCCAGCGCCAGCAACAGCGGTGCGCCCACGGCGGAAGGGGTACCAAAGCCCGAGGAGCCTTCAATAAGCGACCCGAACAGCCAGGCCACAATAATGACCTGAACCCGCCGATCCGGCGAGATATCCATAAACCCTTTGCGAATGGCGACCAGTACACCACCGGCTTTTAAAACATTCAATAATAATATGGCGCCAAACACAATAAATAATAAAGTGATGGCAGTAATGACACCATGCAAAGTAGCCGCCCCAACGACCGCTCCTTCGGCGCCCCATACCAGCAGCGCAAGTACCACTGTGACAATATACGCAGCACCCATGGAAATTGTGGCTGAACGTGCCATAACCACCATGAGTGCGAATACAACAGCGATAGGCGCCACTGCTAGCAATGTGTACAGCAGTGACATATTCCCTCCCGTAATAAAATCAAGTAAAAACACTATATGTTACCTGTACTAATTGAGAATTATTAGCACGTACTTACCCGTACTTGTGATCACGATGCTCTAGGAAAGGGCGATGGCGTCGCGTAAACCGGCCCCACTCGCCAAGTGGTCAAAGCCTTCATTAATCGTGTCCAAGGTAAAGGTTTGCCCCAGTAATTGGTCAACGGGAAGTTTGCCCGCAATGTAAAGGTCAATAAAGCGATGGATGTCCTGTGCCGGCACCCCAGAGCCAAGATAGCTGCCACAAACGTGTCGTTCATCGGCTACCAGCTGGGCCAAGGGCAGGGAAAAGCGCGCACTTGGATGAGGCAGCCCCGAACTGATGGTGAGCCCGCCGCGACGCGTGAGGGAATATGCGGTGCCAAAGGCTGCCGATCCCGCCGCGGCATCGTAGGCAAAATCTACGGGCCCGCCAGCCGCTTCAAGCATTTCTGATTCGTTGGCGAGTGCGCGCGGATTCAAGGTATGAGTTGCTCCCAGGGTTTTTGCAAGGCGCAGTTTGTTGTCGTCCAGATCGATGGCGACAATGCGTTGGGCGCCAGCCGCAACCGTGGCCAGCAAGGCGCTTAAGCCCACGCCACCCAAGCCAACAATAGCACCGGTATCGCCAGGTTGAACGCGGGCGGTGTTGATCATTGCTCCGGCACCGGTTAGTACCGCGCACCCAAACAGCGCTGCTTCGCGATGGGAGAGTTCCTGATGGATTTTAATGCAGGATGCTTCGGATACCACCGCATATTCTGCAAAACTGGATACCCCGAGGTGATGATTCAGCGGTTGGCCTGCTTGTGATAAGCGTTGGGCGCCGCTGAGTAAAGTGCCCTCGGTGTTTGCCTTGGCGCCGGGTTCGCATAGCGCCGGCCGACCGGATATGCAGGCTTGGCAGCGCCCACAGGTAGGCACAAAAATAGTAACGACGTGATCCCCGCGTTGTAAGCCATGGACGTCAGGCCCCACATCAACAACCTCGGCAGAGGATTCGTGACCAAGCACCATGGGCATGACGCGGGGCCGGTCGCCGTTAATTACTGAAAGATCGGAGTGACATAGGCCCGCAACCTTGATTTGCAATAGCACCTCGCCCGCACCGGGGGCGTCAAGCTGTACCGTTTCAATACGAAGCGGGTGGCTGTCGGCATAGGGGGCCGGACGTCCCATTTCCCGCAGTATGGCAGCACGGATTTTCATGATTCCATCCCTTGATTAAATCGTGTTATTGAAATAGCTCGGCTTCAGGTCCGGTACGGATAAGCTGAAGCTCCGTTTCTGTTATTCGATACAGTAGCAACCAGTCGGTATCTAGCGTGACCATTTGCACCCCAGGACCCAGCGTATCGAGGGCACGCACTTGATAGTGAGCAGGTAGCGGCTGCCCATCGCATAGCAATTGGATCACCGACCGCAGTATTGCCATGTTTTCACCCCGCCGGCTGGCCCGAATGGTATCACCTTTGAAGCGACTGGAACGGTGCAAGCGTAGAATCATGAGATCGCCAGATCGTTAAACAACGCATCGGGTGTAGCAAACTTTTTACCGCTGTCTGCATTGATTTGGGCGAGGGCTTTGAGCGTGGCGGCGTTGGGTTGTTTTGGAGAAGATGTGGGTGTCATAGTGCTGGGAAGGGTGGTGACAGATGGTCCTTGCATCATGCAAGGACCTTTGTTTTTATGATACTGTGATCAGGCTCGTTTTGGGTACTTCTGGGTGACAATCGGCCGGACAACTTCAAATAATAGTTGCTTAGCTTCTGAGACGGTGTTTTCTTTCTTTTAAGCCTAGGAGCGCGTTCTGTTCCTATTGAAGAGCGTGCAGCATCGGGTGATTCCCAAACGGCAGGGGGGCTTAATGCGTGTAAGGCAACAAGCCCTTTTTCCTGAAATCGAGACCAGTGGTCAGCGACGGTCCAGATTGGGTAAAGGGATGTGCTGAGGGCTTTGGCAGCCGCTAAATTAATAATATACCCACTGGTAAGCCAGACAGTGCTGGCAGGTTTAAATAGATGATATTTTTTATTAATCGCTACTTTTGAAAACCGATACCCTCTTTTTACATGGGTTAGCTGCAGCATTTTCGGTTGATCGCCGGAGAGGTAGTTATTGATAAAACCGTTTGAGGTGGCGTCTATTAGGCTGCAAAAGTCAGTGCTAACGTGAACATCATCTTCAAGAATTACGGCCAATTCCAGTTTTTTGCTAACAATATCTTTATAAATGCTGATATGACTCAGGGCACACCCTATCTCAGGGTTAGAGATGGGTCCATACTCTTTGAGTAAGCGGGGCTCATTCACATGTTGGTATAGGGCTTCTTTGGGAAGGTTACGTCCATCAAAGGCATTGAAGATGGTTGCATCAATTGATCGATGAGTAAGGTGCTGTGTAATGGCTTCGCGGCGCATTGAATCTGTTGGTAAATTGATGACGTAGCATGGAAGGGTTGTTGTCGTCATTGTCGATCCATGAGTAATTATTAGAATATTAATAAGGTTCGATTTTTTTGGCTTTTCTTGATGGTGGCGTTGACAACGCAGTAAATAACGCAATGCTCATCACAAAATAGGAGGCGGTGCGCATACCGCGGAACATGGTTTCAAATAGACCGCATATCAAGAAGCCAATGGAAATAACCAAACCTAAAGCGGCCGCGGTACGAATGGCTGGGTCCTTTTCAAGGATGAGCCGTCGCGCAAATAGCCAGCTTGGTCCCAGCATCAGGAATAACCATGCCACGCCCCCCGGAATGCCAAACGTTGCCAAGCTCAGCATAAAGTCACTGTGGGGTTCACCCCAATCCTTGGCGACGGTTTCGGATACCAGACCCTGGGGCAGGGCTTCTTCAATCATCTTGGGGCGAAAGTCCCGTTTATCGCCAATGCCGGCAATGGGATGGTTTTTAGTGATGTGTAAGGCGGAGCGCCATAGTTGAAGCCGTATGCACACGGAGTTGTAGGTGGTGGATTGCTCTCCGTTACAGGAGATAAGTTCTTCGTAGCCCAACGCGGCACGCTCCCGTAGGGTGTCGCTGGCAAGAAAAACCGCGCTTAAGCCTAATAACGACAGTACGCCAATCAGCAAAAAGCGTTTGGGCTTTTTTAGGCCCACAAAAAGTACGGCCGCGATCACTGCATAAAATGGGAACGCCACCCACGCGGAGCGCGTTTGGGTAACCACAAAGGCGGCAAGCGCCAGGGCCGCAATAATCAGCTTAATCGCCTTTTCCAAGCGCGGACGGGGGCTTATCGTGAAACCGCAGGAAAATAAGGCAATGACGCCCAGCATAATGGTGTGATCACCATAGCCCACGGCGTTGTATACGTGATTGGTATAAGGGCGTGCAAGCTCAGGCCCGGCCAAGTAGAAAATGGTAGCCGTGGCGATAAACGCAGCAAGAATATATCCCCACACCGCCTGCCAAAGCAACTGTGGTGCGATACGTTTTGCCGCCAACAAGTACAGTAAAGAACCAAGAAATAGCCGCAGGGCAATCTCCAGGTTGGCCGAGGACACTTTTTGATGCCATGCCATTGAAAACACTGCTACCAACAACGTCAGTCCCATACTAATGAGTATCAGTTTGTTGTCCTGTAGCATGTTGGGTCCGTGGCTGGCGGGTAGGCGCACAACAATCCCCAGGGCCAATGCGCTGCTTATATAGAAGACGGGGCTGGGTAGGGTCTGGCCTGTCATGATTGTGACGGGCATGATGCCAAGTAACACCACCAGCAAGACAGTGAGCCAGTGTGGTGACGGTGATTGTGGGTGGGGTTGGGTTGCTGCAGGGCCTGCAATACCTGTCATGATGCCTTCTTTATTCTGTGTGTGCGGAGTAAGATGGGAAGTGTCTAATCGGACTCGGCGTCAATTGGCCAATAATACCTCATGTGGTGCCATAACGCCGGGCCCACTCGTTGTAGGAGGACGTTATGTGGAGTTCTTGGAAAAGTTTGTTGGTTGGCATGGTGATGGCGTCGGTTGCCGCCCCCGTTGGTGCCTTGGAGGTTGGCGATCAGGCGCCAGACTTTAGCTTGCCGGGCTCTGATGGCGAGACGCACCGTTTATCGGACTATAGAGGGCAGGCGGTGGTGGTGGCCTGGTTTCCCAAAGCGTATACGTCAGGTTGCACGATTGAGTGCAAGTCACTTGCAGAAAATGGGGATAATATCCGGGCTTTTGATGTGACGTACTTTATGGCCAGTGTGGATCCACTAGAGCAGAATAAAGGCTTTGCGGCAGAAACCGGAGCTGATTTTCCCTTGTTGAGTGATGAGGATAAATCGGTTGCCAAGGCTTATGGGGTGTTGCATTCCGGAGGATATGCCAAGCGCCACACCGTCTATATAGATAAGGATGGTCAGGTCATGAAAGTAGATACCCAGATTAATCCTGAAACTTCCGCAGAGGACATGATTGCGACCTTGGCGGAGTTGGGAGTGGCACGCCGCTCAGATTCCTGACCTAGGGATTACCTTAATGCGAATAAAAATAATTCCCGTGTTATTTAGCGCCGCTCTGTGGTGTGAGCCAATTAGTGCGGCCGCACAAACCACTGCAGGTGCCGGTCTGGGCCTGCAGCTGGGCTACCATTCCGACTACCAGCGCGCCTCCCTTGTTTATGAAACGCCCAGTTTATGGACGCATCAGTTCAGGAATGACTGGGGCAAGGTCGATTTACAGGTGGCGTTAGGGGTGTCTTATTGGCATTCAACACGTTATGACGCAACGTCAATGGGGCAGATAGGCGCCATTCCTGTTGTGCGGTGGTGGCCTAACGAGTATTTCTTCGTGGAAATAGGCTCAGGCCCCACCCTATTTAGTCGCAACAAGTTTGCCAATCACCGCTTAAGCACCCATTTCCAGTTTGGTTCCCGCATTGGTATGGGGATGGCCACAAAACATGGGCAGGTGGGCATTCATTATGCCCATTACTCCAATGCCAACATCAGGAAACCCAATCCCGGCCTGGATTTGCTTGAGGTGATGGCAATTTATCGGTTTTGATTTTGTTTGCCTGTTTATGGAGGCGCTTTATGTATAGAATCGGCTGGCCTTTCTGGAGGTTCTTGGCGCCCTTTGGCGTACCGTTGTATCTACGTCTGAACTTTCAGCAGGATTCTGAAGCGTCTGTCATTGTGGCTGTTTGTCCAGATTTGAACGGTCTCATTGTAGAAGCTGAAACGATGGATGAATTTGTGGAAGAGGCGCAGGAGATGGCTGCGTTGCTGCTATACGAGTATTTGCCTTCGGGGAAGTTTGGTTCACCTGAGCTTAGGCTGAGGGGTAGTGGTCTCTCGATGAAGCGATAACGCATTGCCTCTAAGGGATATGTTGAAGTGGCATGGTAGTCTCCTCATTTTTAATAACGGAGTTGGGTAGAATGAGGTGAGTTTAAAGACATTAGCTTTTGCTTAGGAGTGATGCTGCCAATTGCTGTGTTTGGTCGCTCATTATTATTGTACGCCCACAACCAACGAGTCTCATCATTCTGAACTTACTCCTAAAGGTAGCCCAATATATTATCCGTGCCTCCCAGGGGGTAAAATTCAACTGCCGTTAATAAGCCTGAAAGATACCGCCCACTTAATGAAGTGAACTTATCAAGCAGTTTGGTTTTTTCTGGGTGAGATACTGTTAAATAACGTGGCCTAAGTACCCGTATTATCTCATTCCGTGCTGTCATCCTTATGATCCACTTGACATTGCTATGCTCCCGGTAAGCTTCATGTAGTAACACTGGTACGACAACAAAAATGGCGAAGCAATGCTTAGATAAGATAATTGTCGCTCTATAATGGACAGGGTGTATTGTTTTGTCGGCGTGTAACTACGCATTTGTAATTTATGGCTTTGATACGGATAATGACAGTGTCTTCATGAATCATGAAGTGTTTGCGTACTGTCAGAACGTGGATTTTGAACTTACACGTTCTCGCGCTTAGGTAATCCTCCTATAGAGCTATCGTAGTGAACAAAGGATTACCCAAGCCGCTACTGTACTTTGTGGCCTCAGGGATTTCGTGACCATTCAAGGACAAGTAACGTTAGTTTACCATTTTGCATTTGAGGAGGGGTACGTAGAAGTAGATTGTTACCTTCAAGACTGGCATACCTCGTAAGAGTGCTGCCTACCCAGTTTTGATAAGTTGATATATCGATATGATGCTTTATTGCTTCGCCTTGCAATTCGTATGGCCCTGAATACGATATACAGCTACTGAAAGCTTCAGCTTTCTGATCGTTCGGTGCTGCTTGCCTATCTCCATCAAGAGTTGATCTTTCATCGTGTGTTATTAAGACGATCATTCTTCCGGATTGATCATAATGTATATAACCGTTTGGATTTTTTCCATACAGATTATATAGTCGTTCCCCTTTGTCATTAACGGCATAAGCATCGGTTAAATACCAGCCACCTAGGATATTTTCTATATTCATCGTGTTATTACTCTATCTATCATAATAAATTTGTTAATTATCAATCACAGCAATGGCTTCAATTTCTACCAAAAATTCTGGTAGGACCAGCTTTGCTTCTACTGTTGAGCTTGCAGCAGGCTTATCAAATTGAGCAAATAATTTATCCCTCACTTCGTTATACTGAAGATAATAGTTAATATCAGCAAGATAACAAGTTAACTTTACGATATGCTCCAATGTTGCATCATGCTCATTTAATAAGCCTTCAATTATTTTGAATATTTGTTCTGTTTGCTCTTTCACTGTAGGAGGAGTGTCTATACTGGCCGCTATCCCGGAAACAAATAGTAATTTGGTCGAGCCTATTGTGATGCTCTTGACACGAGAAAACTTTCCTCGAGGGGGAGACAACAAATTAATCATGGTGGATATTCCTATTATTTATTTCATACCTAAATTAGCTATCGAAACTCGCTCACGATAACGTTCCGCCTCACCTTCTAAAAAAGTTCTAAAATCGTTGGGACCAAGATAATCTGGTGTGAATCCAGCCTGTTTCAATTTTTCAACAAGCTCTGGTTGTTGAAGCACGCCTTGAATTGTAGTCATGAGGGTATCTATTTTTTCCGCACTCACTCCAGCAGGTGCGAGCAATCCAGCCCAATTTTGGAAACTAGCTTCTGATAGTCCAACTTCTTCTAATGTTGGCGTGTCGGGTAGATCTGCTACTTTATCTGATGAGCCTATTACTAAAGGTTTTACTTTTCCAGATCTAATTAAGGGAATGGCCACGTTTACGGTGAGCCATCCCATAGAGATATGTTGCCCTAAAAGGTCAGCCACCATCGGCTGTTCTCCTTTATATGGGACATGATCGAATTTAATGTTCCTCAAATTACCGATATGTTCCATCGATAAGTGAGTTGGGGATCCGATGCCATGGGTGGCATACATAAGTGGTTTTTCAGAAGAATGAGCTAATTTTAGAACTTCTTGGATGGTATCCGCTTCAAAGTCCGGCTCTGCCACTAACATGAAGCTATAAGTAACCAATCGACAAATAGGACTAAAGTCTTTTTGGACGCGATACGTAACATCTGGATTTGTTAATTCAGCTAATATTAACGTAGGTAAAAAACCATATAGCAGAGTATTCCCATCGGGTCTGGATCGACTAACATGTGCCGTCCCAATAGTACCAGTGGCTCCTGCCCTATTTTCAACAATCACAGCTGTGTTAAGCGCTGGTTCCAGATATTTTCCCATAATTCTTGCTAGACCGTCTGTGCCTCCCCCAGCTGGGTAGGGTACTACTGTGGTTATTGGTGTATCAGGCCATTTGTTTTTCCCTAGTATGGTTGAAGGTAAAGCTATTGCTGCTAGCAAAGCAGCATTTGTCAATAAAAATTGCCGGCGCATAACTATCATTCCTCCTAAGACAATTAGTATGCAAGTTGAATCACGTTGCTGTTAATATTTTTATTTTCAAATAGTACGCACAGTAATAAGATATGTCTGTTCACTAATGAACAGACGCTTATATTGGTATTTAAGATGGGATTATTTTGGATCAGCTTTTGGTGGTGTTGGTCTTAAGTGGCTGTGTGTTGAGTTAAGCAAGGTAAGGCTGATGAACGGATAAAGAGCGTCGGCAATAGTAAATAATGGTGTGGGTAAACCCGATGATGGGACATCGCAAGGGAAAATACTGGGATTGGGATTTTCCTCCGTGTTTGCACGAAATACCATAGTATGTAAGCTGCGATTCGGAACGATAAGTCTGCTTGCCAGGAGTATTACGGCAATCTGGAGCATTATAATTCATGAGGATGTAGAAGTTGTGATTGAGGACGACAAAATTAAGCACATACCCAACCTAAAACGTAACAGAAATTTAAGATCTTATGATGGATTCATAGGAGGTTTTATGCTTTCTCAAATACCGGTGAATACACTTTGGGATGAAGCCATATCTAATTTAAGGAAAAATGAACTACTCAGACTGAATTCATGTTTTCATGTAAAGGAATATAAGGCTGGTGAACTTTTATTTTCTGCTGGGGAAATTGGCACGGCTGTCTACGTAGTCGGGACAGGACAGGTGAGACTGTACTATTTAAGTGGGGATGGTGAAGAATTTACACAGGGAGTATGGGCCAGTGGTCATGTTATGGGGTTGATCTCAACACTTCTCCAGAAGGAATATTCTGTCTTTGCTGTTTGCCATACGCAAGCAAAAGTAAAAGTTTTATGCGGGACAAATCTATTTGAATTAATGCATGAGATCCCGCAATTTTCATTTAATATCAGTAAGGTTTTGGCTAGGATGGCAAATAGGAATTTACGCGATAGAGGATTATTCGCGCTTGACAGTGCTGTGATACGAGTCATTAGAGTTATGCTTAATTCTATTGAAATGAAAAATGATAAAAGTCACAACAATATATATACTGTGGATCTTAGTCAGGATGAATTGGCAAAAATGGTTGGTGTTGGGAGACCATGGATTAATAAAATTCTTTCGGGTCTCGAAGATGGATTATTAATTTTAAGGGGCAGGAGACAGATACAGGTACTTGATTTATACGGTTTATTAAACCTTGTGGGGAAAATTCCTGATAGGTAGGGTTATATTTGTAACGACCTAGTAAAAAGCCGTATGCAAGCAGGTTTGGCGTGCCATTGCTGGACGCAAAGTAAATCTGAGCCATACGCCATTATTATGCCCTCAGCTTCTGGCGTGTCGGCCTTTGTAATGACCCAGTAAAAACCTGCTCAGGTCTTAAAATGGGGAAAACAGACCATGAGTATTGCAATGGAACAAGGCATCAAACGCTGGACAGCCAAGCGCAAAAGTGCACTGGTGCTGGACATTATTCAGGGTAAGACAACGGTTGCCGAGGCCAGCCGTGCTTACGATTTATCCCCTTCCGAGGTGGAGGGCTGGGTTGAAGACGGTAAGAGCGGTATGGAAAACGCCTTGCGTGCTAAGCCGCATGATGTTCGTGAACAATATGAACGTCAGGTCAAGGATCTGCAAGAAGCCTACGGTGAGGCGATGCTGGAGTTGAGAGCGCGAAAAAAGTTGCAGTCCCTGCTGGGTGAGGACGAGAAATGATCAAGACGATCCGCCAGGGACTGAAAGAAGATGGGTACAACGTCTCAATCGCCAAACTGTGCCGCTGGTTCAATGTGCCACGACGCACGATGTATTACAAACCGGTCAAAAATGCAGCGCCTAAGATACAAGAACGATTTGCCAAGCCCATCAAGGCCATGATTGAGGAAAACCCGTCCTTTGGTTACCGGACAGTGGCCTGGCTGCTTGGTTTTAATAAAAACACGGTGCAACGTATCTTCCAACTCAAGGGCTGGCAGGTTAGGAAGCGCTCTATCGGCTTCAGGCCACGCGTTGAGGCCTTGCCATCTGTGGCTACAGCACCCAACGAACGTTGGTCCACGGATTTGTGCCGCGTATGGACAGGCCGTGATGGTTGGGCCACATTGGCGCTTGTCATCGATTGCCATACCCGTGAATTATTGGGCTGGCATCTGTCACGCAGCGGCAAGGCCACGACAGCTGGCAACGCCCTGGAACAGGCCTTGATTGCTCGATTCGGGACACTTGGGCGTGTTCCCCAGCAATTCTTGCTTCGTTCAGATAATGGTTTGGTTTTTACTTCTCGCCATTACACGGCATTAGTGCGCAGTTATGGTTTGCGACAGGAATTTATTACACTACATTGCCCGCAGCAAAACGGCATGGTAGAACGTGTTATTCGAACGCTTAAAGAGCAATGCACACACCGGCAACGCTTCGAAAGCATTCAGCATGCCAGCCGAGCCATCAGTGACTGGATCACTTTTTACAACCACCAGCGCCCACATCAGGCGTTGAAGATGAAAACCCCCGCCCAGGCATTCGCTTTAGTGGCATAATGTGAGCAGAAAGTGCTGGGTCATTACACTCCAGCCCGCCCCTTTCAGGTTAATACAATTTTAAAAAACAATCAGCGGACAACTAGTGTGACATAGGGGGTTGCCAGCAGTAAATAAGTAGCGCGCTGGCTCAGTTTTACGGCTCTTCATCATAAACGGGGGATCAGCCGGTATTCATTAAACTAAGGTTTATACAGAACAAGTTTAATGGAGAATATACCGATGTCCCCCGTCGATGCTATTTTAGGGTTAGAAGGCCTTC
>Ga0079225_10002194_pt1 | contig 11150 bp, 10 predicted proteins | sample Poulit2012_FD_76344 | JGI IMG/M metagenome (GOLD analysis project Ga0079225, IMG submission 76344) | Agricultural soil microbial communities from Georgia to study Nitrogen management - Poultry litter 2012 | ecosystem: Environmental > Terrestrial > Soil > Agricultural land | place: USA: Georgia...
AAGGATAAATGGCGGTAAAGGCAATACCATCATTACCAAGATAAGCAATATCAGCACTGGGCCAGCTAAAACAGATACTGAACCAGACTGCCATTGTTTTAAAACCGACAGCCAATTATTCATAAGCAAATGCTATCTAAAAGAATACATAAAATCATGACACACTCTGACTTAAGCATTAAGCTTTATGTAAAGGATCTAACTCGTGTGGGATATTCTTTACTTCTGGCAATGTTGGCATTGGCCCTTGCCCTTTTTCCCAATTTCTAAGCTGAAAAACCCATGCTAAAATTTGTGCTATTGAAGCATATAAAACAGGGGGTATCTCTTGGTTTAAATCGACATGCTGATGCAAAATCCTCGCTAACACCGCAGACTCTATCACCGCGATACGATGCGTTATTGCTACCTCTTTAATCTTTAAGGCAATTTGCCCCTTTCCTTTAGCAACCAGCACAGGCGCCTGCCCCTGCGATTCTGAATAACGTAAAGCCACTGCGTAATGCACTGGGTTCGTAATCACAACATCAGCCGTTGGCACTTCAGCCATCATGCGACGTTGTGCCATTTGGCGTTGCTCAGCACGTATTCTTCCTTTAACGTGAGGATCACCCTCGCTTTCTTTGTGCTCATCTTTAACTTCTTGCTGTGACATGCGTAGCTTTTTAAAGTAACTAAATAACTGCCATGGCACGTCAATCAGAACAATAATTAATAAACCGGCTACGATGAGTGCGCAACATAATGCCACCAAACGCATACCCTGAACTAAAGCCGCGCTAATATTTACATAAGAAAGCCCTAACATCGCATCTCTATAGTGCCACAATACCAAGACTGCTATAGTGCTGATTAGGCCAGCTTTAGCTAGGGTTTTTATCAACTCAACTAACGTTTGCCATGCAAATAATCGCTTTAAACCTTTTATAGGATTAATTCTTTCCAGTTTTGGCTCTAACGCTTTACTGCTAAAAACGATGCCACCCAATAAAATAGGCGCTATCACCGCTGTAATAAAAACCATTAAAAAAAAAGGGCTAAGCCCCATTAATACTTTCTGAGCAAGTTGTACTACTTGTGTCACCATTGCCGTTGGATCAACCACAAGCTTAAGATCAAAGCGCATACTTTGCTGAAAAAGCAACATTAATTGTTTAAATAGAAACCCTGCTGTTAGCCAAAGGGCTGCAACTCCAACCGCTAGAACTAAAAATGTATTTAATTCACGCGAACGCGCAATCTGGCCTTCTTCCCTAGCCTTTTCTAATCGTCTAGGAGAAGCCGGTTCTGTTTTTTCTAAATCACTTTCTTCGGCCATGAATTAAGTATTTTCCGTATCAATTTATTTATTCAGCCAAAAACACAAAGTGCCCTTTAAAAACCCAAGCTTGATAATAAATCATCGACCTCATCCTGATCACGCACCACGTCGCTTGCTTTAGGGTTCACGACAGGCCCATTTAATAATGACATTGTCTCTTCACGTTTTTCTGCAGGTACACTATCGAGCAATACCTGAATTAGTTCTTTTTCTATAGCCGTGATTACACCCAACATACCTTGTATGACTTGGCCAGTTAAGTCTTGAAAGTCTTGCGCCATAATAATTTCCATAAGGTAATTTTGAGTTTGGCTGGTATTGTTATCGACAAGGCTCAAAAATCGTGTCAAACAATTGTCTAAATCAGTAGGTATTTTCTGTTGTTTTTCTTCAGAATACATCGACCATTGCTGTTGCAATTTTTTAGCTTGGCGATTCATTTCATCTTGCAAAGGCTGAGTATGCTCTGCTGCCGTAAGAACCCGGTTCGCTGCTTGTTCAGTCATACTGCCCACATAGCGCAAACGATCACGTGCATCAGGAATGGCTTCTGCTGCTTCCTTAATAGCCTCATCTAACCCGAGCTCACGCATACTATCGCGCAACATACGTGTTAATTTTGCAATACGTTGCACTACTTGCTCGGGTTGCTCTAAAGTATGTCCTTCAACCAAAGGGTCAGCTTGAATGGCCGGTGACTTAGATCCTAAATTCCTATCGTTGGAACTCATTTTTATCTCCATATCACTTAAGGGGGGGTAGCCCGCACATGCAGAACTGATTTATTTATGGCTTTATTAATCCAAATCCATTTTTTCAAAAATAGCATTTAGCTTCTCTTCTAATGTTGCAGCAGTAAAAGGCTTAACAACATAACCATTTGCACCGGCCTGCGCTGCCGCAATAATATTGTCACGTTTCGCTTCAGCAGTCACCATTAAAACAGGCAAGTGCGACAACTTATCATCACTGCGAATTGCTTTTAAAAGTTCCAAACCATCTAGATTAGGCATATTCCAGTCTGAAACTACAAAATCAAATTGCCCGTTGCGCAATTTCTCTAGCGCAATGGCCCCATCTTCAGCCTCATCAACATTTTCGTAGCCTAAATCTTTTAATAAATTGCGAATAATACGCCGCATGGTTGGAAAATCATCAACCACTAATATTTTAATATTCTTTGCGCTCATCTTTTTATCGTACTCCAAACTTGTATGTACCCGCTTGGCTTATGTATTAAAGAACGGGGAAAAAACCGGTTACACTAGCACACCAATTAATATAAAACTTTTATACCCGATGCCCAAACGCACCAAGCTTAGCAAGGATACGTTCAGTCATTTTTTCAATGGGAACTGCTTCTTGCGCAGCACCTATTTCCAAAGCTTCACGCGGCATTCCAAAAACCACGCTGGTCGCCTCATCTTGAGCTAAGGTATAAGCCCCTGCTTGACGCATGGCTAATAAACCTTTTGCACCATCTTTGCCCATACCTGTTAACACCACACCAACAGCGTTTTTCCCTGCAACCTCTGCCGCAGAATAAAATAAAACGTCAACGGAAGGCCGATGCCTATTCACTGGCTCACTTTTCTCTAAATGAATCACATAGTTAGCCCCAGAGCGAGCCAATTTCATATGCGCAACACCACCAGGTGCAATATAAACATGACCAGGCAAAACCCGCTGACCATGCTCAGCTTCATATACTTTCACCGCACAAAGCGTATCCAAACGCTGTACAAACGAACGTGTAAAACCCGCCGGCATATGCTGCGTAATCAATATGGCCGGGCTTTGTACCGGTAATGGTTCAAGCACTTGGCGAATAGCCTCGGTTCCGCCGGTAGATGCACCAATTAGCACAAGTTTTTCTGTAGATGCAAATGAACCTAAAACCAATTTTTCTCTGCGAGCCGCCGGCATTTTATATGCCGCTTTAGCTTTTATATGGTTTTTAGCCATTGAAGCAGCACGTATTTTCTCGGCAATTAAATCACTATATTCCAACAGCCCTTCACGAATACCCAATTTGGGTTTTGTTATAAAATCGACAGCACCCAATTCAAGTGCACGCAAAGTAATATCTGAACCGCGCTCAGTTAATGATGAAACCATAACCACTGGCATTGGCCTTAAGCGCATTAAACGTTCTAAAAAATCTAACCCGTCCATGCGTGGCATTTCTACATCTAGCGTAAGCACATCTGGATCATGCTCTTTAATAAGCTCACGCGCAATTAACGGGTCGGGAGCGGTGGCTACCACTTCCATATCGGAATGATTGTTAATGATTTCCACCATTAAACGACGAATTAAAGCGGAATCATCAACACATAACACACGTATTTTATTCATATTTTTAAACGATATTTCAACTTTCATTAAGCAGGACGTTCATAAACCGTTTGCCCCCGCAAACGAAGCACCGAAGTCATAAATGAGAAATTTTCTGAATGCCCTACAAAAAGCAAACCACCAGGTTTCAATACCTTCGCAAAACGCTCTAATAATTTTATTTGAGTTGTGCGATCAAAATAAATTAATGTATTACGACAAAAAATCACATCCATGGTATTTTTTTCCGGCCATTGTGTCGCATCTATTAGATTAATAACTTGAAAATCTAATAATTGCTTTAATGAATCTTTTACCCGTACCATACCTTGGTTGGTGCCTGTACCCCGCTGAAAAAAACGGCGTAAACGTTGAATTGACAACGTATCTACTCTTTCTTTCCGGTAAACACCTTTAACGGCGACTTTGATCGCATCCGTATCAATATCACTGGCTAATATGCGCACACCAAATTGCGGCTGCTGCATACTTTCGTAGGCAACCATAGCCATTGAATAAGCCTCTTCACCCGTTGATGCCGCCGCACTCCACATATGAATTGGCTTTTCCCGAGTAGGCAAATATTCGGCTAACACCTTAAAATGATGTTGTTCACGAAAAAAAGCTGTATGATTTATGGTGAAAACATTCACAAAGCGTGACCATTCCGTACTGTCAGGATGCCTTTGCAAATAATCTAGATAAGCGTCGATACTATCTAAATCTAAGTCTTTAGCGAAAGCACCTAAGTAACGCCGTATTGTATCTTCTTTGTGATCACCCAACACAATTCCGGAACGTTGATGCAATACATTAGCCACTCTTTTCAAAGTATGCGCAGAAAGCGAAGATGACGTTGCTTGAGCATATGACAAGCTATTTAATTCATTATCCATAAGCCTTTAATGCTCAAGCATTCCTATGTTTGTTGATTGAAGCGCGGCTGCTTTGGGTTTTGCCTGTTTTTTTTGTGGCTTGTTAGTCGTTTGGGGCGCTAATTGATTTACCTGTTCTAAATCGGCAACATTGAACTCGCTTACCACTTCGGTTAAATACATAGTTTGTTGTTGCAAGTTATCGATCGCTTGGACTGTATCTTGCACTAAATCTGCATTAAATCGAACAGCAGAATCCATTTGAGTCATTGCAATATTGACTTGTTCAATACCTAAGCTTTGCTCATTCGATGCTACTGATATCTCACTCATTAAAGTGCTTACCTGCTGCACAGTTTGCACCACATCCTTGACTACTGTGCCCGCTTCATTTGCTTGCTGGTGCCCATTATTAATATGCTTTAACGAGCCCTCAATTAACTCTTTAATTTCTTGAGCAGCCTGTGCGCTGCGCTGCGCTAAAGAACGTACTTCTCCAGCAACCACCGCAAAACCCCGCCCATGCTCGCCTGCTCGCGCCGCTTCAACTGATGCATTCAATGCCAAAATATTCGTTTGAAAAGCAATGCCATCAATTACATTTACAATTTCACTAATCTCTGTGGAACTTGATGATATTTCATCCATAACCTTCACTACTGAAAAAACCGCCTGACCAGCTTGCTCTACAACCACTGACGCTTCGCGTGCCATGTTATCGGCTTGCTTGGCATTATGGCTATTTTGTCTAACCGTGCTAGATAATTGCTCCATGCTAGCGGCAGTTTCTTGTAAAGCAGCTGCTTGCTGCTCGGTACGCCGACTAAGCTCTGAAGCACCATGATGTAGGCCATTGACCTCGTGATCTGTTTGATTGACGCCTTGCCGAATCGTATAAACTAAACGCATTAACCCACGTTGCATTTGCTCAACGGCTTGATACAAAACCCCTATCTCATTGCGATATGAAGATTGAATCACTTGGGTTAAATCGCCACTAGCGATTCGCTCAAAATGTTGACCTGCATGGCGTAAAGGGCGCAATACCATTTTATTTAAAAAAACATACGCCAAAATTGACATTCCAACACAAGCTAACATTCCTAAAACCACTAAGCGTACAACCCAGCTAAATTGCTGACGCTCTTGAGCCGCCATATTATCTACAAAGGTTAATTGCGCATTTGCTAAATTGGCCACTTCGTTGCTAAATTTTTCTATTTCATTACGTGCTTCGCCCGTTATCTGCTGGTAAAAACCAATTTCTTGCTTATTTAAAGCGGCTAGCTGTTGAGGGAAAACCGTTTGCTCTATTTCTTGAAAGCTACTTTTTACCGATGCCACTTTGTCTGCAAAAAAGTCATCATGACTTGCTAACTGCATAGCGACATTAAAATAGGTTTTGCTTTCCTGCATGGCTTGCTCGGCCCACTCTAAGCGTTGCAATGCTGTTTTCGAACCAGACGATGAAACGGATAATGGCTCATTCCAAAAACCATCCAAAGGATCAAATTCAACTAAGTTACGATAAGCTTGCTCTGCAGCCGATTGCTCTAGAAAAGATTGTGCCGTTAAAAACTGTTCATTTGCTTGATTTAACTCTTTAATTACATTTTGTTGCTGAACGATTGTTTGCAAACCACGATTAGCAAAATGTAAAGAAAGCACGCCCAGCGCTGCTCCAGCAATAAGCATTAACAAAAAAAAGACCAACACAAGTACTACACTTGTACGTACTTTTAAGTTTTTAAAATGAAACCACCGACGCATTTAATTTCTCCTATTAGGCTAATGCATCAGCACTGCAAAGCAATATGGGCATGCAACACTTAACGCAATTAATATCTAGCTAATGCTGTCCATTAGCTCCATTTCCTCACTGGTCATTAGCTTTTCTATATCAACTAAAATCAGCATTCGCTCATCAACAGTACCAATACCAGTTAAATACTCTGTAGAAAATGCATTACTAGCAAACTGTGGGGCATCACTAATTTGTTGTGGTTGCAGTGTTAGTACATCAGATACTCCATCGACCACCACACCCACTACTCTTGATGCAATATTCAAAATGACAACAACTGTTTGAGCGTCGTAAACCACGTCAGGCAAATTAAACTTAATACGCAAATCAACTATAGGCACAATAACGCCACGTAAGTTTGTTACCACTTTTACAAAAGACGGCACATTAGCAATACGTGTCACGCTTTGTTCGTGGTAGCCTCGAATTTCTTGGACAGTAAGAATATCAATTCCATATTCCTGGTTATCTAAAACAAACACCAAGTATTCTTGGCCACGAATACGCTCATGCTTTTTTTTATCACTCATTTCTGATGTCATGATTTTTGCCTTAGCTAAATTTCACACCCAAAACAAAAAACCTAAATTAAATAACTATACTGCTTCAGTTTGCGTTAAACGCTCGCTTAAAGCTGACCCAGTTCTTTCTCTATTCATTCGATGTAATGCAAAAACATCAACAATTAAAGCCACACTGCCATCTCCTAATATTGTTGCGGCTGAAATGCCCGGAACTTTTTTGTAGTTCGTTTCTAAATTTTTCACAACGACTTGGTGTTGACCCATTAATTGATCCACCAGCAATGCAAAACGAGTATCTTCAGCCTGAAGGACCACGGCAATTGCTTTAGTAGGGTCTTGTTGAAAGCTTTTTACAGAGAAAACATCACCTAAGGAAACGACCGGTAAATATTCACCCCGTACATAAAGAACATATTCCCCACCAGTCATTGTTTTTAATTGTTTTTTTTCAGGCTGCATAGACTCCATAACATGGCTTAAAGGTAAAATAAAAACCTCATTACCCACTTTCACCGACATACCATCCAAAATAGCCAATGTAAGTGGTAACACAATGCGCGTGTTCGTTCCCTCTCCTTTTTTCGAGGTAACATGAACATGCCCCCCCATGCCCTGAATATTCCGACGCACCACATCCATGCCAACACCGCGACCAGAAATTTCAGTGACTTTTTCTGCTGTTGAAAAACCAGGCGCAAATAACATTTGCCAAAGCTCTTCATCAGGAATATTTTCATTAGTAACTAAACCTTGCTCCATGGCTTTCTTTAATATTTTCTCCCTATCTAATCCTGCACCATCGTCACTGACTTCGATAATAATATGCCCCCCTTGGTGTTGTGCTGATAAGGTCAGTACCCCCTCGGCATCTTTTCCTGCAGCTATTCTTTTTTCTGGCAGCTCTAAACCATGATCAATACTGTTTCTAACCAAATGCGTCAGCGGATCGATAATACGTTCAATTAAACTTTTATCTAATTCTGTAGCCTGCCCTTTCGTTACTAATCGAATTTTTTTACCCAAACGTTGTGCGTTTTCACGGACAACGCGTGGAAAACGATTAAATACATAATCCATAGGCACCATTCGTATGGCCATCACAGCCTCTTGCAAATCGCGCGCATTACGCTCTAGCTGCTCTAGCCCATTTAATAAGCGATCATGAACCACCGGATCTAGGGTGGAAGCAGTTTGTACAAGCATTGCCTGAGTAATCACTAACTCGCCTACTAAATTAATTATTTGATCAACGCGTTCTACACCAACCCGTAAAGTGCTTGATTCACTTTGCCTTATTGGACGTTTTCTTGCCTGTGCAGTTTTTGTGCTTTTTTTTGCTGCTTTTGCTAAGCTACCTTTTTGTTGACTATCCACTGTGGATGGCTGTGACGTTGCATCTAATGGTGCTTTTGTTTTACATACTTGCTTTTCTAAATTTTTATTATTTTTTGGCAATGGTTGCATTGACGTTTCAATTTGCTCTTCATTTACTACAAAACAACTTACCGCAATAATATCGTCAACTGCCGTTGTGGTATTGAGCCAAAAAGTAATGCTATCTTCACTGCTTTCTTCGTGGACAATATCACCCATAATGCCCATTTCATTTCGTAAAGCAGCTGCATTTTTTGGCTTAATATCTTTAATATGAATTCTTAAATATTCTTTTTGCTGATCTGGTTTTTCATGTTTGGCGCCTTTTTCTTTGTTCAAATTTAACAGCCGTTCCCGAATAGATTCACTCACTTCAGAATCAGGCGCCTGGGCATTTCTATAAGCAAAGACCATATCAGAAAGCACGTCTTTGGTTTCCAGAAACAAATCTATCATCTCGGGCCTGAGCGGCAACTCATCATTACGAATATAGTCCAATATATTTTCTAACAGATGCGTTGTCTCGGCTAGCTCTTCGAACGTACCAAAGGTGGCTGCACCGCCTTTAATTGAATGTGCAGCTCTGAATATTGCATTTAAATGGTCGATATCAGGGGCGTCAACATCTAGTTCAAGTAATAGCCCCTCCATTTCGGCTAATAATTCGTCTGCCTCATCGAAAAACGTGTCATAAAATTGGCTCAAATCTAAACCTGAACTCATTTTGCCCCTCAATTTGATGTACTATCCAATTCCTTAAAGGCCGCATTAAAGAGCTAAAGACAAACGCTTATCATTAACCCCTTGGCTCTTTAATTAACTATCTTAATCGCTTACAACATTAATCTACCGACACCATTTCACTACCATCATCGAAAGCAGGCCCACTTTGTATTTGCGATTCATCATGAAATAAGTGCTCGTTGCGCATGTCCACTTGCTGGTGTGATTCATTGGCTAAACTGGGCTCCAATGCACCAAACTGCTGCTCTCTTTGAGCATCCATTAGCTCTTCTGCTTGCCTACTGAGCGCAATAATACTTATACGTCTATTTACGGCAGCATTTGGATCTTCTTTAACTAAATTGACGGTGGAGGCTAAGCCGGAAATTTGTTTTACCTTATTTTCTTCTAGCCCACCGGCAACCAATTCACGCCGTGCTGCATTCGCCCTATCGGAGGAAAGCTCCCAATTACTATAATGTCGCTCGCCTAACGCATATTGCAAAGCATCCGTATGGCCAGCAATGAGTAAACGATTGGGTAGCTTATTTAGAGAGGCGCTTAAAGACCGTAAAATATCACGCATATAAGGTTGCACTTGCGCACTTCCTAATGCAAACATTGGCCGGTTTTGCTCATCGACAATTTGAATTCGAAGGCCTTCATGCGTCATATCAATGATCAATTGAGGGCTAAATTCCTTTAAAACAGGATCTGATTCAATTAACTGCTCTAACTCTGTACGTAAATCTTCTAAACGCTCTCGATCACGCATATAGCTATCTTTTTGTTGTTGCGGTATTGGAAAATCATGGGGTATTACACTGGGGTGTCCGCCTGGAATCACGCTGCGCGAATGATCAGTACTTAAGCCCCCTTTAATCGCCTCTAACAGTGGCATTTGAAAATATTCAGCAATTGTTTTTAATTCTTCACGAGGAATTAAAGATAAAACCCACATTACTAGAAAAAAAGCCATCATCGCTGTCATAAAATCGGCGTAGGCTATTTTCCAGCTACTGGCACGGCGTTTTAAAAAATCCCTACGAGAGCGCCGCCTGATGATAACTGGTTGATCTGTGCGTCTCATGCTTTATTAGCTCCAGAACTAATCCGCTCTTGGGCGAGCCTCTTGGCGTATGCGTTCTTCCATTTCGAAAAAAGTAGGTCGCTCTGAACTAAATAAAACTTTTCTACCAAACTCAATGGCAATCTGCGCAGGATAACCACTCATACTCGCAATAAGTGTCACCTTTATACTCTCTAGCATGGTCACTGTACGATCATTTTTTCTTTCAATAACGTTTGCAATAGGTGCAACGAAGCCATAAGCCAGCAATATTCCCAAAAAAGTACCCACCATAGCTTTAGAGATAAGATCAGCCAAAATTGCCGGCGGCTGATCAACAGACGCCAACGCTTTAATAACACCCAAAACGGCAGCTACAATACCGAATGCAGGCAAAGCATCAGCAACAGTAAATAAAGCTGATGCTGGCACATTACGTTCAAGCAAAAGCGTATCAATTTCTTGATCCATAATTGCCTCAACCTCATGGGGCGAAAGGTTGCCGCTAATAATGACTCGCATATAGTCACAAATGAACCCAACAAGCAAAGGATCTTTTAAAAGCTCGGGATATGCTTGAAATATTGTGCTGTTGGCGGGCTCTTCTATATCATTTTCAATGGCCATTAAGCCTTCTCGTCTTGCTTTATTTAGCAAAACATATAACAAGCTCATTAATTCAAGTGACATTTTTTTATTATAAGGACTCGGTTTAAAGGCATCTAATAAAGCCTGCAACATTAACTTTGCCGAGCGACCACTGCTTGCAGCCAAATAGGCCCCCAAAGCGGCTCCACCAATTAATGTAAATTCAAAAGGCTGATATAACGCACCTAGATGCCCACCTAACGCAACAAAACTACCAAAAACCGCCAAAAAAACAATAATATAACCGACAATAATAAACACGAGTCACCCTTAATTAGTGCCTATTAATACTGATAAATAAATCTTTAGCTCGCTCTCTAATTAAGAAGATTTTTTTTACGCTTTCGAATTGCACGACTAGCTCGTGTTTTCCCTGCACGTGGTGGTGGCTTACAAATACCGCAAACAAAGCTGGTAGTCGGCTCATGCGCGTGCGTAACAAATTGCCCAGTGCAAGACTGACATTCTGATAATT
>Ga0079225_10002195_pt1 | contig 11148 bp, 9 predicted proteins | sample Poulit2012_FD_76344 | JGI IMG/M metagenome (GOLD analysis project Ga0079225, IMG submission 76344) | Agricultural soil microbial communities from Georgia to study Nitrogen management - Poultry litter 2012 | ecosystem: Environmental > Terrestrial > Soil > Agricultural land | place: USA: Georgia...
ATGGTGTCGTGCCGTCGCTTCATGCTGAACCGAGTGCCCCCGAAAGCTTGCTACCTGAACCTCTTCCCATCTAAGCGTATCAGCCTGGGAAGAGTCATCCTGAATCTTTGCTACTTGCGCCGCCTGGAGGAAGTTCTTTGGTGGCGGTGTCCCTTCGGCTTTTCCTTCTTTCTCCCCTTGGTTGGTTTGACACCTCTCTTCGGCACTTCCTCTTCTGTCTCGACAATGGCGAGGATGAGGCCGCCAGTGAGGGGCTGGGCCTCTCGCAGTTCCACTGTCAGCGCTTGACCAAGCCTGTAGACGCGGCCCCAGCGACGGCCAACGAGACTGTGCTGTCGCTCATCATGGACATAGTAGTCGTCGGGCAGCCCGCTGATGGGCGCGAGTCCATCCGCGCCGGTCTCTTCGAGCGTGATGAAAAGTCCGAAGCGGGTGACGCCGTTGATCCTTCCGGCAAAAACCTCGCCGATGCGCTTCTCCAGAAAGGCGGCTGTCATGCGATCGATCGCATCCCGCTCGGCTGCTGCCGCACGCCTTTCGGTCATGGAGATGGCCTCTCCAATCTCTGAAAAGCTTGCCGGGTCCATGGGTGGCAGACCATCGTTCCCCAGTTTCAGGCCTGAGATCAGTGCCCGATGCACGAGAAGATCGGCGTAGCGCCGGATCGGTGCCGTGAAGTGAGCATAGCGGGGAAGCGCGAGCCCGAAGTGGCCAATGTTTTCGGGGCTGTAGACGGCCTGAGCCTGGGCGCGAAGGATCAGCTCGCTCACCATGGGTGCGGCTTCGCTGCCCTTCACCTGGTCCAGGATGCGGTTGAAGGTCCGAGGCTTTGGCACTTGCCCCTTGGCCAGCTTGAGGCCGAGCCCTTCGAGGACGTCGCGCAGCGCATCGACCCGCGCCTTGTCCGGCTGATCGTGGATCCGGTACATGCAGGGCTGTCGGCGCTTTTCCAGTTCCTTCGCTGCGGCGACGTTGGCGAGGATCATGAACTCCTCGATCAGGCGGTGGCTGTCGAGACGCCGACGCGGTTCGACACCGATAACCTCCCCTTCTTCACTCAGGACCGGGCGTCGTTCCAGCAGGTCGAGTTCGAGGGTTCCGCGCTTCTCTCGCGCCTTCATCAGTACCTGAAAGGCGCCGTAGAGGGGTTGAACCACCTTGTCGCCCAGCGGCAGCATCGCGTCATCAGGATGTCCATCCCTGGCGAGCTGCAGCTGCTCGTAGGTCAGGCGCGCTGCGGAGCGCATGACGGCGCGTACGAACTTCTGGCGCCGCAGACGGCCGTTAGCATCAATCCAGAGATGCGCCGCCATGCAGGCGCGATCTTCGCCGGGGCGCAGCGAGCACCAGCCGTTGGAGAGCGCTTCCGGCAACATCGGTACCACCCGGTCAGGGAAGTAGACCGAATTTCCCCGCTCGCGGGCGGCGCGATCCAGCGCGCTGTCGGGCCGCACGTAGTAGGCGACGTCGGCGATGGCGATGACAAGATGCCAGCCGCCGGCATTCTTCGGATCCTCGTCCGCTTCGGCAAAGACGGCATCGTCAAAATCGCGGGCATCGGCACCATCGATCGTCACCAGGGGTAGCTCCCGCAGGTCGGTGCGACCTTCCAGCGATGCCGGTCCGGCAGCCGCGGCCTCCGCCAGCGCGGCTTCGGAAAAACGGGTGGGAATGCCATGCTCATGCAGGGCGATGAGGCTGAGGGCCCGGTGATTGTCGAGGTCGCCGAGGCGCTCGATCACCGCCGCGTCCCGCTCGCCGCCGCGGCGATGATGGGGTTTGGTTTCGGCCAGCACCAGTTCGCCTGCTTCAGCGCCCTTGGAGTCGGCGCCGCTGATGCGATAGTCGTGCTTCGCCCGCCGGTCGGTCGGTTTCAGTCGACCACCCCTTGGGCCCTGCTCGTAGATCCCCAGCACCTCGCGCTTCAGCGCGCTGCCCAGCCGGCGGATGACCCTTGCGGTGTAGCTGCCGTCCTTCTGTTGCTCCAGCTCCGCAAGCACGCGCTCGCCGCTCGCAAGCGCGCCACGACTGCGCTTGTCGGGCGCGACGTAGATGAGTGGTGGTTCGCCCGTTGTCTCGCGAACCGGCCGTGCCAGGAGTTCCCCGTCTTCGTCGGTCGTCGAGATTTCCAGAACGGTGACCGAGGGGAGTGCGCCAGCGACTGCGACCTTCCGCCTTTCCGGCTGCTCCAGCGCTCCTTCAGCCTCCAGTTCCTTGACCATCTGCCGCAGCAGGCGCCGGTCGGCGCCTCGCACCTCGAAGTGCTGGGCGATCTCGCGCATGGCAAGCGGCCTGGCAGCCTGCTGGATGTAATCCAACAGAGCTTCCTTGTCTGGAAAGGGTGGGGGTGTGGCTTTGGCTTTGGACAAGGCAGTTGCCTGTATGACGACAGAAGGGCGAAACGGGAGCCGAGGAGGCCAGCATGCAATTGCGCATGCCTCCGGTCGAGGACAGTTATCGCCGACCCCCCTGAAGGTGGAGGAACAGGTCGGCAGTTCAAGGTGCGGCAGACCGAGGCCCTCGTGAAATGCGCTATTACAATCGGTCTGCAGGATGCTTAGACTGCGCGGCGCTTCACGTCCTAAGGGGGAGGTAGAGAACAAAGATGGTTCGTCGCATTACATTTGCCACTGCTCTTCTTGCAGCCGCTTTGCTCATCGGGGTTTCCGGACCGTCTCTGGCCCAGACGGAACCGGAAGCGGAGACAGCGACTGAAGGGCAGGGCGCCCTCGTGGTCGAGCTCAACAAGGTCGAGCAGCTCGACAACGCTTGTCGCGCCTACCTCCTCTTCGAGAACGGCCAGGACAGCCGCTTCGACGAGTTCCGCCTCGATCTGGTGCTTTTCGATGGGGAGGGCGTGATCGCCCGCCGGATCGCCGTGGAGGCGGCACCGCTGCGCGCCGGCCGTTCCGTGGTGAAGCTCTTCGACCTCGCCGATCTGCAATGCCAGACAATCGATCGAGTGCTGTTGAACGACATCTCGCCCTGCGCCGACGAGGCAGGCCCCCGGGATGACTGCGTCGACCTCGTCGAACTGCGCTCACGCAGCGATATCGAGTTCTTCCAGTAAGCCTCGCGTCCCGGACGCGTTCGCGGCCTGCCGCAGGAACTAGCGGGCGCTTGCCTGTTTGACGAAGTCGGTGAAGCCGGCGAGGAAACTGCGGAGCTGCCTGTCCAGGGCCTCGCTCTTCAGGATACCTTCGCCGTCGAAGGCTTCCCTGGCGCGCGCGATATGCAGGCGCGCCCCGTACCATGGCACGACGCCGAGGTGACGCAGGACGGGGAGCCAGGCGGCCTGGGCCAGGTTGGTACCGAAGCCGCCAGGCGTGGCGCCAAGCAGAGCCGTCGGCTTGCCCTTGAAAGCCTGGGCCACTTCGCCTCCCGGACGGCTCAGCCAGTCGATCGCATTCTTGAAGGGGCCGGGGATCGAGTTGTTGTACTCGGGCGTGAAGAGCAGCAGCCCCTGCGCGCTCGCGATGCGCTCCTTCAGCCGAGCCACGGCCGGGGGCAGCCCCTCGATTTCCTCGATGTCGGCATCGTAAAGGGGGATGCCGTGAATCGTCGCGGTTTCCAGCTGCGTTTCTGCCGGCATCCGGGTGGCAGCCGCCTTCATCAGCTGGGTGTTGTAGGAGTTCTTGCGGAGGCTGCCGGAGAGGCCGACGATCAGGGTCATGCTTGGCTTTCCTGGCGCGGGTCGATGGAAGCGGGCGGATCAGTCTGAAGTGAGCAGCTGGCACTGCAGAGGCGCTGTTTGTGGATCCTGCATCAGATTCTCGAAGGTGGCTTCGTCTCCCTTGCTCCACCAGACGTAGTGGCTCCCGGCATAGCGAGCGCCTGATGCGGCGAGCACGTTCGAGGCGACGACGAAGTCTTCCTTGAAGCTGAGGTTCGCCAGCGAAACACCGCCCGCATTGACGTACTCGACATTCACCGGCAGCCCCTCGCAGTCGTAGCTCTGCTTCTCCGAGGAGACGCTGGCCACGTTCGGCACGGCGATCACGATGAAGGCTTCCTGTTCGCCGGGGGGCGGGCGATGGGGCGAACTGCTGCAGGCGGAGAGGAGCACAAGTCCTGCCGCAAGCAGGGCAGCTTTTCCAAGGTAAAGATTTCGGACGATCCCTGACAACTTCCGGCCTCCCAGCGAGGGTGCAGTGTCGCATGAGGATGCCCGTCGATCACGGGCGCGGCAAGCAGTAGGGCAGGTGTTGCCGGTCACCGCGATCTTCTTCTGATGAGGCATTCCTCACCGAGCCTTCCTGAGCTGCTGCTTTCTTAGCATTGTCATCTTTCAGTGGTAGCGTCGTTCGACCTGCCCTGAGATTACGACCAGCCTGCAGTTACGAGGATAGAGACGGAGCCGGACTCCATGGGGCGAAGAGTTGCAGTTGCGTTACTGACGATGAGTGCGCCTGTGGTCCTGGTTCTTGTCGGGCTGGTCCTGGGCGGAAGGTTGACGTGGGTCTGGGCCCTGGTGGCAGCTGTTGCGGTCGTCGCCATGCTCCTGCCGATGCTGATCAAGCATTTTCAGCATCTCGAGACGCTTCTTGCCTACCTGGACAAGCTGCGCCGTGGGGGGCGTGCCGCGATCGGCATGGAGCAGCATTGGCAGCTGGGTTCACCCTTTCTGACTCCGCAGCTCGGCCAGGCCCTGCGGGAAACGGCCCGCGAACAGGAACGCCAGCAGCTGCGGGTGGAAAGCGCCGTTGCTGCCAACAACGCGATCCTCTCCAAGCTGCCGGACGCTCTGCTGGTACTGAGCACCAGCCGCCGTATCGTGTTCGCGAACGGAGCGGCGGAAGAGCTTCTGGGGCAAGAGCTCGTCGGTCGAGAGCTGGTCGGAATCATTCGCCATCCCGATCTCCTGACTGCGGTCGACGCGGCCTTGGAAGGCCGCATCCCGCCCGTCGTGACCTTCGAACTGCCCGGCATGATCGTTCGGCACCTGAGTGCCCACATTGCGAAGATTCAGATGCCGACGATGGAAGGAACGGAGAGCGTCGTGGTGCTGGCCCTGCACGATCTGACGGCCATCCGCAGGGCGGAGCAGCTACGCGCCGACTTTGTCGCCAACGCCAGCCATGAGCTGCGAACCCCGCTATCCAGCCTGCTTGGCTTCATCGAAACTCTTCTGGGGCCCGCGAAGGGCGATCGACAGGCTTTGGACAGCTTTCTGCCGATCATGCATGAGCAGGCCCAGAGGATGGCGCGCCTGGTTGAGGATCTGCTCAGCCTGTCACGCATCGAATTGCGGGAGCACAGCCTGCCAAACGGCCGCGTGACCCTCGAGGCGACCGTCAAAACGCTGGCCAAGGCCATGGCGCTCAAGGCGAAGGAGCGCAGGATCGGGATCGAGATCGCGCTGGATGACTGCCCAGCGGTTGCAGGAGACCCGGACGAGCTGGCCCAGGTCTTTCAGAACCTCATGGACAATGCTCTCAAGTACGGGAAGGAGGGAACGGTCGTGCGGGTCGAGGGGCGGGTCGTTCGGCCCGAGGAAGATATGCGGGCGCGACGGCTGGGGCGAGCCTGTCTCGCGGTGCGAGTCATCGATCAGGGCGAGGGTATCGAACGTGAACATCTGGCCCGCCTCACGGAGCGCTTCTACCGGGTGGATACGGCACGTTCACGCCAACTGGGCGGGACCGGGCTTGGGCTGGCGATCGTGAAGCACATCATCAATCGTCATCGCGGCCTGCTCGAGATCGACAGCCGGCGTGGAGAAGGTTCCACCTTCACTGTCTTTCTTCCGCTGGCTGCCGAGGCAGTGCAGGGCTCGGAAGTCGCCGCGGCGAGCTGATTCCACAGTTGCTGGAGGGCCCCCGCGCCTTGATGGCTGTCAGAAAAGCTTAACATATCTGTAACGCGGCAGCAGTCATTGCCGAGTAACACCTTTGCAACGGAGGTTGCCTGGGCCTGAAGCGGATTGCGCGTTTCAGGCCCGTCGCTGCTACCGCGCGATGGGAAGAAGAGCCATGTCCGGACGCTCGGAACATATCATCAAGGCCTATGCCGAAGAGCTTCAGGCGCTCGACGCCTTGATCGCCCGGATGGGCGGTATGGCGGAAGCACAGCTTGCCGCGGCGGTTCAGGCTCTGGTCAGTGGCGATGTCGAGCTGGCCGAGCGGACGATCCGCGGCGACGCGCGGCTGGACGATCTGGAGCAGGAGGTGGATGCGGCTGTGGTGCGCATCCTGGCTCTGCGCCAGCCGATGGCGAGCGACCTCCGCAGCGTGATCTCCGCGCTCAAGATCTCCTCGGATCTCGAGCGGATCGGGGACTACTCGAAGAACATCGCCAAGCGATCGCTGCCACTCTCGCAGACCCGGCAGATCGAGCCCATCCGCGCGCTCCCGCGCATGGCAGGTCTCGTGCAGGCCGGCATCAAACAGGTGCTAGACGCCTACCTGCAGGGCGATGCAGCGACAGCCGTGGATGTGTGGGAGCGGGACCGGGAAGTCGACGAAATGTACAGCGGCCTCTTCCGGGCCACTCTTACCTACATGATGGAAGACCCACGCAACATTACACCGGCCACCCACCTGCTGTTCATTGCCAAGAACATCGAGCGAATGGGCGACCATGCCACCAACATCGCCGAGGTGGAGCACTTCATGGTGACCGGAGAGCGCCTCGAGGGCGCCCGCCCGAAGGGTGATGCCTCCAACTACGCCGTGGTGATGCCGGCTGATGTGACAGGAGAGAAGGGGGACAGGCAGGCATGACGCCGACGATCCTGCTGGTCGAGGATGAAGCGGCCCTTATCACTCTCCTGCGCTACAACCTCGAGAAGGAAGGCTTTCGCCTGCTCGAGGCCCATGATGGAGAGGAGGCGCTGATTGTCGCGAAGGAAGAGCAGCCCGACCTCATACTCCTGGACTGGATGTTGCCGCTCTTGAGCGGACTGCACGTCTGCCAGCAGTTGCGGCGTGATCCCGAAACCCGCGACACCCCGATCATCCTCTTGACCGCCCGCAGCGAAGAGACTGACAAGGTGCGGGGTCTCGAAAGCGGTGCCGATGACTATATAACCAAGCCCTTCTCACCGGCGGAACTGCTGGCGCGGGTACGCGCCGTCCTGCGGCGTGCGGTGCCTGCCGTCACCGCAGATACCCTTTCCTTCGAAGACCTGACGATGGATCTGACGGCCCATCGGGTAAAGCGCGGCAACCGCAACCTGCATCTTGGACCCACGGAGTTCCGCTTGCTGCGTCACTTCCTGCAGCAGCCGGGTCGGGTCTTCTCTCGCGAGCAGCTGCTGGATGCGGTCTGGGGGCGCGATGTCTATGTGGAGCTGCGAACGGTCGACGTGCATATCCGCCGTCTGCGCAAGGCGCTCAACGAAGGCGACCTGCCGGACCTGATCCGCACGGTCCGCTCTGCCGGCTATGCCATCGATCACCCGGCTGTCTGACCTGCTCTCACGGATCCGACTCGGCCCACGTGTACCCATGCCAGCCTTGTCATGCAGATTTAACAGAAGTGAAACACGGGCGTTGCAGGGCGCTTCTAGGGTCCGCGGCGTAGTGGATGGGCCGGACGCAACCGCAGGACCATCCCTCGACCAAGAAAGCTTCCAAGGAAGGCACAACATGAAATCCGCACTCTATGCCGGGGCCGCCATGGTGGTTCTCGCCGCCTCTTTCGGCGTTTTCCCCGCCAGCGCCCAGACGCGCGACACCATCCAGATCGCCGGCTCCTCCACCGTTCTTCCCTTTGCCTCGATCGTGGCAGAGGAGTTCGGTGCCCTCTTCCCCGAGTTCAACACGCCGGTCGTCGGTTCGGGTGGTTCCGGTGGCGGCCTGCGCCAGTTCTGCGAAGGCGTGGGCACAGGCACCATCGACATCGCCAATGCATCCCGCCCGATCCGCCAGGGTGAAGTCGAAGCCTGCAACGCTGCCGGCGTCAACGACATCCGTGAAGTCCAGTTCGGCTATGACGGCATCGTCTTCGCGGTCAACATCGACCAGGGCGACTTCGAGCTCGAGCCGAGGCATGTCTTCCTGGCGATCGCAGCAGAGGTGCCGCTCGACGGCGAGCTCGTGAACAACCCCTATACGAGATGGAGCGATATCGACTCCACCCTGCCCGAGCAGACGATCTCGCTTGCCATTCCCGGCTCCAACCACGGCACGCGCGAGGTCTTCGAGGAGCGGGTCACAGATGCGGGCTGCGAAGCGGTTGCACCTGAAGACGCCCCCGAGGGGTATTGCAGCAGCTTCCGTCAGGACGTCGTGATCGAGATCGCCGGCGACTACACCGAAACCCTGGCGCGCCTGCAGTCCGACCGCGCAACCGTCGGTGTCTTCGGTCTCTCCTTCTACGATCAGAACAGAGACACCCTGAAGGTCGCGACTATCTCGGGTGTCGAGCCCTCCCTCGAAACTATCGCGTCTGGCGAATATCCAGTCTCTCGCCCGCTCTTCTTCTACGTCAAGGGCGAACATATCGGGGTCGTGCCGGGTCTGGAGGACTATGTGCAGTTCTTCCTTTCCGAACAGATGGCCGGCACCGGCGGCCTGCTCGAGGACGCCGGGCTGATTCCAGCTCCGGCCGAGGAGACGGCTGCGGTTCTGGAGGCGTTCGAGGCGGGTGAAAGCATTTCGGTGCAGTGACCCTTCGATAGTTCTCGCTAGGCAGGGCCGGCCGCCTCCGGTCTGGCTCCTGTCGGTCCGGGTCGAGCGCACTGCAGAGGATCGCAAGAGCGATCTCCTGCGGTGCGCGACGCCTTTGTCCGAGCGCGGACCATCACGGCAGGACGGAGAAGGAATCCAGGCGTTTCGGAGAAGGACATGGATTTCCGGGCAGAGCCGCTCCGCCACAGACACGAGCAAGGGTGAGCCGTGGGCAATCTGATCATCGCAGCACTGCTCCTCTTCCTGCTCACGCTTGCCTATCAGCAGGGCTTTTCGCGCAGCCTCTCCCTTGCCAACAGGGCTCGCTCCGCCGGAGGCCGCATCCATTCGCGGCCGCGTTACCATGGCACGCTGGTCGCCATCTGGGCACTGCTGCCTGCTCTCCTTGTGTTGGGGCTTTGGGCACTGCTCGAGCCCGGAGTGATGCGATCGCTGGTGCTGGGCATGCTGCCGCCGGAGATCGCGGCGCTCGAGGGCCGGGAGCTGAACAACGTCCTTGGACGTATCGAGGCGCTCGCATCGGGCTATGGGGTTGCCGGCGACGTCGCGGCTTACGAACAGGCGGCTGCCGAGCAGCTGAGTCTGCTCGAGAACCTCGCTTTTCTCCTGGTGCTTTCGACAGCGGCCGGACTGGGGGTGCTGGCGCTGCTTGTCGCGCGACGGCGTATATCGCCATCCTTGCGGGCGCGCGACGAGGTGGAGCGGGTCGTCCAGATCTTGCTCATGATCTGCTCTGGCGTCGCCATCCTGACCACCGCGGGGATCGTCCTTTCCCTCTTCAACGAGTCGATCCGCTTCTTCACCTTCGTCAATCCCCTCGACTTCTTCTTTGGCACGGTCTGGAACCCGGGCTTCGCCACCACCGGCTCCGATGCGGTCGGACGCTACGGGCTGCTGCCGCTGCTCTGGGGGACCGTCATGGTGGCGGTCATCGCCATCCTGGTCGCGCTTCCGGTCGGGCTGATGACGGCGATCTATCTTTCCCAGTATGCGTCCGGGAAGGTGCGCGCGCTGGTCAAGCCGGTCATCGAGGTGCTCGCCGGCATCCCCACGATCGTCTACGGCTTCTTTGCCCTGGTGACCGTTGGCCCTTTCCTGTCGGCCGCCGGTGCTTCGATCGGCATCGACATCCGCTCCACCAGTGCCCTGACCGCAGGCATGGTGATGGGGATCATGCTGATTCCCTTTATCTCCTCCCTGTCGGACGACATCTTGCAGCAGGTGCCCCTGTCGTTGCGCGACGGTTCGCTCGGTCTGGGGGCAACCCATTCGGAAACGATTCGCCGGGTTCTGCTTCCCGCAGCCTTGCCGGGGATCGTCGGTGCCTTCCTGCTGGCGGTCAGCCGGGCGATCGGTGAAACCATGATCGTGGTACTTGCTGCCGGCAACAGCCCGGTGTTGCGCGCCAACCCGGGCGAGCCGGTGTCAACGGTGACCGTCACCATCGTCAATCAGCTCACGGGCGACAGCGATTTCGCCGGTCCGCAGTCGCTGGTCGGCTTCGCACTCGGCTTGACGCTCTTCGTGATGACCCTGCTGCTCAATATCGTCGCGCTCTACATCGTCCGCAGGTTCCGGGAGCAGTACGAGTAATGACGGATATCACCTCTTCTGCTGCGGCGCAGCGCCGCCGCGCGAGAATCCGCGCCTCCCTCGGCCGGCGTCACCTTTTCGAGTTCATCTTTCGCGGCCTCGGCATTCTGGCGATCCTGATCGGGCTGGGGCTGGTCGGCTCCCTCTTCTGGATGGTGATCTCGAAGGGTTACCCAGCCTTCACCCAGGCCAAACTTTCGACGGTCGTGTACTTCGATCCGGAGATCATCGCCGTGGAGGCGCCGCCAGAGCGCCAGGCAGGCCAGTCCGAAGCCGATTTCCGGGCGGAAAATCTGGCCTGGCAGCGTCGGGTGACGATGTCGAACTGGAACCGGATCGTCGAGCAGGCGGTCCGGGAGGTCGCGCCGGCCGAGTTCGATCTTAGCATGCGCGACGCGCTGGCACTGGTCGATGGGGGCGAGCGTCACCGTCTGCGCGATATCTTCGTGGCCGACCCGGATCTTCTGGGGCAGCGCCTTCCTCTCGAACTGCTGGCTTCGGCCAATGTCGACAACTGGCTGAAGGGCAGCATCGACCGCTCCCTGCCAGACGAGCGCCAACAGCTGTCGGCACCCACCCGCCGGCTCGCGGACCTGCTGCTGGAAAGCGGGGCGATGCAGTTCAAGTTTGCCTGGCACATCTTCACCAACGTCGATTCCCGTTCGGCACCGGCCTCGGCGGGTCTTGCAGGCGCCCTGGTGGGCTCCCTCTACATGATGCTGGTCGTGGTTCTGCTCGCGGTGCCCATCGGCGTGGCCAGTGCGATCTATCTGGAGGAGTTCGCGCCCAGAAACCGCCTCACCGACCTGATCGAGGTCAACATCAACAATCTTGCGGCGGTGCCTTCGATCGTCTTCGGCCTCTTCGGCGCCGCGGTCTTCATCAAGTACATGGGGCTGCCCTTTTCCGCTCCCATCGTTGG
>Ga0079225_10002196_pt1 | contig 11147 bp, 10 predicted proteins | sample Poulit2012_FD_76344 | JGI IMG/M metagenome (GOLD analysis project Ga0079225, IMG submission 76344) | Agricultural soil microbial communities from Georgia to study Nitrogen management - Poultry litter 2012 | ecosystem: Environmental > Terrestrial > Soil > Agricultural land | place: USA: Georgia...
CCCAATCACCGGATTCATGAACTGCTGCCGCACCACTGGCAGCCCGCAGAACAATAAAAAACACCTCAAAAGAACAAAGCCCACAAAGCGGGCCGGGTCAAGGTGTGTTTACCGGATGTTTACTTTTTTCGGCCCACGGTCGTTTTACTTCATTTTTCTATTATAAGTTTTCCTGATGGCGCGCCAGAATATGTTAACTTTGGTTTGTGTATTTTGTTTTTAATCCTATTTCATTTCAGGAGATATCGATATGGAGAAAATCCATGGTGTGTTAGCCCCTGTGGTGACACCTTTTACGAACGACTATGGAGTCGATTATGACCGTTTGCTGGAGCATTGCCTATGGTTGCGTAGCCATCAAATCGGAATTGCTGCGCTGGGTACAAATTCTGAGGCAAACTCTCTGTCCCCGGACGAGCGTCAGCGCATTATCCAAGCGTTGATTGATGGGGGCGTAGAGCCAGCTGCCATGATGCCCGGTACGGGTGCCTGTGATTTGCCTACCGCGATTAGCCTCACCAGCTTTGCTGTGAAGGCAGGTTGTGCTGGCGTGTTGACCTTGCCGCCTTTTTATTACAAAGGGGTTAGCGACGAGGGCCTGTTTAATTACTATGCGGGTATTGTTGAGGGGGTGGATAATCCTGATTTGCGGCTCTATCTCTATCATATTCCGCAGGTTTCACAGGTGCCCATCAGCCTGTCACTAGTGGAGCGGCTATTGCGTACCTATCCGGGGCAAATTGCCGGCATCAAGGATTCCTCGGGAGACTGGGATAATACGGCTGCCTTGATTCGCGAGTTTTCTGCTGAGGGTTTTGATGTATTTCCGGGTAGCGAGGATTTTTTACTGCAGGGTTTGAGGCACGGGGCAGTAGGCTGCATCAGCGCTACGGCAAATGTGAATCCGGGACCCATGCGTCAACTGTTACTGAGTTATGAAAACCCGAATGCTGATGAGCAACAAGCAGAGCTCAGTGCTGTGCGGGCAGTTTTCCAAGATTATGTCATGATTGCCTCCATGAAAGCGGCGATTGCCCATTGGCGCAATGATGTGGTCTGGCAGACTGTACGGCCACCGCTGGTTGCACTCACGGATGAGCAAGCTCGAGCGTTGATCGGACGTTTGGAAGAAGTTGGATTCAGTATGTCGTTCTAGGGTTAGCGCTAGGGTATTTTAATTTTTTTATTGATAATATGGTCAACAGGATTGTCGACAATATGGTCGACAAGGTGAAGGAGGCTTTTTATGAGCGGTACAGGCTTGCGCAAAGGCTTGACTCAATACGGGGATACCGAGTTTTCCCTGTTTTTGAGAAAGGCCTTTATCAAAGGGGCAGGTTATTCAGACGATGCGCTGGACAGACCCATTGTGGGTATTACCAATACGGGCAGCGGCTTCAATCCCTGTCATGGCAATGTCCCGGCCTTGATCGATGCGGTCAAGCGGGGGGTGTTCCTCAGTGGAGGGCTGCCTATAGAGTTTCCCACTATTTCCATTCATGAAAGTTTTTCCCACCCTACCAGCATGTACATGCGCAACCTCATGTCCATGGATACCGAGGAGATGCTACGGGCGTTGCCGCTTGACTCCGTGGTACTGATTGGCGGCTGTGACAAAACCGTTCCCGCTCAGTTGATGGGGGCGGCGTCGGTCGGTTTGCCAGCCGTGCAATTGGTAACCGGGCCGATGCTATCCGGCTCCTTTCAGGGGCAAAGGGTCGGTGCCTGCACAGATTGTCGGGGTTATTGGGGTAAATTCCGCGCTGGCGAGATATCTACCGAGGATATCGCTGAGGTCAACGATCAGCTGGTATCCAGTTTCGGAACCTGCTGTGTCATGGGGACTGCCAGCACAATGGCCAGCTTGGCCGAGGCTTTGGGGATTATCTTGCCAGGCAGTGCTACGGCTCCTGCGGTATCGGCTGAGCGCATGCGCTTGGCGGAGCGTACAGGTGAGGTGGCGGTGCATTTGATACAGCAAAAGTTGTCCATCAACCAGATCCTGACGCCCGAGGCGTTCGTTAATGCGTTACGGGTGCTTTTTGCCATCGGCGGCTCTACCAACGGTCTTGTCCATCTGGCCGCGGTAGCTGGCCGGCTGGGCATGGAGATTGATTTGCACAAGATTAATCAAATCAGTGCTGAAACCCCGGTGCTGGTTAACCTCAAGCCTTCCGGCACGCATTATATGGAGGATTTCCACAAGGCGGGTGGGGTCCAGGCCGTGCTGCATGAGTTAAAGCCTCAGCTCAATCTTGATGTGATGACTGTGACGGGTCAGACGCTGGGCGAGCTGCTGCAGGGTTCCCGGGTCACTTATACCCCGGAGGTGATTAAAACCAGAGAGGAGCCGATCCATGAGCAGGGTGGTATCGCCGTGCTATGGGGCAATCTGGCGCCGCAGGGGGCCATTATCAAACAATCCTCGGCGTCCGCACAGTTGATGGAGCATGAGGGGCGGGCGGTGGTATTTGAGGATGCTGATGATATGGCGTTACGCATAGATGACCCGAACCTGGATGTACATCCCGAAGATATTCTGGTTTTGAAAAGAGTCGGCCCAAAAGGCGGACAGGGCATGCCCGAAGCAGGTTATATCCCCATCCCCAAAAAGCTGGCCCAGCAGGGGGTGACCGATATGGTGCGGATTTCCGATGGCCGCATGAGTGGAACAGCCTCCGGTACCATCGTCTTGCATATAACGCCCGAGGCTGCTGTTGGTGGGCCGTTGGCAGCAGTTCAGACCGGTGATCGCATCCGTTTGAGTGTCAAGGACAAACAGATAGAGCTGTTGTTGAGTGCGGAGGAAATACGGCAACGCCTGGAGGCCAGTGCTAGTGACAGGGTGCTGCCCGATGGGCTGCGCGGCTACAAAAAACTGTTCCTGGAAAGTGTTTTGCAGGCCAACGAAGGCGTTGATTTTGATTTTTTACAAGCTACGGAAATTACCCGCAGCATTCCCTAACAAGGAAATACACAAAGTTCATTTCAAGAGGTATTTGCATGAGTAATGAAAAAACCGCTTTGCAGGATGCAAGAATTGAAAGCGTAAAAACGCGGACCGTATCGATTCCGCTAGATAATCCAACATCGTTTTCAACGCGCAAGGTATTTGCACGCGAATATACCCTGGTCAAGATCCGTACCGAAGACGGGCACGAGGGGATTGGCTTTTGCTATGCAGGCAGTCATGGCGGGACTATTGTATCGCACGCCGTCCGGGAGCTGTTTCGCGATCGTCTGATTGGTCAGCCCGCTTACCGCACTGAGGGGCTATGGCAAGAGTTGTATCAGGATACGCTCTTGCATGGCCGTGCCGGTTCGGTCATGCGCGGATTGTCTATCATCGACGTGGCCTTGTGGGACCGCAATGCCCGTGCTGCCGGGCTGCCGCTGGCAGGTTATCTGGGTGGTGACGAAACCGAGTCGGTAAAGGCTTATGCCAGCGGCGGTTATTATCTGGATGGCAAAACCGATGACATGTTGGCCCAGGAGCTGGCAGGTTATGTAGCGCAGGGCTTCAAGGCCGTCAAGATGAAGGTCGGCCGTCTGGACCCCAAGGCCGAGGAAATGCGTATCAGCGCAGCGCGTGAGGCAATTGGCGAGGATGTGATTTTGATGCTCGATGCCAATAACGCCTGGAAAGACCTCATTACCGCCCTCGAATATATGAAGCGCTATGAGCCTTACAACCCATACTTCATTGAGGAGCCTTTCAGTCCAGATGATATTCGTAATCATGCCCTGCTGGCTCAGGAAACCGCTATTCCGGTGGCCACTGGTGAGATCGAGGCCGGCAGATGGCGTCATCTGGAGCTGTTGCAGTCTAATGGGGCCATGGTCTTGCAGACCGATGCCGCAGTGTGTGGCGGGATTACCGAGTGGCGTCGGATTGCAGCTACCGCGGCCAGTTTCGGTGTAAGTGTTTATCCGCACTGGTTCCATGATCTACACATTCATCTGGTGGCTTCAACCCCCAATGCTGAATATGTAGAGTTTTTCCCTGATGATCAGGTATTGAATTTCCGCTGTTTGGTTGATACCCAGTTAGAATTCAAGAACGGACGCTTGCAGGTGCCACAAACTCCGGGGTTGGGGTTCCGGTTTAAGGAGAGTGTTGTGGATCAGTACGCTGTTGAAGATTGGGATTGATTTCAATCTGAATGGGGATAACAACCACTAAATAAAAGCATTAAAGGAGACATGACATGTTTTTTCGCAAGATAGGTAAAGGTGTATTATTTGCCAGTGCGTTGGCACTGTCCTTCGGGGCGCAGGCTGATGATTACTATAAATCAGGTGATGAGATCGTTGTCCTGCAGGGCTTTCAGCCCGGCGGTGGGAGTGATGCCCTGGCCCAGCTCATACAGCCCTACTGGGCCAAGGAGCTCGGTGTCAACTTCATCAACCGTTATCAGCCTGGTGCAACGGGTGCCATTGCCTGGACCCAGTTGGCCCGTCAAACTGAGGCGGATGGCAGAACCATCAGTATTACCAATACGCCCATGCTCATGACCAACTACATGATGCATCCGGATCTGAAATATAACATCGATGATTTTGATCCCATTGCCAACATCGTTACGGACCCCGGCGTGATGGTTGTCAAGGCAGATAGTCCTTACGAAACCATGGAGGAGCTGCTGGACGCGGCCCGCGAAAATCCTGGCACCATTACCGTTGGGAACTCTGGTGTGGGAGGGGATGATTTCTTTTCCGTCATCATGATTGAAAAAGCAGCTGATGTGAAATTCCGTTCCGTGCCTTTTGCTGGTGATGGTCCTTCCTGGCAGGCGGCTCTGGGCGGGAAAATCGATGCCAGCTCAAACAACTTGGGTATCACCTATCCGCAAATCCAGGCGGGTAATCTGCGCGTATTAGCAATTTACTCTGATGAGCGCTCCCCTGATCTGCCTGATGTTCCAACCCTCAAGGAGCTGGGTATTGATGTGGTCAACGGTTCCTCGCGTGGTTACAGTGCACCCAAGGGCATTCCCGAGGAGGCACGCCAGCAAATGATTGAGGCGCTGGATCGGGTGATTGCCAATCCTAATTTCCAGGCGGATGCCAAAAAGCACGCCTTGCCTGTGGACTACAAGGCCGGTGAGGATTATGGCAATTTCCTAAAGAAACAGGAAGAGGACTTCAGCGAAATCTGGGAGGAAATCAAGGACGACTACGAGTCTGATAATAAATAATCATGCCTGACGCACGCCGGTTCGTCCGGCGTGCGCCAATACTACAGGGGAGCTCAATGAACAGCACAGTATTAGTTTCAATAGGAGGGCTGGTTCTGACCGTAGTTTTCTATCTGCAAGCACAAAAATTGCCAGTAATGGCCAAAAGACTCCCCAGTTTATTAATCTGGATTGTGGCCATTTTGGCGATTTTGATGCTTGTAGAGGAGCTGATAAAAAAAAGAAAAGCAAAGAAACAGCGAGATGATGACTTGCAAAATGAACATCAGGCGCCCTCTTTGCTCGATGAGTTGCACAGTGAAATAGCAGACGACGAGATTAAAGAGCCCATTCACTGGCGCGTACTGATATTTTTCTCTGCCGCCGTGGTGGCCTACGTACTATTGATCCCGTGGCTGGGGTATTTGCTGTCCACAGTCGCTTTCATGGCGGGTGTGCTCATTGTCAGTGGTGCCAGCAAATGGCTGTTGGCCACATCGGTAGGGGTAGGGTTTACCTTTTTTATCTGGGTAGTGTTTGTCTGGTTCTTGAGACTGCCTGCACCGCTTTTACCATGGTTCTTCTAATGTAACACCGGGTTGGAACAGGTATGGATACATCTTTTATTTTGATCGGATTGCAGCAGGCACTGTCGCTGCAGAATATCTTTCTGATTGCTCTGGGTGCTGCGATTGGAATTATTGTTGGCGCACTGCCGGGTCTGTCGGCCACAATGGCATTGGCGTTACTCTTGCCCATTACTTTCCCGCTGGCCCCGGATTCTGGGCTTGCCATGCTTGCCGCCCTGTATTTGTCAGCCATGTACGGAGGCTCCATTGCTGCCATCATATTGCGTACGCCGGGTACGCCAGCTGCGGCTGCTACGGTCATGGACGGTTACCCCATGGGCGCGCGTGGCGAGGCGGGCAAGGCGTTGGGTTTTTCCCTGACCGCCAGCATGGTGGGTGGCTTTATCAGCGGTATCGCTCTGTTGACTGTTGCACCCATGCTGGGCTCCTTGGTGCTCATGTTCGGACCGCTGGAGTTATTTGCTATTGCCACGCTCGGGATCACCATGATTGGGACACTATCTCGTGGTTCGGCCGTCAAGGGGTTGTTTTCCGGGGCGTTGGGATTGCTGTTGGCCATGGTGGGCATGGATCCGGTTACTGGCACGGCCCGTTTTGCCTTTGACAATATCAACCTGTACTCGGGGATTTCCTATACGGTGGCATTGATCGGGATGTTCTCCATCCCGCAGGCTATTGCTTTGGCGCAGGACGCCCGGCATGAGCAGGCCCCGCTCAACAAGCTGGGCGGACGGGTGCTGCCAACGCTGCGCGAATTCATCCAGATGCTGCCCAATGCCTTGCGCTCTGGCGTTATAGGCACAGTGGTTGGGGTGTTGCCGGGCAGCGGGGGGGAAACTGCCAGCTGGTTTGCTTATAATGAGGCCAAACGTTGGGCCAAGCCCAAGGACAAAGAGAAATTCGGTACTGGTTATTCACAGGGCATTGTTGCCCCCGAGGCGGCCAATAACGCTGTGGTTGGCGGGGCGCTCGTGCCAACCATTGCACTCGGCATTCCGGGCAGCTCCACGACAGCCGTCATGCTCGGTGCCCTCATGGTGCATGGTATTTTGCCTGGGCCGACATTGCTGACTGATCATGGGGATATCACCTACACGCTCATCTGGGCTGTGATTCTGGCCAATATTCCGCTTTTCATCTTCGGGCTGGCCATGACCCGTATCGGAATTCTGGTCACCCGCATTCCCAAGATGATTGTTGCCGTATCCATTGTGGTACTGGCCATCGTGGGTACCCTGGCCATCAATAACAACATGTTTGACGTGTGGTTGATGCTCGGTTTTGGTTTGCTAGGCTATGTCTTTGACCGGGCGGATGTGCCTGTGGCACCTATTGTCATCGGTTTGGTGTTGGGCATGCTGCTGGATATCAGTCTGGCGCAGTCACTCATCATCGGCCAGGATAGTTGGAGCGTCTTTACACGCAGTCCGCTTGCCATGGGTATTTTGGCAGTGGCCGGTTTGTCCATATTGCAGGCAACGCCCATTTTCCGTGTATTGTTCAAGAGGAAAAACAAAAAAGAGAATTAATTTTTTTGAGAGGATGTCATGGAAGGTTTGGTTCAAACTGCAGAAGTCAGCGATGACGTCATATGGGCCCTGGATGAAATAGTAGATGCGCTCGAGGAGGACATTGTTTTTGGCTTTCTGAGCCCGAATGAGCGGTTGGTTGAGGATGTGCTGTGCAATAGGTTTGACGTGACCCGTCATACCATCCGCTCGGCTCTGTCCCGGCTGGAGCAGGCCGGGTTGGTCGTGAGAAAGCGAAATATCGGTGCGCGTGTCAAGGCTTATTCTGTCGAGGAGGTGAAGGAAATTTATGATGTACGTCACCTCCTGGAGACAAAGGCAGCCCGGGAAATCAAGTTCCCGGTACCGCAAGAAAGCCTGGACGAGCTGATCATGATCCAGAAAAAGCATGATCGGGCAGCAGTTGCCAAAGATATGCGTACCGGCTTCAAAATGAATATTATCTTCCACGAGCAGCTCTTTGGTCTGGCCAATAACCGGGTGCTTTCAGAGCTCATCAAGGATTTGGCCCTTAGGGCACATGTCATCCGATTTCGCTCCATGGTGGTGCCCTCTAGTTTGGAGCGAGCTCGGCAGGAGCACTGGAGCATTATCAAGGCGCTACAAAACCAGGACCGGGATGCGCTTATCCGGGTGTGCAATGAACATTTGGTACCGTCCAGAGAACGCTACCTGGAACAGTACAACAGCTTGATGAGAAGCCATGAATGAATTATTGATACAGGTGGGGGAGTTTCCGGACTTTATGCTGGAGCGCTTCGGTGCACAGTATCAGCTAATCCGGCAGGATCAGGCTACCGTCCGCCAAAAACAGAACGCCCGGGTCATTATCACGCGCAGCAATTATGAAATCACGACCGAGCTGATGGATGAGATGCCGCAGCTGGGTTTGATTGCTACTTGCGGCGTAGGTTATGACCAGATCCCCTTGGACTATGCCCGCCAGAAAGGGGTGCTCGTCACCAATACGCCGGACGTCTTGAATCGTGCAGTGGCCGAGTTGACCATCGGTCTGATTTTTGCTTTGTTCAGGCAGATACCACAGGCGAACCATTTTGTGCAAAGCGGGCAGTGGCGCAATCGCATTTTGCCGGTGACGCGGGATTTGTCCGGCACGCGCGTCGGCATTGTGGGGCTGGGGCGCATTGGCAAGGAAATTGCACGCATGTTGGACCCTTTTCAGGTCAAACTATCTTATTTCGGGCGTAGCAAGCAATCGGTACCCTTTGATTATTACGACGATATCATTGAGTTAGCTCACCACAACGATCTGCTGGTGCTATCTGCGCCCGCCAACCCGGCCACTCATCACATTATCAATGCTTCCGTGCTGCAAGCACTGGGCAAGGACGGCTACATCGTCAATATTTCACGCGGTGCATTGGTGGATGAGCAGGCCCTTATTGGTGCCTTGACCTGTGGGGTAATTGCCGGCGCTGCTCTTGATGTTTTTGAAAATGAACCTGATATAAACCCAGGTTTTTTTACACTGGATAATGTGGTGCTCACCCCGCATATTGGTAGTGCCACTCTGCAGACTCGTTTACGCATGGTTAATCTGGTCATGGAAAATCTGGATAGTTTTTTTGCCGGACAACCGGTCATCACTCCTGTCGGGAGATAAAACATGGGAAATGCTATGAATCAACCTGAAAATAGCGCCCTGATTGTTGGGGCCGGCACAATGGGGATCGGTATTGCTGCCATCTTCATTGCCAAGGGGTGGCATGTTACCCTTATTGAAAGTGACAAAAGCAGGCATGCGGGGCTGCACTTGAAAATACAACAGGCGTTAGAGGAGATGGCAGCACTGGATTTGCCCCAATCTCTCCCCGTAGCTATTCATGCAGATATGGCCCAGGCGAGCTGGACCAATATCCGACTCGTGATAGAGACGGTTTATGAAACTTTGGCGCTCAAGCAAGCGGTATTCAAACAGATCGAGAAATATGCCCCGGCAGATATACCGCTTACGAGTAACTCCTCCAGCATTCCAATTAGCGAGATTGGCAGAGGCCTGCCAATCATAGAGCGGATGCTGGGTCTGCACTTTTTCATGCCCGCTCAGCTGGTGCCTGCAGTAGAGGTGGTTTGTAGCGCTTATAGCCGACCGGATATTGCCGCAGAAGTCATGCGTATCATGAAAGCTGTGGGTAAAAGACCCATTCTGGTGAAAAAGGATGTGCCGGGTTTTTTGGCCAACCGGATTCAGCATGCCCTCATGCGCGAGGCAATAGCGCTGGTTGAGGAGGGGTTTGCTTCCGCAGAGGATGTAGATGCAGCGGTCAGGTATGGTTTTGGCTTTCGTTATATTGCTGCCGGCCCGCTCAAACAAAAGGATCTGGCGGGTATTGATATTCATAATTTGGCCGCCGAAACCATGTACCCCCACTTGAAAGCCAATACAAAGCCGAGTCCGTATATGCAGCAGCTCGTCCGGGAAGGCAAGATCGGGGTCAAGTCCGAAGCCTTACAAGGTTTTTATGAGTGGACACCCGAACGGGCGGTCGAAGAGGAAAAGCGTTATTACGAAGCCTTGCGTCAAGCACTGGAAATTATAGAGCGTGAAGACGAGCCTTGATAGTACCAGCGGCTTTCTTGCTGTATCTGTATTTATTTCAATAAATTACCCACTGGATTTGGACGTTGGTACATAATTATGGATTGTAACAAGCGTTCATGACCCCTCAGATGTCAGGATGGTTATCCGGCATCAGAGGGGTGGTTCTATCTCGTTCAGAGACATGCAGTGTCCCTGGTCCTGCTATGATTACCGCTCGTTGGCGAGTACGTAGCCAGCGTTAGGTACGTAGGGGGTGAGCCCCAGGGTTTTCAGCATTTGATAGACGGTAGAGATGGATGCGGAGAGCACGGGCTTTCCGATCATGTCTTGCACTCTTTGGATCGCGGGTAGTGAGGGCATTTGCACGCAGGCCGACAGGATGACGGCATCGACGCCTTCATGGTCTACTTTATTTACATGTTCCAAGAGGTTTTCGGGGTTCAACAAGCCGACCTCCAGATTATCCTGTACCTCCAGGCTGTACGCATCCTTGACATTGATGCCCTCGGCCTCAATGTAGTCGGCAACGCGTTTGGTCAGGGGCTTCATGTAGGGGGCGACGATAGAGACGTTATTGAAGTTGAACTCCTTCAGGGTATCGATCAGCGCACCTGCAGAGCTGAGTACGGGGATTTCGACACCATTATCGCGGACAGCCTTTTGCAGTCTTTCCTGGGACTGGCAGTGATAGCCATTGCCCTGTGCCATGATTGCGACCAGGCAGGCGTAAGCCATGACATCACACCGAGCATCGCTGAGTTCGATGGCGCAGCGGTCACTAGCTTCGTCCATGGCCTTGAGCTCCTCTGGGGTGACGCTCATCATGCGCATGCGTGATGAGTGAAAGGTAAAGCGCTCGTCTGGGAAGCGCTCCTTGCGGGCCAGTAGCATGGCAGGGATTTCCGTTTCCATCGTGGTATTTGAGCTGGGCACAATCTGCCCAATGCGGTATGTTTTCATTAGGTACTCCTACAAGAATATGAGTTATATTGCTTTTATTGTATGGGCTGGACCAAGTTCTGCGAACTGATTTTTTGTCATTATGCCATGTCGGGAGCGCAATGCCGGCCATTGCCCACAAAGAACTAAGGAACAGTCCGCATGGCGCGCTGTTCCTTTGTCGCTAGATAAAATATGCTCTTGTCATCATCCGGGTTTAGACGGGGTAGACAACGTCATTGGCGATAATGGAGGTATCAAAAACCACCTGCCTTTCTTTCAGAAGCAGGCTATCATCCTCCTGGCGCTCAAATATATCGTGGTACGTTCCGGTCAGGTGCAGGGTGGA
>Ga0079225_10002197_pt1 | contig 11146 bp, 7 predicted proteins | sample Poulit2012_FD_76344 | JGI IMG/M metagenome (GOLD analysis project Ga0079225, IMG submission 76344) | Agricultural soil microbial communities from Georgia to study Nitrogen management - Poultry litter 2012 | ecosystem: Environmental > Terrestrial > Soil > Agricultural land | place: USA: Georgia...
CCCCTTTCTGCCAAAGCATTAATGAGTTGATAAATTTCATACTTTGCCCCTACATCAATTCCGCGGGTTGGTTCATCTAGAATTAGTATATCTGGATCTGAAAAAATCCACTTACCCAAGACTACTTTTTGTTGATTTCCTCCACTGAGATTCATTGCTTTCTGTTCAATTGTGGGAGTCCTAATATTAATTCTATTTTTAAGTGAGTCAGCCTCTTCAATTTCCTTCCTTTTATCAAGAATCCTTCTTTTTGATATTTTTTTTAAGTTTGCTAGAGTAAGATTCTGTTTCACACTATCAATTAACACTAGTCCATATTCTTGGCGATTTTCAGACACGTATGCAACACCACTTTTAATCGCTTGGTCAACATTATTAAATATTACCTCATTACCATTTTTTTTCAGTTTCCCTGTTATCTTTTTTCCATAAGTTTTACCAAATACACTCATCGCCAATTCAGTTCTTCCAGCTCCCATAAGCCCAGCAATACCAACTATTTCGCCTTTTTTAACATGCATATTTACATTGTGTAAAATTTTTCTTTCTGAATTGATTGGATGATATGCTGACCAATCTTTGATTTCAAATACAATTTGATCTTTAATTTTATGTTTTCGATCTGGAAATAAATTAGATAGATCTCGCCCTACCATATCCTTGATGATTTTAGCCTCAGTGATTTCCTCTTCTATTACGTTATAACTATTGACTGTGCTTCCGTCCCGTAAAACTGTTATACTATCGGAAACTTTCATTAACTCTTTTAGCTTATGAGATATTAATATGGAAGTCATACCTTTATCCTTAAAATCAAGTAGTAGATTTAAAAGATTTTCACTGTCTTCTTCATTTAATGATGCGGTTGGCTCATCAAGTATTAATAGTTTTACTTCCTTTGATAGTGCTTTAGCGATCTCTACTAATTGTTGCTGTCCAACACCAATATTTTTAATTTTCTCCTCAGGATCTATCTTCAAACCAACTTTTTCAAGTAGTCTTCTAGTTTCCACTATTGTATGGTTCCAATTAATAACTCCTTTATTTGCCTGTTCATTTCCTAAAAAAATATTCTCAGCAATAGATAATTCTGGAATCAACGCAAGTTCTTGATGAATGATCACAATCCCAAGTTCTTCGCTCTCATTGATATCTTTAAATTCACACAACTCATTCTTATAGATGATATCACCTATATAAGTCCCAAGAGGATGAACGCCACTTAACACCTTCATTAACGTAGATTTACCAGCTCCATTTTCGCCTATCAAAGCATGTATTTCACCCGTTTCAACTTTTAAATTTACATCATTCAATGCCTTAACACCTGGAAACTCTTTGGTAATATTGTTCATTTCTAAAATCGTTCTTCCCATTAGAATCACACCTTTACTAGAAATAAGGATAGTGATTGACTATAATGTCAATCACTATCTATATTAATTTAATTCATCTTCTGTATAATACTCTGTATCAACAAGTGCTTCTATATAGTTATCAATATCTACAGATGTTGGAACCAGTAGATAAGAAGGAACAACTCTTTTACCATTATCATATGTTTCAGTATCATTTGTTTCTGGTTCTTCGTCATTTAGAATTGAATCAGCCATGTTTACAGCTTGTTTTGCTAATTCTCGAGTATCTTTAAAGATTGTTTGGGTCTGTTCACCTGCAATAATTGATTTAATAGAGGCTAATTCAGCATCTTGACCAGTTACTAATGGCATAGGATTATCGTCTGTTCCGTATCCAATGGCTTTTAGTGAAGAAATGACCCCGCGACTTATACCATCAAAAGGAGAATATATAACATCAATCGGTTCACTTGAGTAATGGGCACTTAATAGATTATCCATTCTTTCCTGTGCTAAAGACCCATCCCAACGCAACGTAGCCCCTTGTTCGAAGTCAGTTTGTCCACTCTGGACAACTAGTTTCCCTTCATCAATATATGGTGTAAGTATGGACATTGCACCGTCCCAAAAGAAATATGCATTATTATCATCAGGAGAACCCGCAAATAATTCAATATTAAACGGCCCTTCACCATCTGCTAATCCTAATTTTTCCTCAATATATTCACCTTGCAGTACCCCAACTTGAAAGTTATCAAATGTTGCATAGTAGCTTACATGATCACTATTCATTATTAAACGATCATATGCTATGACTGGAATATCTAGGTTTTCGGCTTGAGTTAATACTTCTGTCAAGGCTTCACCATCAATAGATGCTATTACAAGAATATCTACGCCTTTAGTAATCATATTTTCGATCTGAGAAACTTGATTTTCAACAACGTCTTCGGCATATTGCATGTCAACTTCATAACCTAATTTTTCAAATTCTGATTTCATGTGCTCCCCATCTTGGACCCACCTTTCAGAAGATTTTGTAGGCATTGCAAGTCCTACTGTTTTATCATTCGATCCATTTCCTTCACCAGTATTATCCTTATCCCCACAGCCAGAAAGTATTAATCCTACAATAATAATTGCTGTTATTAACCAACCTAAACGCTTCATTAATTTTCCTCCTTATTTAAATTAAAATATAGTTACAATATTTCTAACTCCCAATAGGTTGCGCTTACATTTTTTAAGGAGAAGAATACTGTTTCTATTATAAGCCTCATCCGTACATAAACCACTTTGTTAAAGTTAGTCTTATACGTATATCTATTTTAGGGTAATTCGCTGATTTTAGCAAGAAAAATTTCACTAAAACATAAAAAGATGAAAATAATGCTATCTATAGGTGTTTTTGTATACTTAACTTTAATACTCAAGGAGGTTTAGATGAGCCAAAAACCACTTTCAGCCTAGGATATTGAAATGCTTGAAAAGAACGCTAATGTGAAACAGGTTAATGATTTATCAATCGCATATTCTGATTGGATTGATAAATACGAGGATAATCAATGCTGGAAGACCACGAGAAAAGGCGTTATCTTAAAGAAGAGATTATTAAGAAACAAGAAGCTAAAATCAAATTATTAGAAGGACAAGTAGATCTATTAAAAAAAGATGACCCCTATTCTAATATAGAGACCATCTTCTAATTGCATAACTCATTATTTCAATATGTTATTGACAAGGGTACCAGCTTAGGTATTAACTTCTGCCTTTTTAATTTCCTTTGTTGAATTTCTAAGCATTAATTCTGGAATATAGACAATATTATTGTCATGATAATTATCATTTTCTTTAGATTTTATCATATTTAAGATTGTATCTGCTGCATCTTTCCCCATGTTGCTTTTCGGATGAATAATAGAAGTAAGTTTTACTTCAGATACTTCTGCCAAAGATGAATCATCAAAGCCGACTATAGACATGTCTTCCGGAACTTGTATGTTATTCGAACGTAGCACATCTAAATACTTCATAGCAAGTTCATCGTTATAACATACTAGTCCTGTTATAGCATGTTTTTCAGTTGTTAGTAATTTTTCTAATTCTTCGATAGGTCTTGTGTTTTTTTCCTCGGTTTTATATGTGATGATGTGTGCAGGATTTATTGGTATATTATTTTGTCGATGTGCTTTTAAAAATCCTTTCATTCTTTTCGTACCTTGTGTATCATCTGTTTTAAAACAACCTACAATCTCTTGATGTCCTAACTTTATTAGATGCTCTGTCTGTAAAAATCCACCCTTTTCATCATCCATTACAATACTGATTGGCTCTAGTTCATCGTAATACGCATTAATCATAATATAAGGGATTGAAAGGGACTCAAGATTTAAATAGTAATTAATATTAGGGTTAGCATATGCACTTTTAGTGGGTTCAGCAATTACACCATCGAATTGTTGGGATATTATTTTCTCTAAGATAGATCGTTCTCTCTCTTGATCATTATTTGTACTAAAAATACTAACCTGATAACCTTCTTCACTAAGCCGTGCTTCAGCGCCTCTAATTATAGTTGGGAAAATGTAATCTGAAATATAGGTTGTAACAATCGCAATCTTTTTTTGATTGCCTAGATTTTGACCATTATTTATTTTACTTCTATCTGCACAAAATGTTCCAGAACCTTGTTCTCTATATAACCAGCCTTTTGTCACTAGATCTCCAATTGCCAATCTTACGGTATGACGGCTTACACCAAACTCTTTCATTAATTCGCTTTCAGAACTAATTTTCTGGTGGGGTATATAAGTTCCATCGATAATTTTTGATTTAACTGCTCGTTTTACTATATTATATTTTGTTGTCATGTATTACACCTCAAGTTTAACTTATTCGTATAAGTTAAAGATAACAAACTTTTCAATATAGTTGCAAAAAAACAACTCTAAATAAATATTCTACTCATTTCTCCAAGGAATATAGTTTCTAATCATTCGGTGCAGATGATGTTAATAGTCTAATTGATGTGTGTTCATCTATACTTCAAATAATATTTGAAGTATAGGTGATAGCGATTGTTTAAATGGTGTTTTTTGTGTTAACTTATCAATAACACTAGTTCTTTATATTAGATTAGGATAGTTTCCTACTACTAATCATTATAAAGGATTTTTTTATGAAAACAAAAGATTTAGGAGAAAAATAAAGATTAATAAGATCAATTAACCCATAAAAAAATAGAGGCGGAGAATATAATTATTCCTATACTTATCGTTTAATAATGGAGATAAGTGTTTTAGCAATGGAAGACTGGAAGATAATAACATAAAAGGATGATTAATAGGGTATACTCCTTATACATTAGAGGAGGCAGATGAATAATGTATAATAATCTACAAGGGAAAGTCGCGATTATAACAGGAGCAGCATCTGGTATTGGTAAAGCTACAGCATTAAAATTAGCGAAGTCTGGCATGAAAATAGGGCTTTTTGATTTAAAAGAAGAAAATGCAGAAATTGTCAAAGAAGAGATTGAAAATAATAGTGGGGAAGCGATCATTTTCGATGTAGATGTAGCAAAAGCTGAAGAACTGGAAATGAGTATTCAAAAAGTTATCGATAAATGGGGACGCTTAGATTTTGTCTTTGCGAATGCAGGTATTAATGGGCGTGTTTCTCCGATTGAAGATCTCACACCAGACGATTGGGATCGAACATTAACAACGAATCTTAAAGGTACTTTTTTAACCGTGAAATATGCCATACCTCATATGAAAAGCAATGGTGGGAGTATCGTAATTACAAGTTCAATTAATGGAAATCGAACTTTTACTGGTTTTGGTATGTCTGCCTACAGTTCATCTAAAGCAGGTCAAATGGCATTTGGGAAGATGGCTGCATTAGAACTAGCTGAATATAACATAAGGGTAAATGTGATCTGTCCAGGTGCGATTGAAACGAACATTGGGGAAAATACGAATGCAGATGAACAAAACCTCAAGAAAATAGCGATTCCAATTGAATATCCCGAGGGATCGCAACCATTAGAACATGGACCAGGTACACCTGAACAGGTAGGAGACTTAGTTCATTTCTTAGCATCTGATCAATCAAGTCATATTTCTGGAACGGAAATTTATATTGATGGTACTGAGTCTTTGTTAAGCTAACAAAAATGAATAAATAAAAAATGACTCCTCAAACATAGGAGTCATTTTTTATTATGTGAATTATTTAATTCGTAAGTCCAGCCACTTAATTTCATCTTCTGTTAATCTAATTTCAGCAGCATCTCTACATGAGAGCATTTCCTGATGGTTTTGTGGTCCGATAATGGCTGATGTTGGAAATGATTGATTCAGCACATATGCTAAACTAATTTGGATTGTTTCCACACCTTTATCCTTTGCTAACTGTTCCGCACGACGATAACGCTCCCAGTTTTCGTCATTGTAAAACACGCGCACTAAATCTTCATTAGAACGATCTTCAGGTGTGAAGCGCCCTGTGAAAAATCCACGTGCTTGTGCTGACCATGAGAAAATAGGTAGGTTTGTTTTTTCATGCCATGCGAGCATTTGATCATCTATAGAAATACAATCAGCCCAATAAGGTTCTTGCGCTTTTGCTAAACTTAAGTTAGGACTACTAAAAGAAAAGCCGATTAATCCATTATTTTCCGCATAATCATTTGCTTCCTGAAGTCGTTTAACTGACCAGTTCGATCCACCGAAAGCCCCAATTCTACCAGCTTCAACATGTTCATTTAGGATTTCCAAAATTTCCCCAACAGGTACACTAGGATCATCACGATGAAGTGCATATAATTCAACATAATCTGTTCTAAGTCTATCGAGGCTAATTTTTAACTCTTCATCGATATCCTTTTTATTAACTGTTGGTCCATCTTGATTAGGATGTCCACCTTTTGTAAGAATCATCATATCGTCACGTCGTTTATTTTCTTCCATCCAAATTCCAATGGCTTTCTCACTTTTACCACCTGCATAAATATGGGCAGTATCAAGTGTGTTACCACCAATTTCGATAAAATTCTCCATAACTTCAGTGACTGTATTAATAATATCTGGTGAAAAATAATCAGAACCCATCATCAATCCAGATACTGGCTTTTTTATGTTATTAATTTTAACTTCTTGCATTGTTCATCTAGCTCCTTTTATTAAAAAATAACTCTTTCGCTTTTTTCTGCGGAGACCAAAGTCCTTTTTACAACCTTCATATTATTGAAAATATCATCAAAAGAAAATTTAGCAGGTTTTCCTTGCAATATACTTTCGGCAAAACTATCAGCTTGTAGTGCATAATGATTGCTATCTTTTATATGAATTGTTTCTGTCTTGCCGTTTTTAATCATATCGTAGGACTGATCTCCCATAAAAGCGGAATTTATGATGATTCTACCCTCTGTTCCAAGAATTTCTATTTCGTTACGGAATTCAGCCCACATGCCACAATCAAATGTTAAAGCAACACCATTTGAAAACTCAAGCAGTCCAGAAGCCATCATATCGACATTACCATGCTCTGGCGAGAAAAATGCTTGTGCTGTGACTGCAGTTGGTTCTTCATCTAGTAAAAATCTAGCTGCACTAATTGGATAACAACCTACATCATAGATAGAGCCACCGCCCCATTCTTTTTTGAAACGAATATTACCTTCGTCTGCCGCACTATTAAATGTAAAAATTCCATGAATCCCACGTACATCACCAATTTCACCATTCTTAATACGCTGTTTAATATCCGTGAATCTTTTTTGATGACGGTACATGTATGCTTCAGCTACAATAACATCAGCTTTTTTACATGCATCAATCATTTCAGCAGCCTCTTCCTCATCTAACGCAATCGGTTTCTCGCATAAAATATGTTTACCAGCTTCGGCAGCTTTGATTGTCCATTCTTTATGTAGATGATTTGGAAGTGGTATATAAACTGCATCAATATCTGGATCACTTAACAGTTCTTCGTAGCTTCCATATGCTTTTGGGATATTCATCTCTTCTGCAAATGATTGAGCGTTCTCTAATGAGCGACTCGCAATCGCTTTCACTTCATTTAAATTGGATTCCTGAATCCCAGGAATGACCGAACGTTTACCAATACTTGCTGTGCTCATGATTCCCCATCTAACTTTGTTTGTTGACATTGAAAAACACCTCCTGATGTTAAAGTTAGTATAACATCAGAATTATAAAAATAAAGTGTAAATGATTAACATAAAAAAAGATATGAAATAATCTGTATACAATTAGGTACAACAACTACATTGTAATCCTTTATTATGGACTTGAAATTATGAGGTTTAAATTTATTATATAGAAATTGAATCAACTCGAAGATAATAGAGAAGTAAATCACATAATATTTAATATAGTGAATTTCATAATACCGATTTAGTGCCACATCGTTACAACATGTAGTTTCGTAGTTTCTTTCTTAACTACATGTTGTAACGAAGGGCTGTTTTTGGCAATTATGAAATTCACTTAATAAAGTAAAATTTGAATAAATACAAATAATATTTTTATAGAAAATTGTTTGTTTAACCTTGACAATATGAAAACATTTTTCTAGTATTGATATACGTACAACTTAAATGGTTTTTGATACATGAAATTTGAAAATAACTCTTAAAGTTAGGGGATAACTAGATCAATCTTTCTAGAAATTAGTTATACTAGTTCTTGAAATCGATTTCAGAAATGATCGATTAGATTTTATCAAGAAGATTTAGGTCACAAGGATTGGGTTTATTGATGAAAAGGAAAAATAGTAGTAAGACAGCTTCATCTTGTTAAAAATGAAGAGTTACTTTGTATGTTAGTTTTACTACGCTTAAATTTGGAGGGAGAAACAGATGGAAAACAAGTTAAAAGTGTTAAATAAAAAAGGTGTTGCTATTTCTGAAGGAATGATAGGGCTCTTTTATGAGGATATTAATTATAGTTCGGACGGTGGTTTATATGCTGAGTTAATTGAGAATCGTTCTTTTGAAAGTTTAGATTCAAGAGGGACAAGTGATAATTATTTTCAGGACTATGATGGTGGATACGGTTGGAGCCCTTATCCAAGTTATGGTGAAGGAGCTTGCATGAAGTATCTAACAGATAATCCGGTTTTTAAAGAAAACCCGCACTATTTAGAATTTACTGCTACAAAAAATCAAAAAGGGTTTACGAATCAGGCATATGAGGGAATTCCACTAGTAAATGGTAAGAAATACAAGATATCATTTTATGCAAAAGCGAATGAATATGGTGGAAAAGTTGAAGTGAGTGTTCGTAAGGATGGTAAATATGTAACATCTACCTTTATTGTTGAGCAGTTATCAGAAGAGTGGACACAGTATGAAGGAACAATTGAAGCTTTCGATACAATGCGACATAGTGATTTTGTTGTTGAGCTTTCGGAAAAGGGAACAGTTAATTTTGATTTGATTTCCTTAATGCCAGAAGATGCAGTGTTAGGGATTTTCCGAAAAGATTTAGTTGAACTTCTAAGGGACATGGAACCAGGATTTATGAGATTTCCAGGCGGTTGTATTGTTGAAGGAAATGATTTAAATAATCGCTATCAGTGGAAATTAAGCATTGGAGAAGTGGGAAGGAGAAAGGCCAATTGGAGCCGTTGGGCTGTTCATGATAACTGTAGTGATAATCATTTTCATGGTCCATACAGCCACTACAATCAAACGTTAGGAATTGGATATTATGAGTATTTTTTACTGTGTGAATATTTGAATGCGAAGCCAATACCAGTTGTAAATGTTGGGTTGGCTTGCCAATATCAATCATCAGAACAGGTACCTATGGCAAGTGACGAATTTCAAGAATATCTCCAAGATGCCTTAGATTTAATTGAATTTGCTAATGGTGCGGCTACAACGAAATGGGGGAGCATTAGGGCGGAAATGGGACATCCTGAACCATTTAACTTAGAAATGCTGGGGATTGGTAATGAGCAGTGGCAGACAGAAGAAGTTGACTTTTTTGAACGTTATCGTCAGTTTGAACAGATCATTAATGCCAAATATCCAGAGATTAAATTAATTGGTTCAGCTGGACCAGATGTAGCTTCAGAGACATATCAAGGTGCTTGGGAATTTTACCGAGAAGAAGCTAAAGCTAATTCGAATTTTGTCTATGCGGTAGACGAACATTATTATCAATCAGTTGATTGGTTTTTAAATAACTCTAATTTTTATGATGATTATCCACGTGATGTAAAAGTATTTGCAGGAGAATACGCGACACATGTATCAAATGGAATGAATAATCCGATTGCAAATAATTGGCTGGCAGGTTTAGCAGAAGCGGCTTTTTTAACAGGTATAGAAAGAAATGCTGATGTAGTTGTTTTGGCTTCCTATGCGCCATTATTGGCAAGACTGAACTATGCACAATGGTCACCGAATTTAATTTGGTTTGACGATGTGGGTAGTTATGGTACTCCAAGCTATTATGTTCAAAAACTTTATGCTACAAATATGGGTGACCATACATTGGAGTCAAAATGGAATCAGGAGCCAGCAGATAGTTATCAAATTGCTTCCTATGATCAAAAAAATAAGGAACTTATTATTAAATTGGTAAATTCGTCTGATGGCGTACAAAAAGTCGCAATTGATTTAACGGATTGGACTATTTCAGAAGAGGGGAGATTAATTCAAATGCGGTCAGATAAATCTGATGCGGTAAATGATTTGAAAACACCTAAAAATATAGCACCACAAGAAAGTGTGCTTTCAGCTCGTCAAGAGTTTACCTTTGATATGCCGGCATATTCTTTCTCAATATTGCGCATTGCTGTTTTGGAAGATCTTTAAATAATAAAGATTTAACTCTCACATCTTAAATCGACGAATAGACTCAGATCTAATTAAATGAAGAAGCACCTCTTTTATTAGGTATTTTTAAAAATTACACTATACTAAAAATAGAGGTGTATTTCTTTTATAAGTTCAATTATTCAAAGGATATAATTGAGATATCTACTTAATATTAGTGAATTTCATAATACAGATTTAACGCCACTTCGCTACGACATGTAGTTTCGTAGAATCCTTCTTAACTACATGTCGTAGCGAAGAAGCTGTTTATGGTAATTATGAAATTCATTCATATGACATAATAAATAGATATTATTGATACGCTACATATTGACTATTATTTAAAGTTATTATATAATGAAATCGATTTCTTATAGATGGTTTAAATTATTAATGAAGGGGGAGGGAAAACATAAAAAAAGAAAGAATCACAATATATGACATTGCTAAAGAAGCTAATGTATCTCCCTCAACAGTATCTAGAGTATTAACTGGGAGTGCTAAAGTACGTCCGGCGACAATGAAAAAAGTTGCAGAGATTATAAAAAAATATAATTTTAGACCTAATAGTTTAGCTAGAAGTTTGTTGCATAAGCAATCAAAAATGATAGGATTTGTATTGCCGGATATAAATCATCCATTTTTCTCTACATTAGTATTAAAAAGTGAAGCACATGCATTAAAATTAGGCTATACTTCCTTTTTATGTAATTCTATGGGAGACGTGAATATCGAGTCGGCATATTTACAAAACCTTATAGATAAACAAGTTGATGGAATTATATTTTTAGGTGGGCGAATTAATAGTATTGAGCAAACGCCTCAATATAATGAATATGTTGAAGAAATGCAACAAGTAATGGATCGAGTTCCACTTGTATTGATTAATGGACAAATGTCTGGGCTTGATGCACATATTGTTCGAACAGAC